>ENA-OPSZ01000654-OPSZ01000654.1-human-gut-metagenome-genome-assembly--contig:-NODE-654-length-21141-cov-3.077397_pt1 | contig 21141 bp, 18 predicted proteins | sample MGYA00241814_ERZ501919 | MGnify/ENA primary metagenome ERZ501919 (study PRJEB25962, sample SAMEA2042440) | human gut metagenome | biome: human gut; feature: human-associated habitat; material: faeces... | reverse complement strand
ACACCGCCGTCTTGGAAGCCGCCAGAAGATCCCCAAAGGTAAACTTTTTCTGGGCCTCCGTTTCCAAGGGCAGGAACTTCTCAAAGATGCACAGGTTCCCGTCCTTTTTGGCCACCCGGTAATCCTCCAGGGTGCGCAGGGTCCAGCTCACTTCCTGCATGCCGAACACCCGGCGGGCCGTCCGCAGGGAAAGGTTCCGGCGAGTGTGGAAATCGTAGGCCTCAAAATGGGGCCGGGTTAAAAAGTTGGTCATCATGTTCCGGCCGAAAAAGGCTTCCCAACGGCTCATGCCGTCTTTGCCCCCTTCCAGCCGTTCCATCAGCTGGCCCCGGACAATCTCCGGATGGTGCTTCCGGAACCACCGGACAATTCGGGGATCAAAGGACTCCACACAGTAAAGTCCCGGATAGTCTTTCAAAAGCTCCACAGTCTTCCGGCACAGCTCCTCCTGACGGGTATAGCTTTTCAGCTCGATGATCAGAGGGGTCCGGCCTTCCACTGCCCGGAGCACGTCCGTAAACAGGGGCACCTTTTCTTCGGTGCCAAAGAGCCGATATCCCTGGAGCTCCTCCAAGGTCATCTCGGAAATGTTCCGGTCCACTCCGCAGGTGCGCTTGATGGAGTGGTCATGATGGACCACCACCTGGCCGTCCTTGGTCAGCTGCAGGTCAAACTCCATGCCAAAGCCGCCCAGCACCGCCAGACGAAAGGCCTTTTCGGAATTCTCCGGCACTCCTTTGTCCCGGTCGTGGAGGCCCCGGTGGGCGTAGTCATACTTTAAAAAAGAAGAGAAATCCGCCCGAGGCAGCTGAGGCGCAATGGCCCACAGCCAAAATAGGATTCCCACTACCACCACAATACATACGCATACCACCGCGATCATATCGTTTCCCTCCCACCGGATTTGCCGCCCTGCCAAGAGCCGCCGGGCCCTTCAGGGACTTTTTCGGGAAAGGCGGGGAGTCTCTCCCCACGGGCCCGAAACCGGCACCCCTTTCCCATCTCTTTAGATACTATAAACCCTCCCGGCGTTTTTTTCAACCGCCTTTCTCATTCCTTTTCCTAAAACGGACCCCCTATCCCTATTACGAAACGGGAACCCATCTGCCGGACCTGTTCACCCTGGTCCGACTGGCCCAGTTTTATGGGCTGCCCACCAAAGAACTGGTGCGCACTCTGATCCGGTAAAAGGGACGAAAAAAGAGAACTGCCGCAATTGCCGCAGTTCCCTTTTGTGCCCGAAGGCTGTTTTTGAGATCCATCTTTGTGCGGCCCCCTTTTTCCGAGGGAGGCCGTGCCGTTTTTTCCGGCTTTTTTACCTTCAGCAGAAGGGGTTCTCGGTCTTGTAGAGCATGCCCTTGGGCTGGTTGAAGCCGATGTCCTGGATTCCCAGGAGCTTGAACAGTTCAAAGAGGGCCTTGCCGTGGTGGCCGAAGGCCACGGCTCCGTGGTGGGGATACCGCTTCTCAATGAGCACATGGCGGTAGAACCGGCCCATCTCGGGAATGGCGAAGACGCCAATGCCGCCAAAGGAACCGGTGGGCACGGGCAGCACTTCACCCTGGGCCACATAGGAGCGGAGCTGACCGTCGGAGGTGCTTTGCAGCCGGAAGAAGGTGATGTCTCCGGGGGCGATGTCACCTTCCAGGGTGCCACGGGTAAAATCGGGCTCGCTGCCGGCGGGCTCCAGGAGCCGGTGCTGAATCAGCTGGTACTTCACGGCCCGGTCGGCGCACAGCTTGCAGCTGGGGGTGTTGCCGCAGTGGAAGCCCATGAAGGTGTCGGTGAGCTGGTAGTCATAGCCGAACTTGCCCTGGATCTTCTCCTCATACAGGGAAGCGGGCACGCTGTTGTTGATGTCCAGCAGGGTGACCGTATCTCCGGAAACGCACATGCCGATGTACTCGCTCAAAGCGCCGTAGATATCCACCTCGCAGGCCACGGGGATTCCCCGGGTAGCCAGGCGGGAGTTGACGTAGCAGGGCTCAAAACCGAACTGGCTGGGGAACGCGGGCCAGCACTTGTCCGCGAAGGCCACATACTGCCGGCTGCCCTTGTGGTTTTCTGCCCAATCCAGCAAAGTCAGCTCAAACTGGGCCATCCGGGCGGACAGCTCCGGATAATATCTGCCCTCGCCCATTTCCTGGGCCATATCCGCACAGACCTCCGGAATCCGGGGATCGTCCGCATGCTCCTTGTAGGACACCAACAGGTCCAGCTCGCTGTTTTCCTCGATCTCCACTCCCAGGTCATAGAGACCCTGAATGGGGGCATTGCAGGCGAAGAAATCCTGGGGCCGGGGACCGAAGGTGATGATCTTCAGACCCTTGAGGCCGATCACTGCCCGGGCGATGGGCACGAATTCCACCATCTTCTGGGCAATCTCCTGGGCGTCTCCCACAGGGTACTCGGGGATATAACCCTTCAGGCCACGCAGGCCCAGGTTGTAGGAACAGTTGAGCATGCCGCAGTAGGCGTCTCCCCGGCCGTTGATCAGGTCTCCGTCCCCTTCGGCGGCGGCCACAAACATGCAGGGACCGTCAAAATACTTGGCGATCAAGGTCTCCGGGGTCTCAGGACCAAAGTTGCCCAGGAATACGGTCAAGGCGTTGCAGCCCGCTCCCTTGACTTCTTCCACTGCCTGGAGCATATCCTTCTCATTTTCCACGGTGGTCTTGGCTTCGTAGACCTCCAGGCCCTTTCCGGCACAGGCTGCCACCACGGCGGCCCGGCGATTCTGGGAAAGCCCAATGGGGAAGCAGTCACGGGAGACTGCCACAATGCCCAGTTTCACCTGAGGGATATTGTTCATCATGTTATCTTCCTCCAATCCAAAACGGCAAATTTGTACGCAAATGGTAGTGTCTTTATCGTAGCTTAAAACCGAGAAAATTGCAAGCGCTTTACAACTTTTCGGGCATGGGTTGGCCGCTTCGTTTGATGCACCTTCGCAGCCAATTCATCCTATAATAGTAAATGATGAACACCAGCGCCGTAGTCACCCAGGTCACCGGGTAATTCATGGCCACCGATTCCATGGTGTTCAGCAGGGGCACCGCGGTGACCATCCAGAGGATCCGCAGGCCGCACACGCCGAAGCACACAATGAGCATGGGTTGCAGGGCTTCTCCCGCTCCCCGGATGGCCCCGGAAAAGATCTCAATGAACACATAAGTAAAGTAGGAGGGGCCCAGCACCCAGAAGAACCGCTGGCCGATGCCGATAACCGTCTCGTCCCCGGTAAAGAACCGGAGCAAGGGCTCCATGAAGATCAGCAGCAAGCCGCTGAGGGCAATGGTCACTCCCAAGGTCATCAGCAGGCACACCCGCACGCTGCGCTTGACCCGGTCGTATTTTTGGGCGCCGAAGTTCTGTCCCACAAAGGTGGTGATGGAAATGCCGAAGGCGTTCATCACCATCCAGATGAAGCCGTCGATCTTGCCGATGGCCGCCCAGGAAGCGATGGCGTCGGTGCCAAAAGAGTTGATCCCCGCCTGAATCACCAGGTTGGAGACGGAGTAGAGCACCGACTGCAGGCCTGCCGGCAAGCCGATACGGATCACGTTCCGCAGGATGCTCCGGTCAAAGCGGATTTTTTTCAGCTCCACCCGGTAGGATTCCCGGGTGAGCATAAGCCGGAGCATGATCAGCGCCGCGCTGACCACCTGGGACAGCACCGTGGCAATGGCCACCCCGAACACGCCCCACCGGAACACCAGCACAAAGAGCAAGTCCAGCACAATGTTCACCAGGCAGCAGACAATGAGCACATACAGGGGCATCCGGGAATCCCCGATAGCCCGGAGAACGCCGGTGCCCACGTTGTAGATCATGCAGGCGATAATGCCGCAGTAGTACACATTCACATAGGTCAGGGCATCCCCCATGATCTCATCGGGCACTCCCAGCAATTCCAGGGAAGGCCGGGCGGTGAGAAGGCCCAGCACCATGATGATCAGGCCTCCTACCAATGCCAGAGCAATGGAGGTGTGCACGGCCTTGGACACGTTTTTGGGATCCCCAGCCCCGAAAAACTGGGAGATGATCACCGTGGCGCCTGAGGACACCCCCACGAAAAACCCAACCAGCAGGTTGATCAGGTTGCTGGTGGTGCCCACGGCCGCCAAGGCCTGGGTGCCCACATATTGGCCCACCACAATGGTGTCCACCGTGTTGTAAAGCTGCTGAAAAAAGGTCCCAATCAAAATGGGGAAAAAGAAAATCAAAAGCTGTTTCCAAATCACCCCTTGGGTGATGCTGTTTTCTTTGATAGTCTGCTCCATGGTTTCAACCCTCCCCCTTTTGTTCCAGGCTCTTTTGGCCCGGGTCCTGTTCAAATCCCTTCCGGTGGGAAATGCCGTAGATCCGGATATAATAGGAAATCACCAACAAAATCGCCGCACCGGTCCAGGCGCCCACTTCCGCGTAGAAAATTCCCTCCTGACCCATGACCAGGGGCAGCAGTACGGCCACGCCGATACGCACCACCATCTCCACAATGCCGGAACACATGGGGATCACCGTGTCCCCCAGGCCCATCAGGGCGGAACGGTAAATGTGGAGCATGTACAGAATGGGCAGGCACACACTCATCACCGCCAGGTAATGGTAGGCAATGGCCATGGAGTCGGCCACTTCCTCCGGGGTGCCGGAAATGAACAGGCCCAAAAACAGCTTGCCGAACAGCAGCATGGCCGCCGCGATCACCACCGACGTGGCCAGGGCAATCACTGTGGCGGACACCATGCCCCGTTTGATCCGGCGCACCTGCCGGGCCCCCAGGTTCTGACCCACATAGGAGGTCACCGCGAACCCGTAGGAGGTGGCGGCGATTTCCAGAATGCCGTAGAGCTTGTTGGTGGCGGTAAAGCCGGCGATGAAAAGCATGCCGAACCGGTTGATCACCGACTGAACCACCATGCCTCCCACAGAGATAATGGCGTTTTGCAGCGCCACCGGGGACCCCAGCTTCAACAGGGTGGCCGTCAGCTGGCGGGTCAGGCGCAGATCCTGGAGGGAAACCTTTAAAATGGTGATCTTCCGCACGTTGACAAAGCAGTACACCGCCGACGCCGCCTGGGAAACCACCGTGGCCACCGCCGCTCCGGCGATTCCCCAACGGAATCCCATGACAAACAGGAAGTCCAGCCCCACGTTTAAGAGGGCCGCCACCACCACCGCGTACAGGGGCGTTTTACTGTCCCCCAGGGCTCGGAGAATGGAAGCCAGCAGGTTGTAGGCCATGATGGCGGGGATGCCCCCAAACACAATGCGCAAATACAGCAGCGCCCCTTCCAGGATGCCGTCCGGGGTGTTGAGCACCCGGAGCACCGGCTGGGCAGCCAACTGGCTGGCCGCCATCAAGAACACCGTGAAGATCAGGCACAGGGACACCGAGGCCCCCACGGACCGGGAAAGCTCCCGGTGATCCTTGGCCCCGAAATGCTGGGCCATCAAAATGGCAAACCCCTGGGTCAATCCCTGGATGATGCCCAGCACCATCCAGTTGATCCAGTCCGCCGCGCCCAGGGAGGCCAGGGCACTGACGCCCACCACCTGACCCACCACGGCGGTGTCCACCACGGTGTACAACTGCTGAAAAACATTGCCTGCCATCAGCGGCAGGGCAAAGGAAACCAGAAGGCGGGTGGGAGACCCTTCCGTCATACTGCGAATCCTCTGTGCCATAAAACGACCCCTTTCCACCTGTGATTGCGCCCAAATCTGGGCAAAAAGGGACGGCGAAGGCAACCGGTTACGGATTTCCCGCGCCCTCTCGCTCACGCCGCTCCCGTCCCCCGGGGATTCTCCCGGAGGCCACTCTGGCTATCTTATCACGTCCTCAAACGGTTTGCAATCACAATTTCTGACGAAAAAAACAGGTTTTTTCCCCATTCTTCTCAGCCAGTTCCACATCTCGCCTCTTTTCCCACCGGAAAAGGCCCTTCATGCGCCGGAGTACCGCTCCAGAAACCGGACAATGGCCTCCTGGCAGCCCTGGGGATCCACCCCGAAGCTCTGGGCATGGCCGGCTCCGGAAACCAGGTGCAGCTCCTTCTCCCCTTTACAGGCCCGGTAGTTTTCTTCCGTCATGGACACGGGGACAAAATCGTCCTCCTTCCCGTGGAAGAACAGCACCGGCAGCCGGGTCTTTTGCAGGGATGTCCGAGTATCCGCCTCCTTCAGGTTTACCCCGGCCCGGAACCGGGCAATGATGTCCAGCACATAGAGCAGGGGAAACGCCGGCAGGTGGTAATCCCGCTTGGCCACATGGGCCATGATCTGCCAGGGAGTGGTAAATCCGCAATCCGCCAGAATTCCCCGGGTGTTTTCCGGCAGATCCAAGTCCGAGGCCATCAGCACCGTGGCGGCCCCCATGGAGATTCCCGCCAGAAACAGGGGCTTCTCCTGGCCAAACCGTTTGGCCGCGTACCGGGCCCAGTCCCGGCAGTCAAACCGTTCCCGAACCCCGTAGGTGATGTATTTTCCCTGGCTTTCACCGTGGGACCGCTGGTAGGGCAGCAAAAGCTCATACCCCAGCCGATGGAACAGCTCCGCCTCCAGGGCAAAATCTACCGTGGCCAGGGACCGGTACCCGTGGAAGGCCACCACCACCCCTTTGGATTCCCCCTGGGCGGGCAGGTACAGGGCAGACAGGGTAAGGCCGTCATAGGAACGGAGCCTCACATGTTCCGCCGTGTGGGACCGGATCCAGGCCTGGGCCTCCTCCATCCGTTGGAGGAAGGGATACCAGATGGTCCCTTCCCGAAGAAAATCCGTTTCTTTCGGATCTTTTCCTCCCCGGACCATGGAGAACCGAAAGAAAAAAATCCCCGCCCCCACCAGCAGAAGCAGCAGCACCAACACCACCGCCAACAGGATCCACATCCACGCCATTGCAAAACGCCTCCTTATCCGGTAAATGGGTTTGTTTCATTGTAGCATATCCCCCCGGAAACAGAAAGCCGGGGAAAATAAATTTTTCCTTCCAGAAAAAAAGTCTGGTGTTCCGGCCGGTTTCGGGGTACAATGTTTGACACAGAATGACTGTATTCGACTTTATCACAGGAGGATTTGCCATGATTTCCCCTTTCCGCCATCTGCCCGACCATCTGGTCCTGCGCACGCAGGAGGAATGTGTCCCCTTTTCCGGTGACTCACTGGAGTCTCAGTCTTACCGGGACGTTTCCTGGGAGCTGACCGACACCCCTCACGGCTTGGACATCGCCGTCACCGCTGAGGATACTCCCCTGCGGGAGCTGGTGCTCCGCTGGGATCTGACCTTTCCTCAGAATTGCCGCTTTTTAGGCGGCACCTGGGAACGGGGGTACGGCGATCAGGAATGGCGGGGCTTTGTCCCTGAACGGGTGATGCCCTGGTACTTCCTGGCGGACAACGGCCAGGAGGTTCTCTGCTTCGGGGTGAAGGTTCAGCCCCATGCCTTCTGTTTCTGGACCGTGGATCCCCGGGGCTTCTCCCTGCACCTGGACCTGCGCTGCGGCGGGGAAGGAGTCCGGCTCCAGGGCAGAAAACTTCCTGCCGCCAGCGTGGTATTCCACCGGTGCGGCCTGTCCGCCTTTCCGGCGCTGCAGCGGTTCTGCCGGGAGCTTTCCCCCTCGCCCTTAATGCCTGCCCGGCCTGTGTACGGCTCCAATAACTGGTACTACGCCTACGGCAAAAGCTCTCAGGAGGAAATTCTCCAGGATACGGATTACCTGCTGTCCCTGACCCAGGGCCTGGAGAACCGGCCCTACATGGTCATCGACGACGGGTGGCAGATTCTCCACGAACAGGAACCCGGCTACAACGGCGGTCCCTGGCGCCAGGGCAACGGGAAGTTCCCGGATATGGGAGGCCTGGCCCGGCAAATCGCCGCCCGGGGCGCCCATCCTGGCATCTGGGTCCGGCTGCTGTGGAATCGGGATCCCCAGATCCCCCAGAGCTGGCGCAGCAAGCGGGATCCGGAATACCTGGATCCCACCGTACCGGAAGTGCTGAACTATGTCCAGGAGGATATCCGCACTTTGGTCAAGTGGGGTTACACCCTCATCAAGCACGACTTTTCCACCTTCGACATCTTTGGCCGCTGGGGCTTCCAGATGGGCCACACCATCACCGACGGAGGCTGGCGTTTCGCCGATGAAACCATCACCAGCGCCGAGGCGGTGACAAACTTCTACCGGGCCATCTGGGAGGCCTCCGGCGGAGCCCTGATTCTGGGATGCAACTGCGTTGGCCACCTGGGAGCCGGGCTCATGCACTTAAACCGCACCGGAGACGACACCAGCGGCTTTCTCTGGGAACGGACCCGGAAACTGGGTGTCAACACCCTGGCCTTCTCCCTGGCACAGCATGGCAGCTTTTTCGCCATCGATGCGGACTGCGTGGGGGTAACCGGAGAGATTCCCTGGGAACTGAACCGTCAGTGGCTCCACCTGCTGGCGGAAAGCGGCACACCCCTGTTTACCTCTATCCGTCCCGGGGTTCTGACTCCGGAACAGGAGGAAGAGGTCCGTCAGGCCTACGCCCGGGCCTCCCAGGCTTCCCCCGCCGATACGGCCCTGCCTCTGGACTGGCAGAACAACACCTGCCCCGAAAACTGGCTGCTGTCCCACCGGCGGGAGACCTTCAACTGGTTTCCGCCGGAAGGTCCGGTGGACCTGACCACCTGAGCTATTTCAGGTTGAGGGACCTTTCAGCAGTAATCCCCCAAAAGCTACAGAAAACCGGCACTTTCCGGAGCCTGAACCGCTCCCGAAGATGCCGGTTTTTTCACCTATTCCCATGAAATCTGTCTATCCTTCCCGGCGGCTGTGGCGGCCTCGGGCCCTTTTGGCCTTGGGGGCTTTCCCCAGCCCCAGGAGAGTGGGCAATCCTAAAAGCAGCAAGCCCACCACAAATACCACCGGCGGTCCCCACAGGGAGGAAAGAAACCCATAGAGCACCCCGGCTCCTGCCAAGACCGCGGTCACCTGGCCTCGGATGTTCTCCGGGGGAAGCAGCTGTTCCTCCCCTTCCGGCGTTGCCTCATCCCGGCCGATAAACTGGCCGTCCGAGGAGCCCACCAGGCGCAACAGGGTTCCGGAGCCTTCTTCTCCTGCCAGCACCAGATCCCCCAGATCATAGGAATCCCCGGACCGGACCACCGCCACATCTCCCAGGGACCGGGATGCCGTCCCCAAGGGAGCCAGGCGGATTTTCCACAGGGAAACTTCCTCCTGTTGAAAAAACTGCCGCTGGCAGGCCAGCCACAGGCTCAAAGCCAACAGGCATACCCAGAGGATGCCCAGAATTCCCCGCACCAATTTGATCGCGCCCATGACCGCGCCTCCTCTCTTTGCTCCAGCATACCACGTTCCCGGGAAAGTTTCCAGCCTTTTACCGGGGGATTTCCCAGATTTTCCGGCAAATCCCCCAAGAAATCCATCCCTGCCCTGGATTTTCTCCCCCATTTCTGCTATACTAGTGGGGAAAAATCACCCAGAGTAACACTCTCATAAAGAAGGAACTTCACTATGCTGCACATCTCCCTTTACAGCAACGACTCCCAATTTCTCAATCAAGTTCCCCGGCAGATTTCCACCCATCTGCGGGGATTCGGCCAGGATATCTGCCGCTACCGGAAATATCCCCTGTTCCAAACCAGCCTCTATGAGGGGGGAGACGCCCCTCGGGATCTGTGTATCGTGGACATCCGGGACGACCCGGAACGGGATATGGCCTTTGTCCGGGACCTGACCCGGGACGCCTCCCAACAGGTGATGGTCCTGGCTTCCGGCCCCGAATACGCCATGGCCGCCTACGACGCCGACGTGATGGCCTATCTGGTGGAACCCTTCGACGGCGCTCGGGCCGCTTCTTTGCTGCTCCGGCACTTTTCCCGGGAATTCCATCCCCAGGAAAATCAGTTCTCCTTTAAGACACCGGGCGGGGTTCAGGCCCTGCCGGGAAAGAGCATCCTCTATGTGGAATATCGGAACCATCGCATGCTGGTCCACACCGATCAGGGAAAAACCCTGGTCACCTCCACCACCCGGGTGCCCTTTGGGGAAACTGCCGCCCAACTGCTTCAGGACCGTCGGTTTGTCCGCACCCACTCCGGGTATTTAGTCAACCTTCTCCATGTGACCCAGGTCCGCCGCTCCAGCCTGCTGCTGGACACGGGCATTTCCATTCCTGTCTCCCGGGGCAGAAGCCGGGAGGTCAAGGCCCGCTTCCGGGGCCTGTTTCAGGGAGAGGAATCTGCCTGACCCCGACACAATGTTCCAACAAGCGTCTTGGCGCCCCTTTGCCAAGACGCCTTTTTTATCCCTCAGCCGGGACGGGCGGCCTTCCGTTCCATCCGGAAATTTTCCAGCCACACCCCCCGGCGCAGCACCTTCTGGGAGTGGACCACCTGATAGCCCCGGCCTTCAAAAAAGGGTCGAGCCGTCCGGGAAGCGTGGACCGACAGGGTTTCCACACCCCGTCCCCTGGCATACCCTTCCAGAGCTTCCGTCAGGGCGGTGGCCACCCCACGGCCCTGGAACTCTCCATGGACGTACAGCCGGTCCAGGTACCCCTGGTCATCCATGTCCCCAAAGCCCACCAGGGTTTCTCCCCGCTGAGCCACCACCGTGTAGTGGGCCTTCAGGCTTTCTCCCCAGGCCACTCGGTCCACCTCCTCCGGGGACGGAGCCCAGGCCTGGACCTCTTCCCGGCTGTAATCCTTCAGGGCCACCGACTGCACCGTCTGATAAAAGAGGAGAATCAGCTCCTCCAGGTCCTCCGGCCGGTACAGCCGTACCCGGAATTCCCCGGCCCGGTCCCCCAAGGCCAATGCCGGGGCCGTGTCCGCCAAAAGCCAGCGGGCCACCCCGTCTTCCCCGTTGGAGGGCAGAATCCAATCCGCCGCAGCCTTCAGCTGAGGTACGGCGTTTTCCATGGCGCACCGCTCCTGAGCAGCCTCAAACAGGGGCAGGTCGTTGACGCCGTCCCCAAAGGCCACCATTCGCTCACATCCCAGCCGTTCCCGCAGCAGCTTGGCCGCCGAGGCCTTGGTGGCCTTCTTGGGCAGAAGCTCCAGCCAATATTCCCCCGGCCGGTAGATTTCCTCCTGAAACAGCACGTTGAGCTCCGGCTCCTGCCGAAGCTGTTCCCAGGCAGGCGCCAAAGCTTCCCGGTCCCCGATGAGGGTAAAGTAAAAAATGTTCCCCCGGTAGAGCGCCTCCTCCCCCTCTACTGCCAGAAACCGCTTGTCCCCCTGGCGCTTCCCCAGATAATGGGTCACCCCCGGTGTCTCCCGGTCCCGGCGCCACAGCACCCGCTCCTCCGGCAGCAAGGTGTACACCAGAGGGGACAGGTCATACTCCTCCAGTACCCGGCGAATCCGCTTTACCAGTTGGGGCGGCAGGGTTTGGGAAACCAGGTTCTCCCCGGTGTCCCCCTCTCGGACAAACACTCCGTTGTAGATGATCACCGGCAGGTGCCGGAGCAATCCCCCCGTGACCTTTTCCGCCGAGTTTTGGGACCGGGCGGTGGCGTAGGTAAAGTGAATTCCCCGGCCGGTCAGTTCCCGGATCACCCGGGCGGTAAAGTCCGACACCCGTTCCTGGGAATCCAGCAAGGTGCCGTCCAAATCCGAAACATACAATGTCTTATTCAAAACGCCTGCACACCTCCCAAATTTCTCCTGTGCGAAGCCATTCCCGCAGCGTGGAAAGGCCCTGCTGATTTTTGGGGCAGGGCAGCCACAGCTTTAAATACCCTTCCTCCCCGTACTTTTCCCGGATGTGCTCCACCGCCCGCGTCACCTGACCCTCCGGAGAAAGCTCCGGGCAGTGGGACTTCCCGTACTCCATGCACCGGCGGACAATCCGTTCCGGGTCGATATCCCGATCCGCCTCGCTGACGATCTTTCCATACAGGTTCCTGGGTTCCCGGTCTGAGGAGGCCCGATGGTCCTCCACCGCCTGGTCCATCCCCTGAATCTCCTCAGGAGTAAACCACCGGTCCAGGTTCCGGTCCTCCCGAAGCAGCTGGGCGGAGGTCTTCTCGTGATCCTTCCGGCCAAACCGGCAAACTCCCAGGTCGTGGTAAGCGGCAATCAGATACACCATTTTCGCCTCCACCTCCAGGGAACCTGCCAGTTCCCGGCTGTTTTCCATCACCTGCCGGATGTGGCCGATCCCGTGGGCCGGGTCCGCGTCCTGGTATTGGGGCAGGATTTCCCCTTCCACATACTCTCTCAGCCCCTGGGGAATGGTTCCTTTCATCAGGCTGTGCCTCCCTTTCTTCCGATTTTTAAGGGTAATATTGTACCACATTCCCGAGAAAACGGCAACGCAAGAAAAAATTTTTGGATCTTTTTGGGAAAACCACTTGACGTCTCTGCCCCTTCGCTGTAAGGTACTAAATAAGATTGCGGGGCATTGGGCCCTGCCGGGGAGGCTTTTCTATGAGTTCCATCATCAAGCGGTACAAGGGCAGCTACTTTGCCTGCGTCATGGCCTTTGTATGGCTCTATTTCGCCATTGCCGTGTTCAGCTCCGTACTGTCCGTCTACCTGACCGACATCGGCAAGTCCGCCTCGGAGATGAGCTTTATCGTCTCCGCCTCGGGGATCTTTTCCTTCTTCGTGGTGCCTTTGGCCGGCTATTTCACTGACCGCACCCAGAACCCCAAGGCCATCAGCTCTATTTTGCTGTTGGCTGCGGGCCTCATGGGCCTGGTGTTTGCCCTGTGCCGGTCCGTGTGGGCCCTGTTCCTTCTGGACGGGTTGATTCTCTCTTTTCTCAACTCCGTCACGCCCATCAGCGAGCGCATGGCGGGCCGCAGCAAGTTCCGCTACGGCACCCTGCGGATCTGGGGCACTGCCGGCTACGCGGTGGGGGCCCAGGCTGCCGGGTTTGCCATGGACTACATTGCCCACTCCTTTATCTTCGTCATGCTGCTGATAGCCGGAATCCTGTCTGCCATCGGCTTCTGGGGCACGGAAAACACCCCCTCCACGGAACCCGATTCCCCCCAGAACCCGGTTTCCCAGAAACGTCCCCCTCTGCTCAAGGTGCTGGCCAATCCCAGCTTTCTGTTGTTTTTGCTGATTGCCTGTCTGTTTACCGGCAGCTCCAACGTGAATATGACTTACGCCCCCATGCTTCTGAACAGTCTGGGGGTTCCCACCTCTACCGTGGGCACGGTGCTCTTTTTCAGCACCTTGGTGGAAGCTCCGGTGATCCTGTTCTCCCACAAATTCATGGACCGGTTTTCCGGAAAAACCCTCATTCTTGCCAGCTTTACCATCATCATCGTCCAGTTCCTGTTTTACGGGTTCTCCCGGTCCGCCGGGGTGGTGATTCTGGCCATGGTCCTGCTGAAGGCCATTGCCTCCACCCTCTTTGTGATGATCAACTTGAAGATCGTCCGGAACCTGTTGGATCCCCGGTACACCACCACCGGCCTTTCGGTGATCAACTCCGCCACCAACCTGACTGCCATCCTGCTGCAAAACGCCGGGGGCATTCTAGTGGACCACTCCAGCATTCCCACCCTGTACCTGGCCCTTTGCTGCCTCACGGGTCTGGGGCTGGTGCTCACCCTGTTTTTGAAGGTGGGCAACCGGGAAAAGGTCTTCGGCTGACCCTCAGGGGAAAAACTCTGGACCGGAGGGTTTCACCCTCTCCGAAAGATCCTGGTTTTTCCCTATGAAAATACCCCCCGTCCGGGTTTTTCTTCCCGGGCAGGGGGTGTTTTTTCTGCGGTCTCTATTTTCCGGATGGATTTGCTCCGGTTTTTTACACCTTACAGCAGGCTCTGATACAGCTGAGCGATCTCTTCCACGCTGGTGTCTCTGGGGTTGCCGGGACGGCAAGCGTCGTCATAGGCGGACTGAGCCAAGAAGGGAATGTCCTCAGGCTTGACGATGTCCTTCAGGTTTGCGGGAATGCCCACATCCTGGGAGAGCTGGCGCACCGCGTCGATGGCGGCCTTCCGGTACTCTTCCTGGGACATGCTGTCCACGCCCTGCACGCCCATAGCACGGGCGATTTCCCGATACTTTTCCCCGGTGGCGGGAGCGTTGTACTCCATCACCGTGGGCAGGATAATGGCGTTGGCCACCCCGTGAGGGGTGTCATAGAGAGCGCCCAGAGGATGGGCCATTGAGTGAACAATGCCCAGGCCCACGTTGGAGAAGCCCATGCCGGCCACATACTGGCCCAGGGCCATGCCCTCCCGGCCTTCGGGAGTGTTTTCCACGGCGCCCCGGAGAGAACGGGAAATGATCTCAATGGCCTTCAGGTGGAACATGTCAGACAGCTCCCAGGCACCCTTGGTGATGTAACCCTCGATGGCGTGGGTGAGAGCGTCCATGCCGGTGGCGGCGGTGAGGCCCTTGGGCATGGTGGACATCATGTCCGGATCCACAATGGCTACCACGGGAATGTCGTGGGGATCTACACAGACCATCTTCCGGTTTTTCTCCGCATCGGTGATCACATAGTTGATGGTGACCTCGGCGGCGGTACCGGCAGTGGTGGGCACGGCGATGATGGGCTTGGCGGGATGCTTGGTGTCGGCCACGCCTTCCAGAGAGCGCACGTCGGCGAATTCCGGGTTGGCGGCGATGATGCCGATGGCCTTGGCGGTGTCCATGGAGGAACCGCCGCCGATGGCGATCAGGTAATCGGCCCCGGACTTCTCAAAGGCGGCCACACCGGTCTGGACGTTTTCAATGGTGGGGTTTGCCTTGATGTTGGAATAGATTTCATAGGTGAGACCGGCGGCTTCCAGCACGTCGGTGACCTTCTGGGTGACACCGAACTTTAACAGGTCCGGGTCGGAGCAGATAAAGGCTTTCCCAAAGCCTCTGCCTTTGGCTTCATTGGCGATCTCCTGGATCGCGCCTTTGCCATGATAAGATCTCTCGTTGAGGACAAAACGGTTGGCCATAGTGCATTACATCCTTTCTTTCGGTTCCCCCAAGGGAACAGGCCCTTTTGGGGACGCTCCCTGCGTCCCCGCTCTGATCAAATTGTAGCAACGGCCCGGGGAAAAAACAAGTGACACTTGGCAGCAAGTGTCACTAAAACCCCCGAAAAATCAAAAAAGAGACGGGTTACACCGTCCCTTTGAGAGAACCGGACTCCACGGGCCCCTGCAAATCCGACAACAGGGCGTACAGCCGCTCGGGCATGGCCTCAATCAGAAGATCCACCAGCTCTGGAATGGGCCGCGCCATCCCTCCGGTGACCCACTCCACCGTCATCCGGATGGACCCGGCGCAGTACATTTGCAGGAGAAATTCCACGTCTCCTGGCAATTCCCGGCATCTCAGCTTCTTTTTCAGAATTCCCCCGTAAAACTCCAAGATACACTGGTAATCGTAGGCCACCACCGAATTGCAGTCGTTGGAGCGAAAGGCTTGGGTGAAAAAGGTTTTCTCCCCTTTGAGAAACTGAAATTTCCGGATCAGCCCCTCCCGCAAAGTCAGGCTGACTCCCATCTGCTTGAAGGACCGTTGGGCCAGCTGCTCGAAATGCCAGTTGACCAGGTCGTACTTGTCCTTGAAATTCCGGTAAAAGGTCTGGCGGGTCACCCCGGCCCGTTCTACAATCCGGGTCACGGTGATCTTGTCCAGAGAGGTCTGCTCCATTTCCTCCTTGATGGCCTGGGCCAGTTTCTGCCGGGTGCCTCCTTGACTGTCCATGGATGATTTTCTCCCCTTTTGCCCTTATTTCCTGCCTTCCCGGTTCAGAGCCCACTGGATGCAGCAGGTCAGGAACTTATCACGCAGCTGGGGAAACTGCTGGTTTCCCCACTTCCAAGGGGCATCCCCTGCTTCCACAGGATGCCGGTCCGACACCAGCAACGCCACGGAACACCCCATCCGGTAATAGCTGCACACGGAAACCAGGGCAGACGCTTCCATGTCCACCCCTCCGCAGCCCAACTGCCGCCAAAGGACTTCCTTGTGGAGGGTTTGCCGGTAAACCCCGTCGGTGGTGACGGTGGCCTCCTGCCGCAGAGGAAACCCACAGTCCCCCAACCAGGATGCCCACTCCTCTCGGGGATGGACCGGCAGGGCCACAAATCCCCCCGTTTCCCGGTAATGAAACGTGATGCCCTCTTCGCTCCAGATTTTTTCGGGAACAAACACGTCTCCCACCTGACAGTCCTTGGAAAATCCTCCGCACAAGCCCACCAGAAAAATCTCCTCAACCCCCAGGGCATGGAGAGTCTCCACAGTACAGGCGATTTGGGGCGAACCGTATCCCCCATTGAGAAAACAGATTCCGGGATTTTCCTTCACGCCCAGCACCGGGGAGTGGGTGATAAATCCCGGCAGCTCCTCCAGCAGCATTTCCGTGGGGAACTCCCGCTCCAGCACCGGCAGGCCTTTTCCCAGACAAAACACCATGGCCCGGCAGGGCAAAATAGGCGTTTCCCCCGAAGAGAACTTACTTCTGGCATGGGCCTTCGCCTCGATGACAGGGGCAGTGTGGTCCTGAGGGTCGTACCACACAGGGTCCTTCATTCAATCACCTTTTCCAGAAAAACCCGCTCCCGGAAGATCCCGTTGCGCTGGGCTTTTTCCTCCCGAGCATGGCGGATTTCCCCGTCGGTCCAGCCCTGCAAATGGGCCAGCTCCTCCAGCACTTCCAGAATATCTCCCAGCTCGTCCAAAGTCTTTTCCTCCAGGAATTCCCCCACTTCTTCCCGGAGCTTCTCCTCCAGGCACCGGCCAAATTCCTCGTCGTCCAGAGTGCGGATCACCGGGGTCTCTCCCTGTTCCCAGATGATGTCCGGCACATTGTCCCGCACCAGCTTGTTGTAAATCCGTTCCTTCATGGGCAGTCCCCTTTCTCCGCCGTATTACAGCTTGTCCGCCATATCCAAAAGCAGCCGTTCCGTGTCCGCCCATCCCAGGCAGGGATCGGTGATGGATTTTCCAAAAACCCGCTCCCCTTCGATGGGCTGGTTCCCTTCTTCCAGGTAACTCTCGATCATCACGCCCTTCACCAGGCTCTTCACGTCCCCGCTGTGCCGCCGGCTGTGAAGGACCTCGCTGACAATCCGGGGCTGCTCCCGGAATTTCTTATTGGAGTTGGAGTGGTTGGCATCCACCACCACCGCCGGGAACTGGAGATCCCGTTTCTGATACAGCTCCCACAGGCGCATCAGGTCTTCATAGTGATAGTTGGGCACGCAGGTTCCGTATTTGTCCACGCCTCCCCGGAGGATGGCATGGGCCAGCGGATTGCCGTCGGTGGTCACGTCCCAGCTCCGGTACAGGAAGGTGTGGGAAGCCTGGGCCGCCTGGATGGAATTGAGCATCACCGACAGGTCACCGCTGGTGGGATTTTTCATGCCTACGGGGATGTCCATGCCGCTGGCCGTGAGCCGGTGCTGCTGATTTTCCACGGACCGGGCTCCTACCGCCTCGTAGGAAAGCACGTCGTCCAGATAGCTGCGGTTTTCCGGGTAGAGCATTTCGTCGGCGGCGGTGAGTCCCGTCTCTTCCATCACCCGCAGGTGCATCCGCCGGATGGCAATGATGCCTCCCAGCAGGTCGGGGGCCTTGTCCGGAGAGGGCTGATGGAGCATGCCCTTATAGCCCTCTCCCGTGGTCCGGGGCTTGTTGGTATACACCCGGGGGACCAGCACCAGCTTGTCCTTCACCTGCTCGTTGAGCCGGGAAAGCCGTCGGACATACTCCAGCACCGATTCCTCGTTATCGGCGGAGCAGGGCCCCACCACCACCAGGAATTTATCCGATTCCCCGGTAAACACCGCCCGGATTTCCCGGTCCCGAGCCTCCTTGACGGCTTTCAGCTTCACGGAAAGGGGATACTCCCCCTTCAATTGTTCCGGCTCCGGAAGCCGGCGATTGTACCGCATTGCCATATCGTTTACGGCTCCTTCTCCTGATTCTCATCCAGCAGCTGCTGAATTCCCTCGTCGGTGTAGGAAAGCAGCTTCCCGTACCGCCAGGCAATGTCCAGCCGCTTTTCGGGGGTATAGGTGCCGTTTTCCTGGGCCTGCCGCTTTTCCTCTTTCAGGTCCAGATATTCCTGGAGCACCGCGTCGTCCTGGTAGAAAATCACGTTGAACCGGTCCTTGTTCATGGACACGGGAAACAGGTCAGTGATGAATCCCTCATCCTCGTCATACTGCTTCACATGGTACTCTTGGCAGAGCTTCTCATATCCCTCATGGAAGCTGTCCCGCTCCTCCCGGGTATCGCAGGGATGGGCCAGGGCAATCTTCTTCACCCCCGCCTGAACCATTTCGCAGAAACAGTCTGCGGCGCCCAGTTTGTAAGAATACGTGTCAATGGTTTTCATAATGAATCCTCCTTGTCCGCTGTTTTTTGTTCTATGTTTTTGCTATCTTTTTTCTCTTTCCCGATCTGTCGGCCCACCAAGGCCCCCAGCAGCATGCCCACGGAAATGGCCACCCCCAGGTCCATGTTCAAAAGGCTGCGCAGCCCCGCGCCCAGGAGAATCCCCAGGCACATGCCTTCCGTCATATAGTTCTCTTTTTCCCGCACCCGGTTAGACCACAGCAGCGCCACCAGCGCTACCATCACCAGTACAGCGATGGCAGCGGCAAACATCTCATCCATCTTCATTTCCCCCTGTTCAGGCTCAAAAAGGATCTTCCCCTCTGCCGGGCGTCAGGCCTGGGGCGGATGGGACGTTTGGGCGGCTACAGCGCTGTGCTCTGATGCGCCGTCCGCACTGCTTTCTTTTTCGGCTTACGCCGGTTTAAGGCCGCGAGACGCTGTCTCGCGCTCTGCGGCCTTTGAAAAGGCCGGCGAAACTTTTGCGTTTGTCCTTTTTACACTACCTGGAACAGGTAGAACTTCAAATAGTCCGTTTCCGGCACGTTCCAGAGCACCGGGTGGTCCGGGCCCTGGGCTCTGGCTTCCACCAGCCGCAGTTCCACCTGGGCATCGGAAGCAGCGCTTTGGAGCATTTTCCGGAACAGGGCGTCGGTCATGAAGTGAGAGCAGGAGCAGGTGGCCAGGTAGCCCCCACGGGGGAGAGCTTTCATGGCCCGGTAATTGATCTCCTTATAGCCCCGTTCCGCCCCCCGGACCGTTTTCCCCGACTTGGTAAAGGCCGGGGGATCCAGGATAATGTAGTCATACTCCCCGGGGGTCAGGGTGGGCAGCAAGTCAAAGACATTGGCGGTCTCGTACTCGATGGAGGTAAGGCCGTTTAAGGCCGCGTTTTCCCGGGCCTGAGCAATGGCGGTTTCACTGATGTCCACAGAGTGGACCCGCTTTGCCCCGGCCTTGGCACAATTGAGGCCAAAGGACCCTGTGTGGGTAAAGCAGTCCAGCACCGTCTTTCCGGGGGCCAGCCGGGCAGCCGCCTGCCGGTTGAACTTCTGATCCAGGAAAAATCCGGTTTTCTGGCCGTTTTCAAAGTCCACCTTATACCGGATCCCGTTTTCCACAATCTCCGTAACGGTGCTTTGGGGCGTTTCCGTTCCAGGCAGGTGGTACCAGCCCTTGTTCTGCTCCATGCCCTCCAGCTCCCGGATCTTCACATCGTTGCGCTCAAAAATTCCCCGGACGGTTTCCCCGTCCGCTTCCAGGATTTCCCGGAGGGCCGGGAACAGCAGGTCCTTCCGCAGCTCGGTGCCCAGGCACAAGGTCTGGGCCACCAGGATGTCCCCGAACTTATCCACGGTCAGCCCCGGGAAACCGTCTGCTTCTCCGAAGATCACCCGGCAGCTTTCCACCCCGGCTTCTCCCATCACCGTTTTCCGGTAATCCCAGGCATACTGGAGCCGCCGGCGGAAAAAAGCTTCCCCAAAGGTATCGTTGGCGTTTTGGGAAATCATCCGCACCCGAATCTTGGAATGGGAATTGTAGTACCCGGTTCCCAGGTATCGTCCCTTGGGGCTGAGCACGTCACAGAGAGCCCCGTCCTCCGGGGTTCCCCGCATTTCGGTGATTTCGTTGTCAAACACCCAGGGATGGCCTCCCTGGGCTTTTTTCGTCCCGCGGGCATGAATCACCACTGCGGGATAGGCCCGTTCTGTTTTCATGGACATCCCCTTTCTGATCCGTCAATTAAATTTTCACCACACCCAAGGTATCCAAAATGGAGGAAACCAGGATCAGCACAATGCACACCGGCGCGATGTACTTGACCACCACCACAAACAGTTTCTCCCGCTTGAAGGGGGAGGAACGTTTCACCTCATCGGTAATGGTCTTGGTGTGGATCACATACCCTACAAACACGCAGGTGCAGAAGGCCACAATGGGCATGAGCACGCTGTTGCTGATGAAGTCGAAAAAGTCCAGCAAAGACATGCCCAGAGGAGCAATCCAGCTGAGTACTCCATATCCCAAAGAGGAAGGCAAAGCCAGCACCAGGCAGCCCACCATCACCAAGGTGCAGGTCTTTCTCCGGCTCCAGTGGAATTTATCCTGGAAGATGGACACCACGGTCTCCATCAAAGACACGGAGGAAGTCAGGGCGGCGAAGAGCACCAGCAGGAAGAATACCCCGCCGAAGATCATCCCCAGGGTGCCCGCGTCTGCAAACACCTTGGGCAAAGTGACAAACATCAGTCCCGCTCCCTTGTTCAAGGCCGCCTCGTCCCCGCCGGAGAAGGCAAACACCGCCGGAATGATCATCAGGCCCGCCACAAAGGCCATGCCCGTATCGAAGAGTTCAATCTGCTTGACGGACTTCTCCAGATCGTCCTCCCGCTTCATGTAGGATCCGTAGGTGACCATGATGCCCATGGCCAGGGACATGGAATAGAACATCTGCCCCATAGCGGCCAGCACGGTCATGGGAGAAAACCGGCTGAAATCAGGAGTGAGATAATAGGCCACGCCCTCCAAGGCGCCGGGCCTGGTCACGGAATACACTGCCACGCCTACGGACAGCACCGCCAGTACCGGCATCATCACCTTGCTGGCTTTTTCCACGCCCTTCTGCACGCCGAAAAACACGATCAACGCGGTGATTCCCACATACACTGCCGGCCACACCAGCGGTTCCACCGGCTGGGCAATGTAATTGGAAAAATAAGTGTCATTGGCAGCGGCCATGCCCTGGCCTGTGACGTACACCGCCAGGTATTTCATCACCCATCCGCCGATCACGCAGTAATAGGGGAAAATGATGATGG
>ENA-OPSZ01000626-OPSZ01000626.1-human-gut-metagenome-genome-assembly--contig:-NODE-626-length-22125-cov-4.252424_pt1 | contig 22125 bp, 17 predicted proteins | sample MGYA00241814_ERZ501919 | MGnify/ENA primary metagenome ERZ501919 (study PRJEB25962, sample SAMEA2042440) | human gut metagenome | biome: human gut; feature: human-associated habitat; material: faeces... | reverse complement strand
TCGCTCCCAAACCACCATCCTGGCGGAGGGGCTGAAGATTTCCCCCACCCACCTCAAATGGTACGCAGCATTCCACAACGAGGATCACCACCCCCACGTCCACCTCATCGCCTACTCCACCAAGCCCGGCGAGGGCTTCCTCACGAAGCAGGGCATGGAAAAGATCCGCTCGGCGCTGGCACAAGAGATTTTCCGTCAGGACTTGATCAGTGTGTACCAGCAGGAAACCGCCCACCGGGACGAACTGCGGCGGGCCAGTCGGGAGAAAGTGGCCGGCCTGGTGGAGCAGATCAGCGGAGGGGCTTGCGAAAATCCGAAGCTGGAATCTCTCCTTCGGGAACTGGCCGGACAGCTTTCCAACGTGAAAGGCAAGAAGGTGTACGGCTACCTGCGGCCCGAACTCAAGGCGCTGGTGAACCAGATCGTGGACGAGCTTGCCAAGGATGAGCGGATTGCCCAGCTCTACGACTTGTGGTATCAGGACAAGCAGGCTGCTCGGAACGTCTACGATGAGAGACCCCTACAACGGGTACCCCTCTCGGAAAACCCGGACTTCAAGCCCGTGCGGAACGCTGTGATACAAGCGGCCATCGTGCTGCCTCCCGCGCCGATCTCCCCTGTGGAGGATGAAGCGGAACCAGAAATCAATGAACCGCCGCTGGAGGAACCACGCGAATTTTCACCAGTATTTTCCCAAAGCAGAGAGAAGAAAAGAACCTTCTGGACGAAGGAATATCGAAAGGCCCGCCAAGCCATGTACGGCGACCAGGCGACACCACCCGACCTGCCCCTGGCGGTGCGGCTCATGAAGGAACTGGCGGACGCGAACCCCCTGGCCGCCCACGACCTGGGCGTGCTCCTGCTGAAAGGCATGGGGTGCCAAGCGGACGAGGATGAGCCCCAGCGGTGGTTCCAAAAGGCCTTGGCTGGTTTTCAGAAAGCAGCTGCCACCGAAAAGAAGCCCGCCTACTTCCAGTATCGGGTGGGCAAAATGTACGCCATGGGCTACGGTGTGGAGCAGGACTACCTGGAAGCCGCCTGCTGGTACGAGCGAGCCACCCGGCACGACAACTATCCGTTCGCCGCATATGCTTTGGGGTGTTTGTATTTCCGGGGGCAGGGTGTAGAGCGAGATGAGGAACTGGCCTTGGAGCTGTTCCTCACGGCAGCGGAGAAGGGAAACCCCTACGCCCAATACCTCTTGGGAAAGATCTACTACTGGGGCAACGGCGTGGAGCAAGATCGAGAGAAAGGCTTGGAGTACATCCAACTGGCGGCGGAACAGGGCCACCCAGGAGCCGTGCGGTTTTTGGAGCTGCTCGCCCAATGGGAAAACCAAAGAAGCCACGAACAAGCTGTTCCTCTGTTCCCCATGGCCACTCGTTTGCTCCGCCAAGTGGGGCAAATTTTTGCCAATCAATTCAGCCTTGATACACCCGTTGCCCGGCTGGTAGACAAAAAGCTGCGGCAGAAAATCGCCGAGAAGAAACTGGCCCACGGGCAGAAATTAGAGATGTGATTGGAGGGATACCCATTACCAAACAACAACGCTATCTGGCTGGCCGTACCGACCTTGTGGCCCTGCTCCGCTCCCGTGGGGAAACGCTGAAGAAGTTGGGCAGCGAGTGGGAGTGGAAATTCCATGACGAGCGGGTCACCATCCGCAACAACGTCTGGTTCGACCAGTACACCCAGAAGGGCGGCGACGCCGTGGATTTCTTCCGCTACTTCTACGGGGAGTCGGAGGAACAGGCGGTAGCTATGCTTCTAAACTGCCCCATTGCGGACTTGGAGAAGCTGCCTGCCCGCTCCCCGCCACGGGGTGCGCCCACCATAGATAAACAAGAGAAAACTCTGGAGATCCCACCCGCCCATAGCAATATGCGGCGGGTATTCGCTTACCTGTGCCAGACCAGAGGCATCGCCCCGGAGGTGGTGTCCGCCTTTGCCCGGAAAGGGCTCCTCTACGAGAGCGCCAAGCACCACAACGCCGTCTTTGTAGGCCGGGATGAGCAAGGCAAGATCCGCCACCTACACGCCAGGGGGACCCTCACCGGCTCCCATTTCCGCCAGACGCTCCCCGGCAGCGAGAAAGAATACAGCTTCCACTGGCCAGGTATCAGCGGAAAGCTCTACGCTTTTGAAGCCCCCATCGACCTGCTCTCCTACATCTCCCTGCACCCGGAAGGGTGGCAAAACCACACCTATGTGGCCCTGTGCGGGGTGAGCGCGGCCCCTATCCACCGTCTGCTGGAAACTCAGCCTCAGCTGGAGGAAGTCACCCTGTGCCTGGACAATGACGAAGCTGGGCGTAACGCCGCCCGCAGAATCGCCGGCGAATTGCTGCAGGAGTGGAACGTCACCATGTCCGCAGAGTTCCCCACGCTCAAGGACTGGAATGATGAGCTGCTCTCCTTTCGCCAAGAAGAAAACCAGGGGTTAACTATGTCTATGTGATTTTTCAGAGGAACCTTTCCGCTGGGCAAAATTCGATTTTACTCACAAGGGGGTACCTTGCCTATTTCGTGACACCGGGCCCCTGTCACCGTGACAGGGGAAGGGGAACTAGTTCAGGTTAACAGTAAGCAGAAAAGAAAAAGTCTAAGAGAGTTACTGAGAGATTACCGGTAAGCTAGAAAACAAGCTAGAGAGAAGAAATTGGGCTTGAAGTTTTTCACATGGTTGGAAGATTCGCGGCCTTTTTTCTTTCTGCGTGAAGATTTGTGAAAAATTCGAAAGGAGCTGAAGTGAATGCAGCCGATTGTGAAGTTGGTGATCGCAGGAACAGCTATGTTCGCCACCCTGGGGTTGATCGCCGGACTTTCGGGAATGTACAGCCTCAATATCAAGGCCAAAACTGTGGGCCATGGCCAGCACGGCACCGCCCGGTGGGCAACCAAGGGGGAAATCAAGAAAACCTACGTCCACGTTCCCTTTGAGCCGGAGCTGTGGAGGAAAGGCAAGCACCTCCCCACCGAGCAGGGCATCGTGGTGGGATGCTTGACGAAGCGCCATCGCCTGGGCAACGGCCTTCGCACGGTGTGGAATGTCCTGGTGGTGAAGCTGCTGCGGAAATCCCATGCCATCCCCAAGACCGCAGACGAAACCACGGCCCTGGTGGACACCGGCGACGTCCACGCCCTGATGATCGGCGCGGCCGGCGTGGGCAAGACCGCTTACTGGCTCTACCCCTGCCTGGAGTACGCCCTGGCAAGCAAGATGTCATTCCTGACCAGCGACACGAAGGGTGACCTCCTGCGGAATTATGGCAGCATCGCCAAAAACTGCTATGGGTTCCGGGTGGCCGTCATCGACCTGCGGAACCCCACCAAATCGGACGGCTTCAACCTTTTGCACCTGGTGAACAAGTACATGGATCTGTTCAAGAAGAATCCAAATACGCTGTTGTACAAGGCCAAGGCCGAGCGGTACGCCAAGATCACCGCCAAGACCATCATCACCTCGGGGCTAGAAAAGGCGGACTTCGGGCAAAACCAATACTTCTTCGACGCCGCCGAAGGCATCCTCACCGCCTCCATTTTGCTGGTGGCGGAGTTTTGCCCTCCCGGGGAACGGCACATCGTGTCCGTGTTCAAGATCATCCAGGAGCTCATGGCTCCTGTCCCCGGAGAAAAGGGCCGCAACCAATTTCAAGACCTGATGGCTCTCCTCCCGCCCACACATAAGGCACGGTGGTTTGCCGGGGCCGCTATCTCCACCGCCGACCAATCCATGGCTTCGGTCATGTCCACGGCCCTTTCCCGGCTCAACCGGTTCCTGGACTCCGAGATGGAGCAGCTGCTGTGCTTCGACACGGCAGTGGACGCGGAAACATTCTGCAAGGAGCCCTCTGCCCTGTTCCTGGTGATGCCCGAGGAAGATCCCAGCAAATTCTTCATGGTGAGTCTCATCATCCAGCAGCTGTACCGTGAGATCCTCTCCGTGGCGGACGAGAACGGCGGGAAACTGCCCAACCGGGCCGTGTTCTACTGTGATGAGTATGGGACGCGTGCGACACGTTCGCAGCTGAAAAGGCTGCGTGCAAGGTAATAAAACTTTGCAAACTGGTATTCCGATAGGTGGAATGAGAGGGTAACGCCTTAAAACGCCTACCTTAAAACTACGACAGGCGGGAACCGTGCAATAGGCTTTCCGTCTGAGAGCTCGCGAAGTCGGCAGAAGTTTGCCCAAACAGAGCGACCCGCTGCTGTGGAAACCGGCCTGGAGGCAGGCTGTGCAGATGATATGCCGGAGGTCTATAAAATACCCATGGTGAGAATGTCCTCATGACTGACGAACCCCCGAAAGAACGGCTCTAGACGAACGGACGGCAGAAATGCTGTTGCCGCATAGCTGCGGTGTATGTGAGGGCGAGTAAAATTGTGTACTATGAAACCCCTTATATCGTTACAGGCGATATCCAGCATACAGGGCCAAAGGGCAGCCTAAAGGTATCTGTACAGATAGGAATACCGGAACGTGGAAAGGCTGGGACATGGAGCGGATTGCACCGCTGTGAAATGGTGACAGGGAATCCATAACCTGTCTTTGTTCAGCTGAGAGTGATGCCACAGTACCTGTGAAACGGTGATAACAAGCCGTGGAGGGATAGGCATTAGTCATATCATAGCAAGAAAAGTAACTACCGATTCTTTCATAGGTTCGAGTATGACTAAGAAAAGCCAGCTTCCATTTGGAGGTGCGGCTGACTATGACAACAACCAAGAAACCGAAAAAGCAAAAACTGAGAAACGCGGAATATTATGATTTACAAGCCACGTTCGACAAATTGTACTCGGAGAGCAAAAACGGCAAAACCTTTACGAAAATCATGCCTATCATACTTTCCGAAAACAATATCCGCCTTGCTTACCGCAACCTGAAAAGGAACAGCGGTAGCAAGACGGCGGGAACAGACCATCAGACCATCAAAGACTTGGAAACTTGGAAAGAGCCTGATTTAGTCCGTTATGTGCGCAAACGGCTGGAGTGGTACATCCCCCAGCCCGTGCGCAGGGTGGAAATCGCAAAGGATAACGGGAAAACCCGTCCCCTGGGAATCCCTACTATCCAAGACCGGCTCATCCAGCAATGCTTCCTGCAAGTGCTGGAACCCATTTGTGAAGCGAAATTTCACGACCGCAGCTTTGGGTTTCGCCCAAACCGCAGCCAAAAAAACGCCGTGGCAGTGGCCTATTCGCTTATGCAAATACAGCATTTACATTTTGTTGTAGACCTGGATATCAAAGGTTTCTTCGACAACGTGAGCCATGGGAAACTGCTGCGGCAAATGTGGGCGCTGGGAATCCGTGACAAAACGGTGCTGTCCATCCTTTCCGCTATGCTGAAGGCTGAAGTGGCAGGAATAGGCTTCCCGGAAAAGGGAACGCCCCAGGGTGGGATCATTTCTCCATTGCTGTCCAACATTGTGCTCAACGAGTTGGATTGGTGGATATCCAGCCAATGGGAAACCATGCCGATGCGCAAAAACTATGTGCGCACCCGCTAGGATAATGGCGTGGCGGAAAAGACCTACGCGTACAAAGTCCTGCGGGAAAAATCTAGGCTCAAGGAGTGCTATGGCTTACGATATGCCGATGACTTCCGTATTTTTTGCCGCAGGCGGCAGGACGCTGAAAAGCTGTTCATCGCCACGCAAAAATGGTTGAAAGAGAGGCTGGGCTTGGACATCAGCCCGGAAAAATCTCAAATTGTCAATCTGAAACGGAAGTATTCTGAGTTCTTAGGGTTCAAAATGATGGTCAAGCCGAACGGCAAATCGGGCAGCAAAACCCGATATACCGTTGTCTCCCACATTTCAGAAAAGCGAAAGGGGAAAATCAAAAAGCGCGCTTCTGAATTAGTGGCTAAAATCAAATTTCCCGCCGACAAGTTTGAAGAGCATAAATTCATAATGGACTACAATTCCTATGTGATGGGTATCCATAACTATTACAGTATGGCGACCCACGCAAACCAGGACTTTTCGGAAATTGGCTTTTCGGTCAAGCGTACTATGAAATGCAGATTAGGCCAGAGATTGAAAAAATCAGGCAATTCACTGCCCCAGTATGTTCAGGAAAAGTATGGCAGAAGTAAGGAACTGCGATACATTCGCGGGCTCTTTGTTTTGCCTATATCCTACGTCCAGACCCGCGCGCCAAAACACCGGCCAAGAAACTGGTGTGTATACACCCCAGAGGGCCGTGCGCAGGTGCGCAAGTCATTGGAAAAGGTCAACCTTTCCATTCTACATTATTTAATGGAACACCCAGTGCCAAGTGAAAGCATAGAGTACAACGATAACCGGCTGGCGCTCTACTGTGCCCAACAGGGAAAGTGCGCTGTCACCGGCACTCTTTTGGGAATTGGAGATATCCACTGCCACCACAAGACCCGCCGGGCCGATGGTGGCGATGACAGGTATTCCAACCTTGTGATGGTGTGCAAGGATGTTCACACCCTGCTCCACGCCAAATGGGAATCCACGATAGGGTATTATGTGGAAAAGCTGGCCTTAAACGCCAAACAAAAGGATAAACTGAACAGGCTGCGGAAACGCCTTGATTTGGAAGAAATCTGAAAAAGGCCTTCGTTGTTGAAAATCGATAGGTTTATTTGACTTGCATGATACGATGGAACGCCGGATGAGTGGAAACGCTCATGTCCGGTGTGAAGCGGGGGAAAATCCGGAGATTGTATCAAAGGATTACCTATCGCTATTGCCAAAGATCGAGTCGGCTGAAATGATGTTCTCCGCCAGCCGCTCCCGGAGGCTCTCCATTGTTCCCATCATCCAAAGCATTGGGCAGCTGGAGAAAAACTACGGCAAAGAGGGCGCGGAAATTATCATCGACAACACCCAAGACACGATTTTCGGCGGCTTCGCCCCCAACAGCCAGACGGCGGAGGTGATGAGCAAGTCCCTGGGCAGCCGGACGGCGCAGAGCGGGTACATAAGCAAGGGCAAGGACAACGGTTCTCAATCCTTGCAGATGATAGAGCGCCCTCTCATGACGCCGGACGAGCTGAAATCCATGCCCAAGGGCCAGTTCATCGTGATGAAAACCGGGGCGCACCCCATGAAGGTCAAGCTGAAACTCTTTTTTGAGTGGGGCATCTCCTTTGGGGAGCCGTACACGGTTCCCGATAAGGGCAACCGGCCTGTTCCCTACGCTGGGAAAGAGACGCTGATACAGGCCATTTTGGAAAAACACCCGCCTGCGCCGGTGGTCGAAGAGATGGAGGGTGGAAGTCAGGAGGGCTCCTCTGGACAGAAAGCAAATGCCGCAACGTCCTCAAAGTCCGGCCAGAAGCAGGGGAAGAAGCAGGGCCAGCAGCAAAAAACTCAAGCTGCGGGTAAAGGACGCAAAGTCAACGCCACGCAGCCCAATAGCAGCAAAAAACAGCACACTAGGAAGGAGCGGGAAGATGACAGACCTTAAAAAACTCTACCAGAGTGACTTGCCCAACCGGGCCATCGCCGTATACCTCTACCTGCGGGGCAGGGCCAATAAAGAGGGATTCTGCTGGCCCGCCATTCCCACCATGGCTCGGGAGCTGAAGATGTCGGAGAGCACCGTGCGCCGGGGTGTGCGGGATCTGGAAAAGGCCGGGTTCCTCACGGTGGAGGAACGGTTCCGGTGGAACCACGCCGATTCCTCTAACAGGTATGTGCTGTCAGGGTACTCCGCTCAAGCAAAATAATTTTTCATCAATTATAAATTGAAAGAAGCGTTACCCTCCTGGAAACGAAAACCGGGAGGGCTTTTTTGTTGGGGTATGGTAGGATAACCTCACACTTTTTAAGGGGGTAGATAGTATCGAAAGCGCAAAATACGGATACATCAGAGTTTCCAGCAAGGATCAGAATGAGGAACGGCAGCGGGTCGCTATGGCGGAACAGCGAATTCCGCCGAAAAATCTCTACATCGACAAACAATCTGGAAAGGACTTCGAACGGCCTAATTACAAGCGCTTGGTGAAAAAATTAAGACCCGGCGATGTGCTCTTCATTCTGAGCATCGACCGGCTGGGGCGCAACTACGAGGAAATCCAGAACCAGTGGCGCGTCCTCACCAAGGACAAGGGTGTGGATATCTGCGTGATCGATATGCCCCTGCTGGACACCCGCCGGGGAAAAGACTTGATGGGCACCTTCATCGCGGATCTGGTGCTGCAGATTCTTAGCTTTGTGGCACAGAGCGAACGGGAGAACATCCGCAAGCGCCAGGCGGAGGGAATCGCAGCTGCCAAGGCCAAGGGAATCAAGTTTGGCAGGCCGGAGATCGCCATGCCGGAGAACTTTGGGGAGATTGTACGCCGGTGGGAGAAAAAAGAACTCTCCTTTGAGGATGCCACCAAACTCTGCGGCATGAGCGGAACAACCTTCTACCGCCGTCTGCGGGAGTTTAGGTTATCAAGCAAAAAGTAAAAGCCACTATCGAAAGGTGTACCTTTTGGCAGCGGCTTTACATTTTAATAATATATCACAATTTTCCAGCAAATTCAACAGCTTGGCGGAAGAAGTGTTAAAAAAATTACATAAATATTATCTTATATTAACAACCCGTCTCAATCGATTCCACATAAGCTAAAGGTACGCTTTTTGAAAAAACTCGGTGGAGGGATTTATATGCCATTTTGGGATAATCTGAGTAAAAAAGCTACGGAGACCACTGCAAAAGCAATGCAGAAGGCAAAGGATTTTTCAGATATCACCCGTTTAAATGGGCAGATATCCGAAGAAGAAACTAAAATTAACAACGCCTACCTTGCTATTGGTCGTTTGTACGTAGAGGTTCATAGCGGCGATGCGGAGCCGCAATTCGCCACTTGGATTTCTTCCATCCAGGAATCTCAGAGCAAGATTGACACATACCGGCATCAAGTCCAGGATATTAAGGGCGTCCAGCGTTGTGAAAAGTGCGGTGCTGAGGTTGCTGCTGGTTCGGCGTTCTGTAATTCCTGTGGCGCCCCCATGCCAAAACAGACAACACCCGTTCCCGCAATGGGCGTGCCTTGCAAGAATTGCGGTGCAGTTGTCCAGCCTGGGATGAAATTCTGTACCAATTGCGGCACCCCTGTTGATACAGAACCATCTGTGCAGGAAGAATTCGAGCCGACAGACACCCCCGCTGAACCTATGGCAAGGGTCTGCCCCAGTTGCGGTGCAACGGTCGATAAAGATTCCGCATTCTGCACAGAGTGCGGTGCAAAGCTGTAAGGGGGGTGAAGGAGATGAGGAAAGCGTTTTGCACTGTTCCACTGTGTTTGATTTTTATTTTGCTTATCATGTGTGGTTGCAATGCTATGGCTCAGGAACCGTGTATGTACTGCGGAGAAAGCCCATCTGTAAAATACGAAAAAGCAGATGGAACCCCGGTTTACGTTTGCAATAAATGTAGCAGTACTTGTATGATCTGCGGAGATGAAAAAGCAACCAAGCATTATGATAGTTTATTAGGAATTGTCTTTGCCTGCGATGATTGCTATCGAATGGCAACCGGAGGATAAAATAAAACCTGTATCTGACGTTTCTGCAATCAATAAGCAAAAGGGGAATGAAAATGGCTAAGTTCTGTGGAAAATGTGGGACGAAAATTGAAGATGAGAATTCTAAGGTTTGTCCCAACTGTGGTTCTCCGCTTGCCAATGAACCTTCTTCAAAAGCAAAGAACTTCAAAAAAATAGTACCAATCGCAGCAGGGATTGTTTGTGTTCTGATTATCGCTATTGTTGCGATTGCAGTTGTCCTTGCCCAACCTGTTACAATCAATCTTGATCAATTAGTCGAGGTCAATTTTACTGGGTATAACACGGTAGGCTCGGCAATAGCGTCTATTGATTATGAAAATTATGACCAACAGCTTAGTAAAGCCCTAAAGATTGAACCTGAAGAACTTTACACATCTGTGGAGTATGCTACCTGTACGAGTGCGTTTCACCTTTCCTTGGACAAAGCCAGCGATTTATCGAACGGCGATGAAGTAACGGTAAGCATCACTTATGACAATGAGTCTATCAAGGATTTTAAAATTAAGTTCAGTGGAGAAAGTGTCACGTTTACCGTGGAAGGATTGGACGAGCTTGAAGCAGTTGATCCATATGACGGGTTGGAAGTGACCTTTGGTGGAATTTCTCCAAATGGATATGTCGATTATGCTTATTCAGGAACTTCACCTTATGTCTCAGAAAGTAGCTTCATTGTAGATAAAGATGCCAACCTCAAAAATGGTGATACTATAACTATTTCTATTGATTCTTATAATGAGCAAATTGCTGCTCAAAGTGGCTATCGCCTGACAGAGACTTCCAAAACTTTTACAGTTGAAGGGCTCGATGAATATGTGCAGTCATATTCGGAGATTCCAGAAGAATTCTTAGAGTATGCTAAGGAAGAGGCACAGGACACAATTAACGCTTATGTTGCACGTGAGTATAATGAAGAGTGTCCTGTGACGCCTATTGAATATGCTGGTTATATTTTCAATGTCGCAAAAGAAGGAAAGAATGCAGACCGGTTTAACGAACTTTATATAATCTATAGAGGGAAAGTTTCCCACAATGAGAACAGGTTCCACGATACGATGGTTTATTATCCTGTTTTGTATTCAAATCTGTTGCTTTCTAATGACCAGGTGCAAAGCGATACTGAAAATGAAATATCGGGATCTTCATTTTTGATGAATAATAGCTTTTTAGATAGATATACCACACTAGGTTATACGAATCCGTTAATTGCCTATTCAGAACTTCTCGCTTCAAAAGAGGACAATTATGAGTGTGAAGCGGGAGACGGATTTGAAAAGTATGTTTCGTATACTCCAATACAATCACTAACGGACATTAGCGAAGAAAATTTGAACTATCTTGCGGAAGAAGCATTGGAAATCATTAATGGTGAGATTGCCAATCAGTATACTGATAGTTCCCATGCTACAAATATGACACAGGTGGGTCAGTATTTGTTGACCGCAAAGGCGCAAGGCCAGGATTACCAAAGTAATAACCGGTTGATTATGGTTTACAGTGCGACTGTAAGTAACGATGAAGATGAATTTACCCCAGCCACTATCTATTTCCCAATTCAGTTTGAAGGACTTATCAATCTTCCTGGAAATGAATTTATGTATGTCGAGGAATCAGGTATTTTAGGGCGATATGATTTTCCAAACAGTACCTATTATACTAGTGGTTACGGCGATGGCAGTTTAATGTTTAAACAACTGGTTACAGAAAATGTTGCTGACTACAACTATGAAGTCAGCGATGGACTAAAGGCGTTTGGAGAATAAGTCGTATGTGTGAGAGGGGCCGCTTGAGAACAATAGGGATCAAGCGGCTTTTTTTACATTCATTTAAGCTTGAATAAGGAGAATGAGGATGGCTAAATATTGCGGTAAATGTGGCAGCAAGCTGGATGAGAAAACTGGGTTGTGCCCGAAGTGTGATCATCAAACCGAGAATTCTATGAAACAAAAAACGGGACAGGAGGATCGTGACATCTCCTCTTCCCCAAAAAGGCCAAAATTGTGGCTGCGTGTTTTAGCGATAACTTTAGTGCTTATTATTGGACTTGGATCTGGAACTGCACTGTGGACGCGATTTGGCAGTATTAAAACTTTGAAAGATTCAGAAGAACCAAGTTCTAAATTCTCTGTCTTGTCCGGAGAATCTATCACAGAATCAATTAGTAGCCCTGAAGAGGCTGTGTCTGTGCTAGCTGAAATGGGGCCAAAGTTAGGGTATCAGAACGCTTTTTCGGAATTAGCACCTATTTACATTCAGGATATCTTGGATCTGACAACATACCGGCTACAGCAATATTATGAAGGAATTCCTGTGTATGGAAGGACAGCTTCTATTATTTCTGATACAGAGGGAGAAGTAATTCTGTGTGTCAATAATTGTGAGGATATTGATTCGTTTAATCTTGCCAATGAAATAAAAATAACGGAGGACGAGGCCGAAAAAATCGTTTCTGAAATCCGCAGTGTGTCGGAAGTTGTTAGTTCAAAGGAGAATGATAATAGTTCGCTGTTGCTATTTAAAGCCGAAGATGGTTATCATTATGCATATGTTATTTTTGCATCAGCAGATGACATCAGTGGAAGTACGATAGAATACTACATAGATGCAGATGATGGTTCTGTTTTAGCTAATTATGTATCGGTATGCGACATGTCAAAAACAGTGTCCTATTCTCAAGACGGATTTTCAGTTTCCATTACAGAATCGGATGGCGAATTATCTCTGATAGATACATCAAGAGATATTTATATCTATGATTGGGAGGGACAGAACAGTGACAAGAAGTCCTCGGAAGCACAACTAGTTTCTTGTCCTACTGGAGATATTTTTGACACTTCATCTGTCCAATTTCTTTCTGTTCTAAGCTCACTATATGATTATTTTGTCAATAACTATGCAGATCGTGCTTTTGGGTCATTGATTGCTTGTTACAACGATTCAGCGAATTGGGGTAGAAACGCCTCCGGAGGAAGTATCACACAAAATGACACGACTCGTGGTTATATGACTGTTGGTGAAATAACTGGGACTGGTGATTTTGACGTTATAGGTCATGAATATACACACATTATTGAAAAACATTTATTTAACCCAGAAAGCGGAGCTAGTGAGGCAGGAGCTATAAATGAAGGATTGGCAGATTTATATGGTAGTATTCTGGAGGCATTTATCTCTAACAAGAATACAGACACCATTTCAGATCTTGTACCGGATTGGATAATGCAAGGAGATAATATCGATGCATATAGGAATGCCATTGATCCGAGTGATTCCGGAAATGCAACAACGGTTCAAGATAAAAAGGGGTTATTCTCAAGAGGAGATAAGTACTACTTTGCGACTATAGTGCCGCGTGCTGCTTATCTGATGTGGAATGGCATTGATGGGAATGAATCAAAGAAACTCGACACAAAAACTCTTTCAGATCTTTGGTACCTTTCAATGACGATGTTTCCGTCTGATGTAGACTTTGAGTTATGTGGAAATGTTGTCGAAAGTGTGGCAGCCTTATTGAATTCTCGTGGAGTGATTTCGGATGCACAGCTCAGTTGTGTTGATGAAGCGTTTTCAAATGTAGGAATTACAGGGCGGACTGATATTTTAGAATATGCAGAAAAACTGGGTCGACCCCAAGATGATATGCTTCCTACTGACCACTTATCTCCTGAGAATGCCACTACTGCCTATGCAGAGGCTCTTGATAAGCTCAATGGAAAAAGTTTTTCCATAACCAAAGAAGGCTCTTTCCTTGCCGACTTTGAAAATTTCTCAGAGCTTCAGTTTACGCAGACTATGGATATCCACGGCTTTGGAGAATCCAATATGACTGCTTCTGGCCACTATACTTCCACTGGTGGCAGCGGTGGTAGTACCAGCGAAATGGACTATGATTTCACCTATGACTCGCAAGGAATGCATATTCCAGATTATGAGCAACCAGTAACTGGTGAATTGGTCACACTAGAACTCCCTCCGCTTGAATGTGTGCATTCTTACTCGGAAACTGAGGATGACGGCGATGGGAAAACATATCTAGTAACCTATGATGGGGAAGCTCTTACACAAGAAAACTGTGGTATTTTTTCTAGTGCTTTGACTTCGCCTTACCGCATCTATTGGAGTCCGAGCGAAGAATACGCCGATGAGGATGGGATTCAAGAAGCTAGTGTCCTTTTTTCATTGGACAGAGATGGAAATCTATCCTCTATCGAAGTGACTTATAAACTGATTGCTGGGATTCAGGGCACTGCCTCGGCACAAGGAAAAACTAGTTTTGTGTTGGGTGAAAGCAGTGCTGACCAATCTCCTATGCAAACACAAATTCCGAATGACGCAGTTGTATTTAACAATCATAGCTATTATGTCTATGACCTTGACTCTGTAACTACTTGGGAAGAGGCGGAAGAATACTGCGAATCTCTGGGTGGGCACTTGGCAACCATAACCAGTACGGAAGAGGATGATTTCTTGTTTGATTATGTCTCAAACTTGGGGTATGGCTCTGTGCTTTTTGGATTAAGTGATGCTAATCAAGAAGGGTCATGGGTTTGGGTAACCGGAGAAGAGCTTGCTTATGAAAATTGGGCTTCCGGTGAACCAAACAATCAAGGTGGATACGAACACTTTGGCCAGTATTATGAGAAAAACACAGATGGGTCATGGAATGATGGCAGTGGGAAAACTTGCCCGTTTCTATGTGAATGGGACGAGCGAAAACCACAGTCGGAGACTATTGGAGCCGAAAGTCGATGGAGTGAGTTTATTTCCTCGGGCGAATACACGGAGTTCACTTCTCAAATGACAGACTACGAAGGAAATCAACTCGAAGTCAACTATTCCATTGTAGATATCGATGGTGATGGTTGGGAAGAAATGCTATTGTACGCGCCCTTCAATGACGGAATAGGCTTTGGATGTCATGCGGTTTTGTCTTGTAACAAAAAAACAAAAGAGATTTCCTTCATTCCGATAAAAGGTAGACTGGAGTACGATAATGAAGGTTATTCTAATATTGCACAAAATTGCCGAGGTGTCCAATATTATCCAAAATATCATGCGATAAGCTATACTGAGTTAAATAATGGTATGATGTACCAAGATTATGGATTCTGGGAAATCAAAGATGGAAAACTTGAAGAAGCTTTCAGCTTGATAAGTGAGTACGATGTGGCATCTAACGGGACACAATACTACCTCTTGAAAAATGGTGAACAGATTACTATTACTCAAAAAGAATACGAAGATTATTGGAATGAAAAGGGAAATATCACTTTCCAAAGCTTTCCAACGGGATAAATCTTTACGTTTTCGATCTGATTGAGTTATGGAGGGCATAAAATGGCTAAATTTTGTGGGAAATGTGGCAGCAAGCTGGATGAGAAAACAGGGTTGTGCCCAAAGTGTGATCGTCCGGTTAATCATAAAAATGGTATCTGGAAGAAAACTTTATTTTTATTTGGATGTCTCTTGGTGATATGTAGTGCTGTTTGTATAACCTTAGTATACCAGGGGGCAATTAAAATTCCTGTCATTTCAAGTGTAATGTCCGCTGTAGGTTTAAATAAGCAACCCCAATTTACTGGTCAGGCATCTGCGGATTGCTATACCCCCAATGAAGATAATATAGTGTATGATTCAGCTGACAAGCAGTCTGGTTATGTAAACAATATGGTTTTAGTGACCTTTTATAACCACACTTCAGAAGAAGAGATTGATAAAGTGATCTCTCGACTTAATGGAGAACTTGTAGGTGAAATTCCAGGAATACATCAGTATCAAATTGAGGTAGAACCTTCTACTCGTCAAGAATTAAATTCACTTTGTACCCAAGTGATGGAGAATCCCAATGTGTTTTTTGCTATAGTGGATGAGGTGTTTGCTACGGATGTTAATTCTACTACCCCGCCTAATGATCCTTGGAAAGATGTTTTTCAAGGCCTTTGGGGGGTGAAGTGGGATGAGGAGAACCCAGGAGAAAACAACTGGTGGATCGAAGCAACAAAGGTTCTATCTGCATGGGAGTATGAAGAGACATTTACCCCTATTAATATTGGAATTGTTGATAGTGGTTTCGATTCGAAACATGAGGACCTTGACATTACGGTGCTAAACGAAGATGTAAATAATGCTGAGAACCATGGAACACACGTTGCAGGAATCATTGGCGCAACGAAAAATAATAGCATTGGGATTTCAGGAATAATCGACTCTGCAAATCTATATGGAGTGGATTGTTTTGCGACGGATAAACAACAAAAGAAATCAGTTGCCGTTAGTGGAATTATGGATGGGATTGTTTCCTGTCTGGAAAATAACTGTAAAGTAATTAATATGTCTTTGGGAATAAATTTTAATAAGTTTTCTGTGAGCGAAGATGGCGCAACGAGTGCAAAAAGTAGTGCAGATGAAAAAGCGCTTGTCGCAGCAGGGTATTTGATTTCATTTATCGATAACTATGATGATGTTCTGATAGTTCAATCTGCGGGAAATGGTGATTGGTTTAACCGGGGTGTTGATGCGAAGACATATAATGGTTATTTTTCTTCCGTCGATGAAACTGTTATTCAGGAGGCGTTTGACCTGTATGCCAGTGAGTCTACGCGTTTTACTAGACCTATTTCCATACAGGACGTTATGGATTCCTTTGTCGTAGTTGCTGCTGTGGATAATCAAAAGAAGAATGGACAATGGCAGCTTACCGACTTCTCAAACTATGGAGATAGCATTACCATTTGTGCTCCAGGTAAAAATATTTTCAGCACAATAGCTATGGGGGGGATAGATGGATCCTATGGAAACATGAAAGGGACTTCGATGGCAGCACCAATAGTATCCGGAATTGCTGGTATGGTATGGTCAGTTAATCCGGCATTGACAGCGGGCGATGTGAAAGAAATACTTGTTTCTACAGCAACGGAACCTGTGTTACCTCGGTCTAAAAATGATGATGGAACATATTTTATGGTTAACGCCAAAGCAGCCGTAGAAGCTGCCTTGAATTGGGAACCCAGTGACAGAAATGAGCAGATAACAACTGAATCCCTCACTGAAGGCTACTGGGAGAATAGCATACAATCTCCGCACGTTTACAAATTTAATAGAGATGGAACCGTGAACGAGTATTTTATCGAACCTGGTAGGCAAGTTACAGAAGATAACTTAATTTTCAGTAGAACATTAAGCTATACTTTTAACAAAAGTCAATTAAAAATTACCTGGGACAATGCCCTCTTTTCGACCTTAGAGCCAGTTACCATTGACGATGATATTAAATGGGATAATGGGCTGCGTAATCAGCTTTCTGAGATCCCCTCTGGGGAGGTCTTTTTCTATGAAACAAACTGGCAACAGGGCAGCCCGGATGATAACGCTATGTACTTAGTCAAGGTAAAAGAGAATGAGGATCATACTTCTTCTCTGCTGGAGAAAATTGATACCGATCTGGTATTGAAAGGTCTTGCCAATATTGGGACGGGAGATTCCCAAGTAGTCTATACTGATCAGTTAACCACAGAGGATTGGCAAAGTATGGCATCCATGTGGCTGGGGACAGCTTTGTGGGCATACCAAGACGATAGTGATGAAGACCCTACCCCTATTCGTGAGGAAGATTTCATTTCCACAGATGAATCCAGGGCATATTTTGCTCAAGATGCGCTAAATACGCCGATTCAACTGTTTGGAGGGGATCCAGAAGAAGTGCTTGATGCCCTTTGCTCCTATTCACCTTATGACGATTATGAAGGTGACCAAATTCGCATAGAAGGAGACCAACTTGTTTGGACTCTTCCTGGGCGTGGGTATGCTGTAATTCGTAATTTGGAGCTAAAGGATATAACTGAGAATTCGGATAACGTCCAGATTACATTTGGTTACGAGCTAGAAGATGTGGGTGGGTGGATTTCCAATTACGAAGGAAGCGCCACTTTGGTTGAGAGTAACAATTCTCTGGGCTATGAAATTGAGTCTTATCAACGAAGTGCTAGGGACGATGAACAGCAAGTCTCCCAACCAACAGAGTCGCTTTCCTATCAAATGCATACTGAATCCTTTGAGTTTCCTCTATCCGATGGGCGTTTATATTATTCAAATGAACTTACCTATCCCTATTTTCAAGGCACATTTAATGTTGTTAGCACCATTAATCAACATTATTCGGAAATAGTTGATGGGTACCGCTACAATGACACAGATTACGATGCAGTCCATCAGGAAGCATTAGAATTTAACGAAAATGCGGATGAGGGTATACCTTATTATGATGATCTTGAAACCGAGGTCACCTTATTTGACATTAACGGTGCTGTTGCCATCAAAGAAACTTATACATCGTGGTTGGGTGGTGCGCATCCATATCACGAGGTGAAAGGGATCAATTTTGATGTCGCCAGTGGCCAAATACTGACGTATGAAGATATCCTTCAAGGTACCAATGAGCAAATAGATGCAGTTTTAAGAAAATACTTAATTGAAGCAGTTCCATGGCACCAAGGCGCAAATGATGGAACAATGTCTATGGCAGAAATTTTGGAATATACAGGCTATACATTAACTGAAGGTGGGTTATGTTTTTACTATAATGTAGGTGATGCTGTGGGCCGGCAGGAGTTTACAATTCCATATACTACCACAGATTCATACCTTATATCGGCTGAAGAATTACTAAACTCTTCAACTTCAAACTAGCTCGTCTATTATCAATTTGTAGGAATGATTTGAATTTATTAATTCAAATCGTGTACATACACAAAATAGGAGGTCAAAATTATGTATTGCGGAAAATGCGGAACCCAAAACCCCGACGGAGCGACCTTTTGCTCAAACTGCGGAGCTTCTTTAAGCCGAGCATCAAATTCCAAGCCCGTATCCATTTCCGGATCAGCGGTGCGTTCATCGACAGGAACGGCAGCAACGTTTGCTAAAAAAACAAACCCATTGCCGCTTCTGATTGGTGCGGGAGTAGTGATTGTACTAGTCATTATCCTAGTGGCCACGTTTACTGGGGGTCGGGGCTACAAAAAAACGATAGACCAAATGCTGTCAGCCTCTTTCTCTGCCGATATGGATAAGGTGATAGATCTGGTTCCATCTAAAGTATATAAAAATGCATTGGAAAGTAACGGATACACACAGGAAGAACTGGATTATCTTGTTACTCAAGCTGAACAGGAAATTCAGGATTCTCTGGATAGCGCCCTTGGTGTTTTGGGTGACAATTGGGATTATTCCTACACCATTTCCAATGAAACAGATTTGAATGGCGCCGAGTTAGACCAGATAAAAGATTCCTATTCTGCTATGGATGTGAACGTCTCCGCTGCAAAAACGGTAGATATTGAGGTGACGGTATCTGGGAATGACTTGGAGAATTCAGAATCGATGAGCATACCATTGATTAAGGTAGGCAAGTCTTGGTACCTCGATGCTATAACCGCAGGTAATTTGTTCTAATTTCCGAGATCGAAGGTAATGCAGTTTGAATGTAATCTCAATAGCATTCAATTACTAGGAGATGATCTCGCCCGTGATTGAAAAAAGATTTCATGTTTTGAGGTGATGTTCCAATGAAGTACTGCGGCAACTGCGGGAATCCTGTTCCCGATGGGGACGAATATTGCTCTTTTTGTGGCAGCAAGGTTGGGATGGAAGAACCGGTTTTTGCCCACGAGTACACAACCCAGACGGAACAGTCGGACTCTCTTACAAATCATAACCGATTCTGCCAGAACTGTGGTTCTCCCATGGAGCCAGGGGACGATTTCTGTACGGAATGTGGTGCGAGATATGGGACAAGCTCCTCACCAGCAAAGGAACGGGTCTCAACAAAAATGCCAAAGAAACGAAAATTGGTTTACATAGTGATGTTTGTTGTCCTTGTAATTCTGGTAGGAGCTGGCACGATTTTGGGCGTTGTTTTGTCCAAGCAAAATCCGGGAACTTCTTCCCATGACCTTTCCAGCCAATCGTCCATTCTGGATCAATCAACCTCTTCCGAAAGTGTGCTGTCCAGCACGGAACCCTCTCCATTGCCAGAAACTTCTAATCTGAAAGATGATTCCTTCCAGGATGTGGTAGACCAGGCGATTTCGGATGGGGATTATCCTACAGCGATTCACCTATTGGAATATTGGCAGGAGCAAGAACCAGACGACCCATCCATCTCTGAACAATTGGAAGAGACGCGGGAAAGCTACCAAAATGAAGTAATCGTGCAGGCAAATTCGATGATTCAACAAGGCGATCAAGAAGGTGCGATTTCTCTATTAACCGAGGCCAAGGGGCTTTTAGGAAATAGTCAGGAGATTGATCTGGTGTTGAACGCTTTGGAAATCAACAAGAACGAGCCATCCGTTTCTCCTACTCCCGCTCCGGCCCAGCAACCTTCCAGTTCCTCGGAGACTAGCTCTTCGTATATTCTGCCGCAAAGCTCCCAGAGGCTTCTTACTTACCAGGATATTGCCGGACTCTCACAGCACGATTTGATGCTTGCCAGAAATGAGATTTTTGCGCGTCACGGACGAATTTTTAATGACCCAGCCATTCGTGCGTATTTTGAGTCGCAATCCTGGTACCATGGCACCATTGCTCCCGAAGAATTTACCGATGATTTGCTAAGTCAGGTGGAAAAAGACAATATCGCTTTCATCCAACAGTACGAAAAAACCGATTAAAACTAACAAAAGGACTATCCAAATCAACTGGATAGTCCTTCTTACTTAACCTGATGTACACCCGTATATACCCGCTTCAATGTAAGCGTCAAAACAGCCCCGTATTGTAAGTTCTGCGGAAGCGTGAAATAATGTCTGCATATAGAAGTGAAATAATGTCTGCATATAGAAACGGAAAGTATATGCGACTGGCGGATAGTATACGCGAGTTGCGTAAAGCCCGGATATGGAGGCGTTTGCGTGGAAAGAAACTTACAGACACTGAACCAGGAAAAGAAACTGGCTGTATGGGCCGAGCGGATCTCAGCTTGCCGGAACAGCGGGCAAGGAGTAAAATCGTGGTGCCGGGAAAACCACATCTGCGAAGCTACCTATTACAAATGGCAGCGAAAAGTATTCGAATTAGTCCAAACACAGCAGGTGCGCTTTGCAGAAATCACTCCGCCGCCGCAGCCCGGCGGAAACATTGCGGTCACCGTGCGCATCGCAGGAGCAGAAGCGGAGATTTACAGCGGCGCAGATGCACAAACTGTGGAGCTGGTGCTGCGGGTTCTAAAATCATGCTGAATGACTTCACAGGAGCCGAAAAGGTGTATATCGCCTGCGGATATACCGACCTGCGGCGCGGGATCGACGGACTGGCAGCCATGGTGCAGCAGGAGTTCTCACTGGATCCCTTCACCAATACGCTGTTTCTGTTCTGCGGCAGACGGCGGGACCGGATCAAGGCTCTGTACTGGGAGGGCAACGGCTTTGTGCTGCTGTACAAACGGCTGGAGTCAGGCAGCTTTCAATGGCCCAGAAAAGAGAGTGAAGCCAGAATGCTGACACCACAGCAGTATCGCTGGCTCATGGAGGGTTTGAGTGTTGACCAGCCGAAAGCACACAAGCCAGTCAGCGGCCTGGAAATCCTTTAAAAGCGTCTGCTTTTTCGTGTTTGTTCTGTACGTTTTTTCGTGAATATGGTATAATAGCAAGCATGAACAACACAGAACGTCGCAGAACAAGCAACACGGAAATGGTCACCATTTCCCGTGCGGAATATGAAGAACTTCAAGCGCAGAGCCGGCGTGTCTCTGCGCTTGAACGTAAGCGTAAAATAAACGGGCGCCTTGCCAGAAGAGAAAAACTCTGCCACACTATAAGAGTCTAAGGAAGTACACAGTAGTATCAGATAGTATTCAAGACTCTGAGATAGTGAGGCAGCGGCATGGAGCAAATGGAGAGTTTACAGAGAATCAACCGGCAGCAGCGGCTAGTGGAATGGAGCCGGCGGGTGGAGGCCTGCCGGGGCAGTGGGCTGACAGTAGTGCAGTGGTGCCAGGAACATGGGATCGCGGTATCCACCTATTTCTCCTGGCAAAGAAAGGTGTTTCAGGCCTTGAAGGAAGTCCAGGAGGTAACCTTCGCAGAAGTGCCGGTCATGGAGTGTAAATGTTCTGCGGCAGAAGACAAGACCGCATCAAGGGATTGTACTGGGAAGGAGACGGATTTCTCTTGCTGTATAAACGGCTGGAGAACGGAGCGTTCCAGTGGCCGCGAAACAAAGACGAGGTGCGGCAGCTGACGCCGCAGCAGTACCGCTGGCTGATGGAAGGACTGAAGACCGAGCAGCCAAAGGCGAACAAGGCGGTGTCCGGTTTGAGCATTCTCTAAAGCCGAAACGTGGCGGAAATACTGGATTTTTCGGCTGTTTTGTGGTATGATTTTCCCATGGAAAACAAGAAGAACACAGCCACAAACAACCCGGAAATGGTGACCATTTCACGGGAGGAATATGAATCTCAGCAGGCACAATTGACTGAGTTAAAGCTCCAGAACCAATGGCTTCTGGAGCAGCTTGGACTTGCCAAGAAGCGTCAGTTTGGCGCGTCGTCAGAGCGGCTCCAGGAGGGCCTTATGGACCAGCTGTCTCTCATGG
>ENA-OPSZ01000623-OPSZ01000623.1-human-gut-metagenome-genome-assembly--contig:-NODE-623-length-22203-cov-2.915478_pt1 | contig 22203 bp, 20 predicted proteins | sample MGYA00241814_ERZ501919 | MGnify/ENA primary metagenome ERZ501919 (study PRJEB25962, sample SAMEA2042440) | human gut metagenome | biome: human gut; feature: human-associated habitat; material: faeces... | reverse complement strand
AGACCGACGGCAAGCTGATGAGCGGCCGGGACGTGGCCATCGCCTGCATGCTGGGGGCGGAGGAGTTCGGCATCCACGCCTTCCTGGCCTCCAACACCATCTCCAACGCCTATTATCCCGCCCTGGCTCGGATTTTGTTCCAGCTGGCAGTGGAACTGCAGAAGGAGACCGGCGTGCATATCACCTTCATCAATCTCTCCGGCGGCGTAGGCATCCCCTATCAGCCGGACCAGCCTGCCAACGACATCGCTGCCATCGGCGAGGGGGTCCGTCAGGCCTACGAGGAGATCCTGGTCCCCGCGGGGATGGGTGATGTGTCCCTCTGCACCGAGCTGGGCCGGTTCATGCTGGGGCCCTACGGTCATCTGGTGACCCGCGCCATTCATGAAAAGCATATCTACAAGGAATACATCGGTGTGGACGCCTGCGCCTGCAACTTGATGCGCCCTGCCATGTACGGGTCCTATCACCACATCACGGTGATGGGCAAAGGGGACCAGCCCTGCGATCACAAGTATGATGTGGTGGGTGGTCTTTGTGAAAACAACGACAAATTTGCCGTAGACCGGATGCTGCCCAAAATCGACATGGGAGATCTGCTGGTGATCCATGACACCGGTGCCCACGGTTTTTCCATGGGCTACAACTACAACGGAAAGCTCCGGTCAGCGGAGGTTCTCCTCAGAGAGGACGGTACCACGCAGCTTATCCGTCGGGCCGAGACGCCAAAGGATTATTTTGCGACCTTTGACTGTTTTGAAATTGGTAAAAAACCATTACTCATATCATACCTCATAATTAAAAATTATTTTATTTGCCGGATTTTATCTGCATAAGCATATCCGTTTCAGCCTGTGTCAAAGCTCTGTAAGTCCCTGTTTTAAGGTCATCAGGCAGCTTAAGCGGTCCCATGGATATTCTCTTTAAGTAGATTACCCTCTTTCCAAGCGCCTCAAACATCCGCTTGACCTGATGGAACTTTCCTTCTGTTATTGTAAGCTCAATCTCGGATACGCTGCCACTTTTTTTAATAACAAGCTCTGCAGGCTTTGTAGGTCTTTCCTCGCCTATATCAATGCCATCTTTAAACCTGATGATATCATCCCAAGTCACCTCACCATCAATACGTGCGTAGTAAGTCTTTGCCACATGCTTTGAAGGACTTAGGAGCTCGTGCGAAAGTGCTCCATCATTTGTGATAAGTAAAAGCCCCTCCGTGTCTATATCAAGCCTTCCTACAGGAAACAGATCATCATGCACAGCATCCGTGATATAGTCCATGACTGTATCATGCACATTGTCACTGGTCGCAGAAACACAGCCTGAGGGCTTATTAAACAGGTAATACTCATACCTTTGATACTTAACTATTCTGCCGTTAACTGATACCTCGTCGGCATCAGTATCTACCTTTGTCTCAGGCTTTGCGGCCACCGTGCCATTTATGGCTATCTGTCCGGTCTTTATAAGCTTTTTTACCTCAGAGCGTGTGCCAAGCCCCATCTCTGATAAAAATTTATCTAATCGAATCATATTGATATTTCTCTCCACATATACTGTCACATGAGTAAAAACAAACTTAAAAAATTACTGTTTATTGCTTTTATACTGCTATTTTGTATTTATTACATATTGTTTCCGGCACAGGTGAGTGCGTGCGCTAAAGCAGGCATAATGCTATGGTTCAACCAGATATTTCCGCTTCTATTTATATTTACGATTTTATCTAACCTGATTATCTCAACAAATGTGCTGCAAAACATTCCCCAAAAGCATATCATGCTTTTTACATACATAATAGGCATAATATTTGGATTCCCGATAGGAGCAAAGCTCACAGCAGATTTTTGTTCGAAAGGATACATAGATAAAAATCACAGGGAAATACTGAGTGCACTGTCAAACCATTTCAGCCTTCCATTTATCATTACCTATGCACTGTCCGAGCAACTTAACATATGCAGCCACTACAGCATTTATCTTGTGTCACTTTATCTGCCATCTGCTATAGGAATGATAGCTATGCTTTCGATTAACAAAAACAGAAGCTTAAAACAAAAAATCCCGGCTCAAGGATTTAAGCTTAACATGCAAATCGTTGATGCCGGAATAATGAAAGGGTTTGAAACCCTTATAAAACTCTGTGGATATATTGTATTGTTCTCTATAGTCTCACGTATCCCACAGACCATTGCCCAAAAGGCTGACTGCAGCATGCCTCTGTCGGCAGACATAATAGGTGCCTTTTTTGAAACCACAAATGGTATCGGCATAGTCTGCGGTCTATGCATTCCACGCACCCTGTCAATAGTGCTGTGCATTGCACTTCTGTCATTTGGCGGTGTATCATGCATGGTCCAGACCAAATCAATATTCCGGGATACAGGCTTTAGGCTTTACAGATACATACTGCTTAAGGCAGCCATGAGCATACTCTCATGCCTGTTATGTATTATCCTATTTCGCATCCTCATCTGAATCGGAAATATTGGTGATTTCTATGTCATCATCAGATGTATCTGAAGCTGCCTCATTGTCAGACGACTCCGCTCCTGCAGCTTCATCGCCATTCTCTTCCGGTGGGAAAAGCTCTGCTCTGTTTGCTGCAACAACATCCTCAAACTGCTGCAGTGAACTTATAAGGCTGTCATATCTGGCCTTTGAAGTCTCAATAGAGCCTGTTAAGATATCCTCAATGCTCTTGAGCTGGCTGTCCGTATATGCCATGGCACTCATTCTGAGATTATTTGCTTCGTTTGTGGCACTGTCAAGTATCTCCTGTGCCTGCTTTGTTGCAATCTGCACTACCTCATTCGCCTGTGCATATGCCTGCTGCATAATCTGATGCTCGCTGACAAGCTCATTTGTCTGAATCTGAGCCTGCGCAATTATCTGATCAGCCTTCGCCTGTGCATCAGCAAGGATAGCCTCCTTATTGCTGATAATCTTCTGATATCTCTTGACCTCCTCAGGGGTCTTTGTACGAAGCTCTGAAAGAAGCTCCTCTAACTGTTCACGATTGACAAGAATCTTGTTTCTTGAAATAGGTGACGGCTTGCAGCCATCAATATAGTCTTCGATTTCTTCAATAATCTGTTCCATTTTACTGCTCATAAATACTGTCTCCTTACCTGGTAATATTGTATTTGGCATAAATTCTATCAATGAACTGTTCAGGTACGAACTTTGATATATCTCCTCCGTATGATGCAAATTCCTTGACAATTGTAGAGCTTAAATATGAATAATTGAGGCTAGAAGTGAGAAAAACCGTCTCTATTTCCGGATTCTGCACTCCGTTAGCCTGTGCAATCTGCAGCTCATACTCAAAATCTGTCACTGCACGCAATCCTCTTATTATGATTGTTGCATTGATTTTCTTCATATAATCAACTAAAAGTCCTTCGAAGCACCCTACCCTAACGTTTGGTATATGTGCTGTCATTTCCTTTATCATACTAACACGTTCTTCCAAAGAAAACAACGAGTTTTTTGCACTATTATTGAGTACTCCGACAACCAGCTCGTCAACTATTTTGGCTGAACGCTCTATTATATCCAGGTGTCCAAATGTCACCGGATCAAAGCTTCCCGGATAAATTCCTACCTTCATATTGTATCTCCTATGCACGCTTTATGAAAACATGCTTGTTTGTCTTATAAATTTTTTCTTTGACTATCTCATAGCCAAGCTCTGTGAGATAATCAAAATCAGTATCGTTTGAAGCCTCAACCACGATAAGTGTATCATCCTTTAATATATCGCTGTCCGAAAGTGTAATAAGCACTTCCTTTTCAAGCTCCTTATTGTATGGCGGGTCCATAAACACGATATCAAATTTGTATTTGCCCTCAAGAGTACGTACTGCCGTGACAGCATCCGTCATCATAAGCCTTGAGACCTTATCAAACTTTGTAAAATGGATATTGTCCTCGATGCATGAAGCGGCTTTTCTTGAATTCTCCACAAATACAGCATAGGCTGCACCGCGGCTTAACGCTTCAAGTCCTATCTGTCCGCTTCCGGCAAACAGATCTAAAAAATATGCTCCGGGAACATCAAACTGCATGACATTAAAAAGAGTCTCCTTCGTCTTGTCAGTAGTCGGTCTTGTATCTTTTCCCTCGATAGTCTTTAGAGGGAGGCTTCTCGCCGTTCCTGCTATTATTCTCATACTTTTCTCCCTGTTATAGTCTATTTTTGGTCCTTTAAGACGTCCTTATTCTTTGCAATATAGTCAATAAGTGAAACAACTGTGAGCACAAGTGCCACATAAATGAGGATTGTTCCAAGGATATTTAACCAGCCAAGTTGCAGATTGATATTAAAAATAATAACAATAACCATAAGCATCTGGAAGGTTGTCTTAAACTTGCCCCAGTAGCTTGCCGCAATGACAATTCCATTGTCTGATGCAACGAGTCTGAAACCGCTTATGATAAACTCTCTTGCAATGATAATAAGCACAACCCATACAGGGATGAGTTTTAAATCAACAAGACATATCATTGCAGAGCATACAAGCAGCTTGTCTGCGAGCGGATCCATAAACTTGCCGAAATTGGTAACAAGATTGTATTTTCTTGCAATTTTTCCGTCAGCCATATCGGTCAGACTTGCAATGATAAATATCGCAAGTGCTATATAATTTCCGTATCCGTCAAAAAACGGTGAAATAAGGAAAAATACAAAAAACGGAATAAGTATCACTCTTAAGATTGTAAGTTTGTTTGGTAAATTCATTTTACAAGTTCTCCTATCAAATCATATTCATACGCACCGGTCACCATAACCTTGCATATATCACCGGTTATAAGTGTCTCATCAGTGTTGATGAATATATATCCGTCAACATTCGGTGCATCTCTGTATGTACGGCCGATATAAGCATTTTCATCAGCCACCTTGCCCTCTATGAAAACATATAATTCTTTACCCTTTAGTGTCTCATTTTTATCAAAAATGACCTCTTCCTCAAGCTCCATGACATCAGCCTGCCATTCAGCCTTTATATCCTCATCTATCTGGTCAGGCATTGCAGCTGCCTTTGTGCCCTCCTCAGGGGAATACGTAAATGCTCCCAGACGGTCAAACTCCATATCATTCACAAACTGCATAAGCTCATCGTGATTATCCTGTGTCTCACCCGGGAAGCCACATATAAGTGTGGTCCTTAGTGTGATATCAGGTATTCTCTCACGCAGCATTCTGATACGCTCCATAAGCTCAGCCTTTGTTGTTTTTCTGCCCATGCGCCTTAAAATATCGTTATTGCAGTGCTGGATTGGCATATCCAGATAATGGCATACCTTCTCATCCTTTATCATGGACTCTATAAGCTCATCGTATATCTCCTCAGGATAGCAGTACATAATCCTTATCCAGAACAACCCGCTTATCTTATTGAGCTCATCTAAAAGCTTATGAAGTGACTTCTCACCATACAAATCCACTCCGTAAAGTGTGGTCTCCTGGGCAACAAGTATAAGCTCTTTTGCCCCCTGCTCCACAAGGCTCTTCGCCTGCTCAATCAAATCCTCCATCGGCACGCTTCTGTAACGGCCTCTGACAGATGGAATGACACAGTAGGTACAGTTTTTATTGCACCCCTCTGCTATCTTAAGGTAAGCGAAATGCCCTCCTGTGGTGACAATACGCTTTGTCTTTATGCTGGGAAGGCCCTCTAAGGTGTGCAGATTGCTGTATCTGTGTTTTTCAAGTGTCTCATGGACAGCTTCAACTATAGTATCATATGAATTAGTGCCAAGTATGGCATCAACCTCTGGGATTTCCTTAAAAATCTCATCCTTGTATCTTTGTGCCAGACAGCCTGTCACAATAAGTGATTTGCATTTGCCTGTCTCCTTATACTGAGCCATCTCGAGAATTGTATTGATACTCTCCTCCTTTGCATCACCTATGAAGCAGCAGCTGTTTACGATAATGATATCAGCCTGAGTCTCATCATCGGTCATCTCAATGCCGTCATTTGCAAGCATGCCTATCATATACTCTGAATCCACAAGGTTTTTATCGCATCCAAGCGAAATAAATAATAATTTCATAGTACCTCTCAAATGTAAGTATTTACAATTAAAGGGAAAGACAAAACAGCCTTTCCCCTCCTAGATTAAGCCTCTTCGCCTTCGTTTAAATCCTCATCATCTGAGACGATTCTGACAGCTCCCGTGTACAGCTCCTCTACAGCAATAGATAATGGCTTATTGCACTTAGGGTGTGCGATAAGTGGTTCTGCACCATCAATAATCTGGCGTGCACGCTTTGCTGCAGCAATAACGATAGAATAACGGCTGTTTACTACCGGCTCTTCACCTATCTCTACATTGTTGTTTACTACCTTCATTAACTCTACATACGATGGATGTATCATATTATTTATCTCCTTTCGAAAAGCTTAAAAGCTCTTTTCTCATTTTATTTATAAAATCTATATTTGATGATACCAGATAATCCTGATTCTTTTTTGTGTCGTCAGAGCTGTGGATGATATCATTCACAAGCTCTACACAATCGTCAAGCTTATCATTTACCACTAAATAATCATATTTCTCTATGCCTAAAGACTCCTCATATGCTCTTGAAAGTCTCTGTGCACAGACCTCTTTTGTCTCTGTGCCTCTTCCTACAAGCCGGTCCTTAAGCTCATCTGCACTCGGCGCTGACACAAACATAAGCACCGTATCAGGAAACTGCTTCTTTATCTTTAAAGCTCCCTGGATTTCTATCTCAAGAATCACATTCTTTCCTGCGCTAAGCTGCTCATTTACATATGACTTTGGTGTGCCGTAGTAATGATCTACATACTTGGCATACTCAAGCAGTCCGTCTGCCTTTATCATCTGTTCAAATTCTTCCTCTGAGATAAAAAAATACTCTCTGCCATGCTCCTCACCCGGCCTTGGACCTCTGGTCGTGGCTGATACGCTCAGTGCATAATCATCACCATGCTTTGCCATAAGCTCCTTCATGATAGTACCCTTTCCGGAACCCGAAAAGCCTGAAAAAACAACTAATTTTCCTGTGTTACTCATCACAATCTCCTAAAATTACTCAATATTTTGAATCTGTTCCCTGACCTTTTCTATATCAGTTTTAAGACTGATGCCTGTGTCAGAAATCTTAAGATCATTGGACTTTGAAAGGATGGTATTCGCCTCACGGTTCATCTCCTGTGCGAGGAAATCAAGCTTTCTTCCCACACTGCCACCGGCATTTAGCGAATCCTTCATGGAAAGGATATGGCTTTTGAGCCTGACTGTCTCCTCATCCACACAGATCTTGTCCGCAAAAATAGTGACCTCCTGGGCTATTCTTGAATCATCAAGCTGATTGTCTGCAAGCAGCTCTCTTAGCTTTTCCTCAAGACGCGCACGGTATTCGACAATAATCTGTGGCGAACGCTCCTCAATGAAATCAACATATGATACCATATTATCGAGCTTTTCGCAAAGGTCTTTTTTAAGATTTTCTCCCTCGCGCACGCGGCTTTCAACAAATGGCTCAAATGCACCGCGAAGAGCCTTCTCAAGACTGCTCCACAGCTCATCCTCATCTACAGGCTGCTCCTCCATCGCAAATACCTCCGGATATCTCGACAGCGTGCTCACTCTTATATCATTCTCCAGTCCGAATTCCTCCGCCATCTGATTCAGATACTTAAGATATTCTCCCGCGAGAGCCTTATTATACTGCAATGAGAGATTATTTTCTGTAAAATCCTCATATGTGATATAAATATCGACCTTGCCACGCTCTATGTACTCCTTAAGCAGAGTCCTTATTGCACTCTCGAAGAAATTGAGCTTTTTAGGCATCTTGATATTGACATCCAGATATCTGTGATTTACGGATTTTACCTCAACTGTAATCTTACGGCTTGCATCTGCGTACTCGTATCTGCCAAAGCCGGTCATACTTTTAATCATAATTTTTCCTTTCGCATATGCATAGATGAGTTTATTATATAACTCCTTGAGATTTTCGTCAAATATATTATAATATAAATATTCATGATTATAAATATTCAGCAGCTTAGAATATTTATAGGAAATAAGGAGGAACATCATGGCTTTAGACGGAATAGTCATTTCAAATATAGTTGCAGAGCTAAACAGCACGATACTAAACTCAAAAATCAGTAAAATCGCAGAACCTGAGGCAGATGAGCTGCTTCTTACCCTAAAGGGACCAAACGGCTCGTTCAGGCTTTCGATGTCTGCAAGTGCATCGCTTCCATTCATCTACCTGACACCCACAAATAAGGTAAGTCCTCTCACTGCCCCTACATTTTGCATGGTTTTAAGAAAGCATATAGCAAACGGACGCATCACAAAGATTTACCAGCCGGGCATGGAGCGTATCATAAACTTTGAAATCGAGCACTTAAACGAGATGGGCGATCTATGCCACAAGGTGCTTATTATCGAGCTGATGGGCAAATATTCAAACATCATCTTTACCGACTCCGATGGTACGATAATAGACAGTGCCAAGCGTATTCCCGCATCCGTAAGTTCTGTACGTGAGGTGCTTCCGGGCAGAGCCTACAAAATCCCCGCGACACAGGAGGATAAATATAATCCGCTGACTGTAGATTCGAAGCAGTTTGCGGATATTATATCAGCAAAGCCGCTTACTGTTTCAAAGGCTATCTACTCATCCTTTTCCGGCATCAGCCCACTTGTGGCAAATGAGCTGGCTCACCGGGCAGGCCTTGACGCTGACGCACCTGTAGCTGCCTACTCACACGATGAGCTTTTGCACCTGGGAAGCAACTTCACATGGATGATGGAGGACATAAAAAATAATCGTTTTACGCCGAATATCGTACGTGACGGCAATGAGCCAAAAGAATTTTCTTCAATAGAGCTGACTCAGTATAGCGATTTAACGGTCACAAAATATGAATCTATATCAGAGGTTTTAGAGCTTTACTACTCTGAGAGAAACACCTATACACGTATACGCCAGAAGTCAGCCGACCTGAGAAAACACGTAAATACCCTCTTAGAGCGAAACCAGAAAAAATATTCCCTGCAGATGAAGCAGCTTAAGGACTCCGAAAAACGCGAAAAGTACAAGGTGTACGGCGAGCTTATCAACGCATTCGGCTACGGACTTACACCTGACGACAAGTTTCTCGAAGCTGCAAACTATTATGATGACAACAAAATCATCAAAATCCCTATCGACAACACAAAAACTCCTGCCGAGAACGCGCAGAAATACTTTGACAAATACGGAAAGATGAAACGTACTGCCGAAGCATTGAACGAACTGATTCTTGAAACAAAAGGCCAGATAGACCATCTCGAATCAATTCAGAATTCACTGGATATCGCTTTAAGCGCTGACGACCTCGTCCAGATAAAGGATGAGCTGATAGAATATGGTTTTATCAAAAAAGGAAAGGGTTCAAAGAAACAGAAGGTAAAGAGCAAACCCTTCCACTATATCTCATCAGACGGCTTTGATATGTACGTTGGCAAAAACAACTACCAGAACGATGAGCTCACCTTCAAGCTGGCAACCGGAAACGACTGGTGGTTCCATGCCAAGGGCATGCCCGGCTCACATGTCATCGTAAAGACCGACAACAAAGAGCTGCCGGACAGCACATTTGAGGAGGCCGGCAAGCTCGCAGGCTACTACTCAAAGGGCAAAAATGCCGACAAGGTAGAGATAGACTATCTGCAAAAGAAAAATGTCAAAAAGCCAAACGGTGCCGCAGCCGGCTTTGTCGTGTATTACACAAACTATTCTCTCACGATTCACCCGGATATATCCGATATCAGACAGATTGAGTAAGCAGATTATACTTATTTCATAACCATTCCAAAAAGCTTAAAGTAAAAAGCTGATATACACATGCATAGTCCTGCATGCTATATCAGCTTTTATTTTAGCCATTTAAGCTCATCACAGATTCATCCTCTTTAATTGTTCTTTTGCAAATTCATCCATTTTCTTTTTCAGTATTCTGTTTTCCGGTGTACAAAGCGCAGGGTCTGCCTCAAGCACCTCATCCACCATCTCAGATGCTTCCTTTAGCACATCGCTGTCCTGATACACATCCGCAAGTGCAAACGCAAGGTCTCCACTCTGCCTGATTCCAAAGAAATCCCCGGGACCTCTGAGCTTTAAATCCTCACTTGCTATATAAAAGCCATCATTTGATTTATTTAGTATCTCCAGACGTTTTTTTGATTTCTTTGAATTTGACGAATTGATGAAAATGCAATACGACTGTGCATCCCCCCTGCCTACACGGCCTCTTAGCTGATGAAGCTGTGCAAGTCCAAACCTGTCTGCATTCTCTATCATCATGACAGTTGCATTGGGCACATTTACACCAACCTCCACGACTGTTGTAGACACAAGCACCTGCGACTCATTATTTGCAAAGCGCTGCATCACCTCATCCTTTGCCTTGCTCTTCATCCTGCCGTTAAGCACATCTACAGTGATATCCTTTGGCAGTGCCGCTTTAAGCACATTTGCATAGTCTGTGACATTTTCCCCTTCCGAGTTTTCGGTTTCCTCCACAAGAGGGCATATAACATACGCCTGATGGCCGGCTCTCACCTGCTCCTCGATGAAGCTGTACGCCTTTGGCCTGAATGCCGTGCCAACCACACAGTTCTTGATCGGAAGCCTCTTTGCCGGCACCTCATTTATGACAGAGATATCCATATCACCGTATATGATTATTGCTAACGTACGCGGTATCGGAGTGGCACTCATCACAAGTATATGTGGCTTTCTTCCCTTATCCGAGAAGCTCTCTCTCTGCTTCACACCAAATCTGTGCTGCTCATCTGTGATAACAAGCGACAGATTGGAAAAATCCGCTTTCTCCTGTATGAGCGCATGAGTGCCTATAATAAGCGCATTTTTCTCGTTTTCAAGGCGCTCATAGGCTTCTCTTTTCTGCTTTGCCGTCATGGAGCCGGTAAGAAGCACAACAGGACTGTCAAGTCCAAACTGACTAACCAGTGAGCAAAACGTCTCATAATGCTGGTTTGCAAGCACCTCCGTCGGAGCCATTATGGCAGACTGATAGCCACATTTTGACGCCCATGCCATAAGAAGAAAAGCAACAATCGTCTTTCCTGAGCCCACATCGCCCTGAATAAGCCTCTGCATCACATAAGGACTTTTAATATCCTGCTTTATCTCATCTATCGTCTTCTTCTGCGCGCCTGTCAGCTCATACGGAAGCTTCTCAATCAGTCCGTCTATAAAAGCATCATCCGTAAACTCAAACTCATTTTTGTCCTTCTGCTGCTTTTTATTCTGATACCGCATGCCCATGATAAAGAGAAAAAACTCATCAAAAACAAGCCTTCTTCTTGCCTCCACAAGAGCGTCAAAGTCATCAGGGAAATGTATCTGCTTCATGGCATAATTGTACTCGCAAAAGCCGTACCTGTGCCTTATATCCTTAGGCAGATAATCTGACAACAGTGTATCATGTGACAGAGTCTCCTTTATCGTCTTCACTATCAGATTGTTTGTCACACCGCTTGTCACGGAATACACAGGCTGCAGTGTATCGCGTATAGCCTCGTACTTTTGCACCTCATACACCACAGGCTGCTCCATGACATATCGGCCTCCCTTTGGCTTAATATGTCCGTAAAATATAAGATGTCTCCCCTGCACAAGCTGTGCCTTAAGGTATGGCATACGGTACCATACCAGCTGTATCATATGCCCGGGCGAGCCGATATCCTGCAATGTAATCTGCATTCTCGCTGTATTTTTCACTACAGGTGCCTTTTTAATCACAGCATGGATGGCATAGGTGCTGCTTACGTTTACATTATTCAGTTCATCAATATCCGTTATTTCCGGAAACTTTACATAATCCCGGGGAAAATGAAGGAGTATATCACCAACGGTGTATACTCCCATTTTAGCAAATGCTTTTTGTGTTTTTTCCCCGATTCCCTTAACCGCGGTAATCGGTGAAGCTATATCCATATTTGCTCCTAAATATAATAAATGTCATTTATATTCTTTAAAAGGCTTTACTCTACAGAAATAACATAATAGTAGATTGGCTGTCCGCCATCGTTGACCTCAACCTCTACATCAGGATATTTCTCTTCGATTGCTGCTGCAAGCTCATTAGCTGAGTCCTCATCAGAATCACTTCCGAAATAAATGCTGACAATCGCTGAATCCTCATCTACCATGGCATCTACCATCTCAAGTGTGGTAGCCCTTAAGTCTGTTCCAACAGAAAGGATGCTCTTGTCTCCGATTCCCATGAAGTCGTTCTGCTTGATGGTTTTTCCGTCAATCTCAGTATCGCGGACTGCATATGTCACCTGTCCTGTCTTGACATTTTCTATCTCAGCCATCATCTGCTCTTTATTCTCCTCGGCACTGTGGTCAGGGATATAATTTACAAGCGCTGTGATACCCTGTGGGATAGTCTTTGTAGGGATAACAATAATCTGTTTATCCTCAACAAGGTCTACTGCCTGGTTTGCAGCCATGATGATATTCTTGTTATTTGGCAGGATAAATACTGTCTTCGCATTTACATGCTCGATAGCGTTAAGCATATCCTCTGTGCTAGGGTTCATGGTCTGACCACCCTCTATGAGATAGTCCACTCCAAGGCCTCTAAACACCTCATTCATGCCTTCTCCGATTGAAACAGATACAAAACCCATTTCCTTTGCAGGCATGTTATTTGTCTTTTCATCAGCCTGAGCAGCTTCATAAGCCTCTTCCTCAGCCTTCTGCTGTGCTGCAAGCTTCTGTGAATCCTTGATGAGCTTTTCCTGATGCTCCTCACGCATATTGTCGATCTTTATCTTGCTGAGTGAACCGAAGGTAAGTGCCTTCTGCAGTGCAAGTCCAGGGTCGTTTGTATGTACGTGAGTCTTTACGATCTCATCGTCAGCTACAACGACTATAGAGTCACCGATTGACTCGAGGAATGCCTTGTATGCGTGCTCCTCATTGTCTGACATTGGCGCATTGAGTACAATAATAAACTCTGTGCAGTAACCAAACTTAATCTCTGCCTCTGTCTCAGCCGAAATCTTTGCAGGAGCTGCTCCTGTTGGTGCACCCTCGATTGTATAGTCAATCTCCTTGCCGATAAGGGCATCATATGCTCCCTTTAATACCTGAACAAGTCCCTGTCCGCCCGAATCCACAACACCTGCCTGCTTTAATACAGGAAGCATCTCCGGTGTCTGGTCAAGCACATACTCAGCCTGCTTTATAACCTCTTCAACAAATGTGACAACATCCTCTGTTTCGTCTGACAGCTCAAGAGCCTTTTCTGCTGCGCCCTTTGCCACTGTGAGGATAGTTCCCTCCTTAGGCTTCATAACCGCCTTGTAAGCTGTCTCAACCGCCTTCTGGCATGCTTCACAAAGAATAGTGGCATCTATTTCATCGTATTCCTTTATAACCTTGCAGAAGCCTCTGAAAAGCTGTGATAAGATAACACCCGAGTTTCCTCTGGCACCTCTTAAAGAGCCTGATGAAATAGCCTTTGCAAGCTCTGCCATGGTAGGATTTGTGAGCGAGCTGACCTCCTTGGCCGCAGACATGATTGTCATTGTCATATTTGTTCCGGTATCACCATCCGGTACCGGGAATACATTCAGCTCATTTATCCAGTCTTTCTTTGAATCAAGATTCTTGGCTCCCGCAAGAAACATCCTTGCAAGGAGCTTTGAATTAATGCTTGTGATCTCCACTTTTTGTAGTCCTCCTTAATCAATTACCCTTACGCCCTCAACGTAAATATTGATCTTTGCAATTTTCATTCCTGTAAATGACTCAACCTTGTACTTAACCGTCTCGATAAGATTGTCCGAAACAGTGCCGATCGAAATACCATACGCTACTATTACATGAAAATCAATGGTAATTTCGTTGTTCTCATCTACCTTTACATTTATTCCATGGTTCAGGTAATCTCTCTTTAAAAGCTTTACAAGACCATCCTTCATGTTGACCGCTGCCATGCCTACTATTCCAAAGCACTCTACAGCTACAGAGCCTGCATAGGTTGCAATAACATCTGTATCAATTAAAATTTGTCCATATTGGGTATCCATCTGTCCCTTCATAATATATACCTCCATCATATTGTGACGTAGCTAATGTTATTATACCTTTTTTTTCACAAAAAGCAAATATTTTTATATTTTATCCTTGCATTCTTTATTTTAATCTGATAGAATACATTTGTTGTGAGCTTAAGAGTATGGTAAGCTTAGTGAAATGCAAGGAGGTGCAATATCATGGCAAAATGTGCAATTTGTGAAAAAGGTGTTCATTATGGAAATAATGTCAGCCATTCTCATAGAAGATCAAATCATGTTTGGAAGTCAAACATTAAGAAGGTTTCTTGCAAGGTCAATGGAGTTCCACAGAAGTTATATGTATGTACTTCATGTTTAAGATCTGGCAAAGTTGAGAGAGCTTAGTCTTTATTTTTGAATCTTTTGAATTTTAAAGGACATCCGTTTGGATGTCCTTTTTATTTGCTCACATATATGAAATTAATCCTGCTTGTCGTCCTCTGCCTCGTCTACCTTTACATCGTCGAGATTAAGGTCATCATTTTTCCCCTTTGAAAAGCGGCTTACAATGTCCGGCACCATATCAAGTATCTTGGTCATACCATCCTGATTCTTTACATTGACAAGCTTTGTCTGTCCATTCTGGATAACGAGCACTGCACTTGGCTGAATCTTTCCGCCCATACCGCCGGCTCCGTTATTTTTCTTTTCTGCCGAAAATGCTCCTGCTGCCACTCCAAACGACACATCCACAAGCGGAAGTATGATTGTATCCCCTATATGAATCGCATCACCAACCACCGTCTTTGTAGTGATAAAGCTGTCCATCCCCTTAAAAAGTGACTCTACCGTGTTATTGAAACTATTATCTGCCATAATATCTTCCTCCTATCTGCTTATCCTATTATATAATCTGCGGCAGTTTTTATCAAATAAAATTCTAAGTGTTGCCGCTAAAATACTTATTACTATCACATGCCCCTTTATATCAAAGCTGCCCTTTGCATACGGCTTTTCACTCTCGAAATCAGGTGTAATCCGCCATCTGTTTGTATAGCCGACAGGAAAACATGCTAAAACACCTAATGAAATGCCTGTTGTATCCGGCGAGCCGGTTGAATAAACCATTGTAAGCTTAAGCCTCCTTGGGCATATTCTTTTAAGAATGATAAAAAGCTCTTTTTTCAGATGTAAAAAAGCGGCTTTATTTCTCTCATCACTGTATTCTCTTTTTAGCTTATAGATACAGTTTTTTATTTTTTCTGACTTATCTTTAAATTGCTTTTTGTGTGGCTTTTTATACGTTCTTTTATGAGTGGGCTTTGTTTGTTGTTTTATATGCTGATTCTCATCAGTTACTGACCTGTACTCATTATGCGTACGTGCTGTGCTTTCATTCTCTATCTGATCATCTGCGACATGTTCTGACTCATCTGCCGGTATTTTAGGCTCATCTCCGGTGTTTTCACTGACTTTATCTTCTGTTTCAGTTTTAGCTGCCTCATCCATATCGTCATCATCCAAAGCCTCATAATTATCAAACAGCTTCTTCTTCACAAAAGCAAGCCTTATATATCCGTCAGTCTCCTGTGCATACTCTATATGCAGTGCAAACAAATGAAAAAGCCACGACACATGTGCTTTTGCTCTTATGTCTGTATTGTCAAAGCTTCCAACAGCCCTGTACTTAACCGGCACAAACAGTACGCAAAGCAGCGCTGTAAGTATAAGAGCAAGCACTACAAGGAGTATGATGCCTATGACCTTTAAAATCGTAAATATCATCTATCTATTTCCTCCGTCTGCTCTTTAAATAGCTCTTTACATCTGTTTTACCTGTATTTTCGTATGTCTCCTTAACAATATCACAGGCCAGCAAAAGCGCCTCATCATAATTACCCGCTACTGCGATTATGTGCAGATTCTTCTTCGGATATCCCTTTTGCAGCAATTCTCTTGTCGGAATGATATCCAAAAGATTTTCCTCATTTGACGGAAACGTGATGATGTATGTGTGAAGCATGCCGGCATTATGCTCTATCTTCCACTTGATTTTCTTTATCTTTCCGGTAACAGACTCTCCTACAAATAAATCCTCATACCATTTCATTCCAAAACCTCAAAAAGCAGTTTTTAAAACTGCTTTTTAATAATACTAATAATACTTGTGTGTCCCCCATAAATTGCTTTTCTTTAAATCCAGGTACTCATTGTAAGCCTTCTCAAGTATCTGCTTCTCATTTGCAAACTTGAGCAGATGATATGCCTCGTGATACTTGTAAAACCCTGAATCCATGAAATACTCTTCTCTTTGCGGTTTACTATAATAACTTTCGCCCATCATAAGATACCAGTGTACATCCTTTTCCACTGTATCATGTGGCACGGTAAAAGAATAGTGGCTCTTACCCACGTATTGGATTATCGTTGCACTGGCACCAGTCTCCTCTTTCACTTCACGGATTGCAGTGTCCTTGTACTCTTCATCAGATTCCACAGTTCCCTTGGGCAGTACCCACCCCTCGTACCTGTTCCTGTAGTTCTTGTATAAGAGTAATATTTTGCCACGAAAGATTACCACACCGCCACAGCTCGTTGCTTCTATCATTGCCATTCCTCCAAGTGTGGTTTAAACGCTATCTGTCAGTTCAAGCGAAATATGAACGATAACGTCTGTCATTACACTTAAGTATAACCTACTTCTAAAAAAAGTGCAACAAGCCTATTCATTGAAATATTTATCAAATACCTTTTTTGCCACCGGCACCGCATATGTGCTTCCGGCACCCGAATCCTCCACAATTACTGCGATTGCCAGATCATTGTAGCCATCCTTTTTTCCATAGCCCACAAACCAGGCATTGGTCTGGTCTGTAGAATCTGATACCTGGGCAGTTCCGGTCTTTCCAAAGGCCTCATAGCTCTGATTGCTTAGCTTTGCGCCTGTTCCATCAGATACCACTGCTGCCATAAGATTCTGGAGAAAGGCTGCCTGATCCTTTGACATAATCTGCTTGTATGAAGCCGGTTTATTCTGCTCCACAAGCGCCCCGCTCGCATTTTCCGTATGGTCTACCAGATATGGCCTCATCAGATTTCCATCATTGCAGATTGCACCGGCAATCATGCACATGTGAAGCGGTGAAACAAGCGTGTTTCCCTGACCTATCGTGGTCTGCATGGTCAGAGCTGACGAAGCATTGTTATCCAGTGCAAATTTACTCTTTTTTGAATCAAAGGCTATGGGCAGATTCTTGTTGAAAAGCATATCGTCACACAAGGTATTAAGCTTATTGTTGTCCACCAAAAGACCTATATTGGAAAAGGACGAGTTGCATGACTTTGCAAACGACTTTGTTAAGTCCTCCTGTCCGTGTGATTTATTGCCGGCGCAGTGGATTGTAAAGCCGTCCTTTGTAATACTGCCGTCACAATCAAAGCTGTAGTCGTTGTATGTAGACGGATTTTCGTTATAATACTCAAGTGCTGTAAAAATCTTAAACACTGAGCCCGGAGCATACTGTCCCTGTGTTGCCCTGTTGTAAAGAGAAGTGCTGCCCTCACCGTTTACGCTCTCCCAGTCACTTGCGATGGTATTTGGATCATAATCAGGCTTTGACACCATAACTGCAATCTTTCCTGTTTTCGGCTCAATTGCAATGACAGCCCCTTCGTAATCTCCAAGAGCATTGTATGCAGCCGCCTGTGCTTCGTAATCCAGTGTGGTTATGACATTATCACCGGTATTTTTCTTGCCGCTTATATCATTTACTATCTGGTCAAGGAAAAACTCATGTGAGCGAAGCAATGAGAAATTTTCCTGCTTTTCAAGCCCGGCTTTACCATTTACAGCAAAGCCCGCCACATGCGCAAACATCCTGCCGTCAGGGTATTCCCTTGTCTCAGACGCATCCGAGCCTACCTTTGTCCGTGCTATGACATGTCCATCCTTAGTCTGTATCTCGCCCCTCACTACGTTCTTAGAGAAAAGATCCTGCAGCGAATTGTATGGACTGTTGATGAATTCATCGCTTTTTACAAATTGGAAATATAAGAAATAACCTATCAATCCAACAAAAACTATAAGGAAAAAATATGTAACAACCGCATACTCTCTATTTCTGTGTCTTCGTGCTGTTTTTGCTGCCTGCTGCCGGTTGTCTCCTTCTCTGTTGACTTCCCTGCGCGCCCGGCTCTTTAGCTGTCTGCTTTTGTCTGTTTTTTGTCTCATGGTCCTTTCGTCTCTTGTCATCTATATTTCTCCTTTTTTCAGGGGCTGCCTGCATAATATACATGCCCTGTATCATTCCAAAAATAATCATCGTAGATAGAAGCGAGCTGCCACCGTAGCTCACAAGCGGCAGCGTCACACCGGTCATCGGTATAAACTTGGTTGAGCCGCCGACAGTTAAAAGCACCTGAAGCGCATACACACTGCCAAGTCCCAACGCCACATACTTGTAAAATGCATCCTTCATCTGCATGGAAAGATTAAATATCATAAGAAAGCAGCTGACACAAACCATAATGAGGCAGACAGCAAATATACCGCCCATCTCCTCTGAGATAGCCGCTATGATAAAGTCTTTTGACACAATAGGTATCTTATTCGGCAGTCCCTGTCCCAGTCCAAAGCCAAACAGTCCGCCTGTACCTATGGCAAAGAGCGACTGACACACCTGATAGCCGGCCTTGTCTATGACAGAAAGAGGATCAAGCCATGCAACAATTCTGTTTTTCACATGTGAAAACAGATGATAACCAGCGTACATTCCAAGCCCCACAAACGCAAGACCTCCGGCAAAAATATAAAACCTTTTTGTCGCAACATAAATCATGACCAGATATGTAAAGAAATACAAAAGCGCTCCACCGAGGTCGTTTGATGCAACAAGTATCAGCACAAACACTGCCGATACGCCGCTTGTTATGGCAAGCTGCTTTAAATCAGTTGATTTATACAGCATGGATGCTATAAAAAACACAAAAAGTATCTTTACAAACTCTGACGGCTGAATCGAAACAGGACCAAATGTCAAAGAAAGCTTTGCTCCTCTGCTCGCCACTCCTACCACAAGCACCGACAAAAGTCCAACTATTCCCACACCGGCATATGTCCATGTCAGTTTTCGAAACATCGTGCCTTTTTGCATGATAAGCGGTATTAAAAACGCAAATATCGTTCCGGCAAGTACAAAAACAAACTGCCTTAATGCCTTGTCAAACGAAATTCTCGTTAGAATAATCATGCTTATACAAAGCATCATCACCATGTTGTTTAGCACAAGCTCTGAGGCATTCTTATAAAACTTATGATAAATCAAATAAATTGATTCAAAAAGCACAAGCTGTGCTATATAAAATCCTATTATCTTCGTATCCATTGTCGTGACAAAGAGCACCAAAAAACCATCTAAATGAATCAGAAACATATAAAATCTCTGCAGATTATATATATGCTTCTGCTTTTTCGGCTTGTCGGGATACTTGAATAAATGAAAGCATAAAAAAGTATATATGAGAAAAAGTATTATCATAATATACTTGGAAAGCTGTACTATCAGATGTACCATGTTATTCTACTCCTCTTTTGTAATGCCCGTTTGTATATTCAGCTACCTTATCATCCATAACCGCCTTAATCTGCTTTGGAGTCTCGATTGTAAAGCTGTATCTAAAACTTCTTATACCTGCCTCCTTAAGCTTACTTATGTTCTTTGTGAGCATGGTAGGCAGTGAATTATATATTGTATTATAGCACTCCTTACAGTTGTTACAAACTGCAAAGGATTTATTGTATCTGTCCTTTAAATATATAAGCTTTTGCTTTTTATCACAGCCCTTTGTGTTTTTGTGCACACAGTTGGCGGTGGTCATAAGCGGATAATATCCATAGACTATCATCTGCGAGCCTATATTGTTTCTATGCATAATCTCCTTTGAATTGAGTTCAAGCGGCACTGTATCACCACTTACTCCATGCTCAAAAAAAGCACTCTTTGAAACATCATTAAAGGTATACATATTGTGGTCTAAAATAACTTTTTTCCCTGTAAACAAATTTTCTGTCAGATAAAGCTCCTCGTAATTTTTCACAACAAAGCCCTCGAAACTTACCTTATCAAGCTCTTTTGCGATAGTTACAAAATAATCAGATGAATCCGCCCTGAATATCGTAGGCAACATGAGATACACTTTTTTATTTCGCTTTGTAAGGCATTTCACATCATCTGCAAACTGCTGTATCAGAGTATTCCTGTCATACATGTCAAAATCCAGATAAAATACATCAAAGCATTCATAGCCAATAAGTGTATCAAGCTGCGTGCGTGTCATACACGAGCATATGGCAGTGTAATCCTTTGCATTTACAGCTCCATCTTCATGTACTGCGTCGCTTTTTACGACATGCTCAGGGAGTGCTGTAAGTCTTGACATATCAGTGTATCGTGCGTCATCCCTGTAATACTTTTTCAACAGCTTATCACAAAGCCCTGAAATTGCATCACGCCGCAGCTTGTTTAGTGCTCCGTTTGGCACAAAGACGTTTTCTCCGATTTGAGCTTTAATATGTGAAAACTCAAAGTCTGTATCACCGGTTTTGTTTATCCTGTCGATAGCGGCCTTTTTATCAAGCGGTGCCTTAAGTGCGGCACTGACAGGTTCTATTGAAGCTTTGTATGTCACATCACCTCTTTTTACAGTGAGGCTTCCGGGCTCCCCCTCTCTTAAAACAAGCTCTCCCTCTATCGAAAGCTTTCTTTTTTCAGGCGAAGGCTCTGCAGCATTTGAAACGAAATTAGGCTTCACATAAGTCACCATATCAGAGCCATTGTGGTCGAAATAATACCTGTCTGTGAAACCACAGCGGTTTCCAAGTGCCTTTATCCTGTCATAATCAGCATCGGTAACAGGCTTCATACTGTCGATATAGCTTCTGTAGTATTTTACCACTCCGCATGCATACTCAAGCTGCTTCATACGTCCCTCAATCTTGAGCGAATAAACACCTGCATCATGCAGCTTGTCAAGAGCCTTTATACCACACATATCCTTAAGGCTTAAAATGTATTCATCCTTTTTGCCCTCCACTGTATACGGCAGTCTGCACGGCTGTGCACAGCGGCCTCTGTTTCCGCTTCTACCACCTAAAATGCTGCTAAAAAGGCACTGTCCTGAATACGAATAGCACAATGCTCCGTGCACAAAGGCTTCAAGCTCCATGCCTGTTTCCTCATGTATGCGCTTCATCTCGGCAAGAGAAACCTCCCTTGCCATGACCACACGCGTCACTCCAAACTGTGAAAGAAAGCGCACTCCGTCTGCTCCCGTTACCGTCATCTGTGTACTCGTATGTATCTCCATTGACGGAAAATACTCATGGATAGCCTTCACCACTCCAATATCCTGCACTATCACTGCATCAAGTCCTCTTTTGTAGTACACAAGCAGGTAGTCGTAGAGCTTTGAAAACTCACTGTTTTTAATCAGCGTATTGACCGTCAGATACACCTTTACTCCTCGTAAATGCGCAAAATCAATTGCCTCTAAAAGCTCCTCTTCTGTGAAATTATTGGCATATGCCCTGGCTCCAAACATGCTTCCACCCACATACACAGCATCGGCGCCGCTTTCTATCACGCCCTTAAGTATCTCAAGGTTGCCTGCCGGTGCAAGTAGTTCAAAATCTTTATTTCTCATATATTTCCTCATATAGATGCTAATTTTATGTTATATAAACCTGCAATAAAATAGGGAACAGTGTACGATAACTGTTCCCCTTTTATTGCTATTTATCGCTACTGTCATTTGCCCCTTTAGAAGCATGTGCAGATTTTTTAACAGGCTTTTTTCCATCAAGAAGTGACTCCTCAAGAGTTGCCTCAAGTCTCGCCTTGTTGAGTAAAAGCTCTTTGTTTTGTGCCTCAAGCTCCTTCATGCTCGCCTCGGCATTCTCGGTCTTCACCTGATTGGAAATTAAATCATGCTTTAAATCATATATTTCCTTATCCTTATTCTCTGTATCTTTAGTAGACACGTGCATAGCAATAACCTTATCACCAATAGAACGTGCATAAGAAATGGCACCAATATTAGCCTTTGTAACATTTCCCACCAAGA
>ENA-OPSZ01000621-OPSZ01000621.1-human-gut-metagenome-genome-assembly--contig:-NODE-621-length-22280-cov-3.649899_pt1 | contig 22280 bp, 17 predicted proteins | sample MGYA00241814_ERZ501919 | MGnify/ENA primary metagenome ERZ501919 (study PRJEB25962, sample SAMEA2042440) | human gut metagenome | biome: human gut; feature: human-associated habitat; material: faeces... | reverse complement strand
CCTTCGGACTCTGGCGCGACGCCCGGGAGAAGCAGGCCGAAAACGAATACATCGAACTTCCGCAGGCGGCGGAACTCCCGTCCGCCGCGTCCCAACCCGAACAACTCGAATAAATGACAGAGATCACCACCGTAAAACAACGCTTCGGCATCATCGGCAACTCCCCGCTTCTGGACAGGGCGCTGGAGGTGGCCCTGCGTGTGGCCCCTACCGACCTGACGGTGCTCGTTACGGGCGAGAGCGGTGTGGGCAAGGAGTTTTTTCCGCAGGTTATCCACGCCTATTCCGCGCGCAAGCACAGCAAATACATCGCCGTCAACTGCGCGGCGATTCCCGAGGGTACGATCGACTCCGAACTGTTCGGCCACGAGAAAGGCTCCTTTACCGGCGCCGTGGAGGCCCGCAAGGGGTATTTCGAGGAGGCTGACGGCGGCACGATCTTCCTGGACGAGGTGGCCGAACTGCCGCATCCGACGCAGGCGCGCCTGCTGCGCGTGCTTCAGACGGGCGAGTATATCCGCGTCGGTTCGTCGAAGGTGCAGAAGACCAACGTCCGCGTGGTCGCCGCCACGAACATGAACCTCCAGGAGGCCATCGCCCAGGGGCGTTTCCGCGAGGACCTTTACTACCGTCTGGGGACGGTCCCCATCACGGTTCCCTCGCTGCGCGAACGCCCGGAGGACATTCCGCTGCTGTTCCGCAAGTTCGCCGCCGACGTGGCCGTGCAGTACCGCATGCCCGCCGTGACGCTCGACGATGCGGCGCGCGAGATGCTGAAGAACTACTACTGGCGGGGCAACATCCGCCAGCTGAAGAACGTCGCCGAGCAGATTTCGGCCATCGAGCAGACCCGGGTGATCACCTCCGAGGTGCTGGCGAAATACCTGCCCCCGCAGGGCGGGGGCGCGCCGATGGCCGCCGGGACGATGCGCATGGACGACACGATGTCGACCGAGCGCGAACTGCTCTACAAGGTGCTGTTCGACATGCGCGCCGACATCAACGACCTCAAGCGGATGATCTCCGAACTGATGAAGGGCGGCGTGCCGTGCCCCGAGCCGGTCCGTGACGTCAAGGCCCTGCTGCCGACCACGGCGCAGAGCAGCTACGTTCCGGCCGTCGCTTCCTATCCCCAGCCTCCGGTCTATGCCGAGAGCGAGGAGGTGACCGACGAGCCGCCCCGCGAGATGACCAAGGCCGACATGCAGCGCGAGCAGATCATCCGCGCCCTGCGCCGCAACAACGGCCGCCGCCGCGAGGCCGCTGCCGAACTTTTCATGTCGGAGCGCACACTATACCGCAAGATAAAGGAGTTAGGAATTGAAGACAATTCCTGACTCCAATTAAAAATTAAGAATTAAAAGAATGCGCAGATTCCGAGATAATTTTTCATTTTTCATTTTCCGTTTTTCATTGCTGGCTATCGCCGCGGTGATGACCGGCTGCGGCGTGTCCATCAAATACTCGCTGTCGGGCGCCTCGATTCCGCCCGACGCCAAGACCTTTTCGGTGGCCTACTTCCCCAACAACGCCACGATGGTGTCGCCGATTTTGAGTTCCACGCTCACCGAGGCGCTGGTCGACATGTTCACGCGCCGCACGCGCCTGATGCAGGTCGACGAGGGCGGCGACTTCGCCTTCGAGGGCGAGATCGTCAACTATACCTCGACGACGGCTTCGGTTTCGAGCGACGACTACGCCCTGCTCAACCGCCTGACGATCACCGTCAAGGTGCGCTTCACCAATGCCCTCGACGAGAAGATGTCGTTCAACCGCACCTTCCAGGCCTACGAGGACTACGACTCCACGAAACTGCTTACGGAGGTCGAAGGCGAGCTGATCCCCCAGATCGTCGACAAGATCGTGACCGACATTTTCCAGGCCGCGGCCTCCAACTGGTAATTCCGACGCGCGATGTCCGACCTGAAAACATACTTTGCGGCGCCCGGCCGGGCGGAGACGCCTTCCGCTGCCGAAGCCGGGGACCTTGCGGTGCGCTTCCCGTGGTTCCTTCCGGGGCGTATCCTGCGCGAGACGCTTACGGGCGAATCCGATCCGCGGGTGGCGCTGACGGCCCCGTGGCGGGCCGAGAGTTCGTTGCGCAGGGCCGCCGTCGACGTCTCGGCGCTCACGCAGCTCTCCTCGGAGGAGATCATCGACCGTTTCCTTCAGGAAGAGGACCTGCGCATCGTCGCCGGCGAGGGCGAACCCGAGGAGGAGGTCGTTCTGCAGCCCGAACTGGACGACGACGACGAGGTGGTCACCGAGGAGCTGGCCGAAATCTATCTCGCTCAAGGCCTTCGGGACAAGTCCGTGGCGATTTATCGCAAATTAAGTTTGCGAAATCCCGAAAAAAGTGTTTACTTTGCCGAACTTATTGGCAAAATAGAAAACAATATTAAAATTTAAGGTAATATGTTATACACGATTTGCATTGCCCTGATACTCGTTGCGAGCGTACTGGTGATCCTGGCGGTATTGGTGCAGAACCCCAAGAGCGGCATGGCCGCCAATTTCGGCGCGTCGAACCAGGTGATGGGTGTGCGCGAGACTACGAATTTCCTGGAGAAATTCACCTGGTCGATGGCTATTGCCATCGTGGTTTTGAGCCTTGCGGCTACGCTGGCCATGGACCGCGGTCTGGTCGCCGACAGCAATTCGGAGATTTCGAAGGACGCCAAGGCGCTTCAGGAGCGGGTCATCGAATCCGAGGCCGCCGCTACGATGCCGCAGGCCGAGATTCCCTCTGCCGGACAGACCGAGCAGCAGCAGGCCGAGTAGCCTCCGCGCTCCGTCCGGAACGCCGGAGGGGGGGGGAGACCTCGCCGTTATAGAAGACCGTGGATTCTTTCCGCGGTCTTTTTTTCGCCCGTCCGGAGGAGGTCCCGCATGGGACGATTCATCGGGGGGGCCGGAACGGTCCCGCAACAGAGACCCCGGAGGGCCGCCTTGCAATGGAAATTCCGAGGTTGTTTGCCTCCCGGAACGGGACGGTGAATTCCCGCCCGTGTTTTGCGCCCGGCCGGAACCTCTCCGATTCATGTATTGGAAAAGCCTGCGGGATGCTCCGCGGGCTTTTTTGTGCCGCTTCGAATCGCTCCGGGAGGAGCCCCCCCCCTCACGCGTTGGATTATTCTGAATATCTGTCGATTACAATCTTTCGACCACTCATGGGCGCCCTCCCCCTGGGCGAAAACGGTCAGAGATGCTGCGGACTGAAAGCCCCGATGGTCTTGATCCGCTCCTCGAAATCGTCGCGCGAGACGAGCGTGTGCCCCTTGATCTTCGACCGGTAGTTGTAGATCGTGCTCACGGAGTAACGCAGCAGCGCGGCGATTTTCGACGAGTCGTTGATGCCCAGCCGGATCAGCGCGAAGATGCGCAGCTCGGTCGTCAGCAGCTCGCCCTTTTTCGGCTCGATGCGCGCCTCCTTGTCCAGCAGGGAGTTGAAATCCTCGATGAACGTGGGGTAGAGTTGCAGGAACGTCGTGTCGAAGTTGCGGTAAAACTCCTCCAGTTCGCGGCTGTCGCCGTCGGTCGGGGAGTACTCCTTCCGCAGTTCGTCGACGCGGCCGTCGCGCAGCAGGCGGCGTACGTGGCGGCGCGAGTCGATGATCTTGTCGATGTACTCCGAGCACATCGTCAGGAAGATGCCGATATACTCCTCCTTCACTTCGTTGGCCTCTGAAATCTGGCTGTTCAGTCCTGCCAGTCGCTTGTTGATGTGCTGGAGGTCTTTGTTCGAGATGTTGAGCCGGTTGTTGGCCTGCTGCAATTCGAGCCGCGCGAGGTTCAGCTTGCGGTTCTGCCGCAGGACGAAGACCACGCCCCCGAGGGCCAGCAGCATGAAGCAGCCGATCGACACGACGAAGATGTTGTACATGGCGTCCATCCGCTGCCGCCGGACCTGGTAGGCCTCTTCGATGACGTGCAGCGCCAGTGCGTCCTGCCACGGGCGGAGCCGCGAATTGAAGAACCGTGCGTCGTCCATCACGATCCGCATGTAGCGCATGGCGCGCTGGATGTTGTCGTCGTCGAGCAGCGTGTTGGCGAGGCTTTTCAGTGCGGCGTTGTCGCGGATCGCCAGCTGGATGTCGGTCATCGCCGAGCGTGCGAACCACACCTGCGCCGTGGGCGTGTCGTCCATCAGGTCCGCCACGAGGGCGCGCATGTACGACGCCTCGGCATATTCGCGCGAAAGGGGTTGCAGGGCGCTGCACAGCCGTTCGGAAATCTCCACGGCCTGCGGGTAGTCGCGGGCGCCGATCGCCTGGCGGAGCCGGAAGTTGAGGTGCGTGACCGACTCCGGTTCGGTGTTCTCCACGATCAGCTGGGCGTAGATCACCGTAAGCCGCCACGATTCGTGTCCCTGCGCCGAGTCGTGGGAGTAGAGCTGGAGTTCGTCGTTGAGTTTGTGGCGGGCGATGTAGTAGTCGACCAGCTGCCTGCGGTCCAGCGCCGTGGTGTCGACCAGTTTCAGCATGTTCGCCGCTTCGAGGTAGATACCCGCCGAACTGTACAGGTAGGCCAGCTGGATACGGCTCTCGTTGAGGTGCCCCGCGTCGTTCATGCGCGTCGCCAGGGCGATGTTGCGGTAGAGGTAGTCGATGGTCGAATCGGCCTGGTAAGGGGTGTATTCGTCGATCAGCTGCTGGTTGAGGATGTAGCGCTGGGCGTCCGAGAAATCCGATTTCCGGAGGATGTTTTTCAGCGATTCGATCCGCTGTTCGCGTCCGGCGATGTAGGAGTCCCGGTGCGAAAGGGTGGCGTCGAGCTGTGAAAGCACGCTTTTCAGGTCGTTTTGGGCCGAGGCGGCGAGCGTTGCGGCGAGCAGCAGTACGGTTGACAGAAGGTTTCTCATGTGCGGACGGTTCACGGTTTGTTCCTGACAAAGATCGGAAAAAGGACGGATGGTTCCAAGACCGAATCGGGTACGGTGCGGTACTTTCCGGCTGATAAAAGTGTCGTTACGGCACCAAAGATAGGAATAATCCCGGGAAAATCAATACCGGGCGGCGCGCTTTCCGCCGGTCGGACCGGCCGGCCGTTTTTCCCGGCAGGACAGGCGGTCGGGACGGGGAACGGAACGTGCTCCGGGAGCCGGATTTATTTAAAATATTTTATTATATGCCGTTTCCGGGGTTCCGAGGCGGTTGTGAAAATTCCGATCAATCTACTTTTTTTTGCAATCGCCAAATAATTAATATATTGAATATCAAGTAGGTATATTTTTATAAACGGGTTTTGAGTTTACAATTTGCTGTTTAAATTTTTTTCATGTCGCGGAGGATAGTTACTTTTATTTAAACGGAAATAAGGCGATGAAGTGTCGATTTTTTAAGAACTGCGCCTTACCTATTTATAATATTAACTTAAAACTTAAAAACCTTAAATTCCTATGGCACATTTTTGCAAGAAACTGCAAGCGGACTGCCGGAGAGGGTGGATGCTGGCACTGACGGCGATGCTGATCGTCTTTGCGCCGGCGGCCTTCGCCCAGTCGGCGCCGACAGTGACGGGAACGGTCACCGACCAGTCGGGACAGCCCGTTATCGGAGCCACGATCATCGAGCAGGGAACTACGAACGGCGCTACGACGGGCGTGGACGGCTCTTATTCCCTCAAACTTCGAGGGGGGGGGAATTCTGCTAACCTGATTTTCCAGTCGCTCGGATTCGTTTCGCAGACGGTCGCCGTGAACGGCCGCACGAAGATCGACGTGAAACTCGCCGAAGATGCCGTGGCCCTCGACGCCGTGGTGGCGATCGGTTACGGCACGGTCAAGCAGAAGGACCTCACGACGGCCGTTTCGGTCGTCAAGACCGACGACCTGGCCCGCCGCCCGATCACCTCGGCCTCGGGCGCCCTTCAGGGCAAAGCCGCCGGCGTACAGGTCATCCAGCCCAACGGCTCGCCCGGACAGGGCATGGTGGTCCGCGTCCGCGGCGCTTCGTCCATCTCGTCGAGCAACGACCCGCTCTATGTGGTCGACGGCGTTCCCGTGGGCGAAGGAAACTACGCCATCGCTTACCTCTCTCCCAACGAAATCGAGTCGATGCAGGTGCTGAAGGACGCCTCGTCGGCCGCCATCTACGGTTCGCGCGCCGCCAACGGCGTGGTGCTCATCACCACCAAGCAGGGCAGCCGGAAACGGGGCCCCGAGATTTCGTTCTCGACCTTCGTCGGCATTTCGAAGGTGACCAAGAGCTACGACGTGCTCAATGCCCGGCAGTACCGCGACCTGATGGAGGAGAACGGCGCCGTGTCGGGGCTTCCGGCCGATCTGACCGACCGGACCGACTGGTTCGACGAAACCTACTCGACGGGCGTCAACCAGAACTACCAGTTCTCGGTCTCCAACGGCGATGAATACTCGTCCTATTACCTCGGCGGCGGCTACACCAACGAAAAGGGCATCATCAACACCACCTCTTCGGACCGTTACAACGTGAAGGCCAGCTTCGACAAGAAGATTTTCAAATGGGTTTCGGCCAACGCCTCGACGACTTTCTCGCACTACACCACCAAGGGCACGATCATCTCGGGGCAGGGCGCCAACCGCGCCGGCGTGGTGGTGTCGGCCATCACGACCCCGACCTACGCGCCGATCTGGGACCCCGAGAATCCCCAGCAGTTCTACAATAATTTTTACGGCGCCAACCTCACCTCGCCGCGTGAGAACATGGCCCGCACGGATTACAACCAGGATGTCACCGACCGCCTGCTGCTCTCCGGCGGCCTGACGTTCTACCTGGCCAAGGATCTGACCTTCAAGTCGACGGTTTCGATGGACCGCCGCTGGGTCCACTCGTCGTCGTTCCTCGACCCGATCCGCACCTCCTACGGACGGACGCAGCATGGAACCGCCTCGGACACCCGTTCCGACGATATGCGCATGATTTACGACAACATCCTGACCTGGAACAAATCGTTCGACCGCCACAGCCTCGAAGTGATGGCCGGCACGTCGGCCACGACCTCCGTGTGGGAGCAGTTGAGCGGCTCGCGCTCCTATTTCTCCTCGACCAACAACAACGCCATTCCCAACCTGAACGGCGGTAACAACGGCGGCGTCCGCGGCCAGAGCTACGGCAAATCGGAGTGGTCGATCATGTCCTATCTGGCGCGCGTGTCGTACAACTACGACAGCAAGTACCTCGTGACGGCCAATTTCCGCGCCGACGGTTCCTCGAAGCTGGCTCCCGGCCACCGCTGGGGTTACTTCCCCTCGTTCTCGGCCGCGTGGCGTATCTCGGGAGAGAAGTTCCTGCGCGACGTGTCGTGGATCAACGACCTGAAACTGCGCGCCGGCTGGGGACAGACCGGTAACCAGGCGGGCCTGGCGGAGTACGGCTGGATGCAGCAGTACAGCACCAACTACTACGACTGGACGCTGACCGAGAACGCGCAGGCCGTGCCGACGGTCGGCGGTCGCAAGAACATCAAGAATCAGGACCTTACGTGGGAGACCTCTTCGCAGACCAATGTCGGACTCGATTTCGCGCTGCTGAACAACCGCCTGAACCTGTCGCTCGACTATTACTACAAGTACACCAAGGACATGCTGATGGACGTGCCGCTGCCGTCGCCCTATCCGAGCATCTACCGCAACGACGGCGAGATGTCGAACCAGGGCTTCGAGATCACCCTTTCGTCGGTCAACATCGCCCGGAAGGATTTCAACTGGTCGACCGACCTGAACGTTTCGCTCAACCGCAACAAGGTCGAAAAACTCAACCTGAAGCAGGTATACTACTACGCCACGACCTCCGACGCGACCAACGACAACGTCGTGCGCATGACTCCGGGCCACCCGCTTTCGATGTTCTGGGGCTATGTCTCCAAGGGGGTCGATCCCGAGACGGGCGACCTGGTTTACGAGGACCGCAACGGCGACGGCGAGATCACGCCGCTGGACAAGACCTGGATCGGCAACGCCAATCCCAAGTTCACCTTCGGCATGACCAACAACTTCTCGTGGAAGGGGCTTAACCTGAACATTCTGATCACGGGCTCCTACGGCAACGACATTTTCAACGCCTCGCGCATCGAGACCGAGGGCATGGCTTCGGCCAACAACCAGACCACCACGGTCCTGCGGCGCTGGCGCATTCCGGGCCAGCAGACCGACGTGTTCCGCTCGGACAACCCCGCCTGGAACGTGAAGAATTCGTCCTACTGGGTCGAGGATGGCTCCTACCTCAAGGTGAAGAACATCACCCTGTCGTACGACATCACCTCGCCGAAGCTCAAGCGCATCAACATCACGCGCATCCAGCCTTACATTTCGCTCCAGAACTTCATCACCTGGACCGGCTATTCGGGCTACGATCCCGAGGTGAGCCAGTCGGAAAGCGCCACGCAAATGGGCATCGACTGGGGAACCTATCCCAACGTGCGCACGGTCGTCGTGGGTCTGAATCTTACTTTCTAACCGCTGAAAAAAGAACCGATTATGAAAAAGATATTTTTAATTGCCGCGGGTCTCTCGCTGGGGGTTGCCACCACGTCGTGCAGCCTTGAGAAATTCCCCGAGACGATGTATGCCGAGAACAACACCTCCGGCACGGGCGACAGCGAGACGGCCATCAACACCCGCGAACTGCTCGAAGGCCAGCTTACGGCCATGTACAACTACATGAAGGGCGACCTTCAGACCTACTGGTATCAGCTGACCACGCTCGCCGAGGCGCGCGCCGACAATGCCTACGGCGGCAACATGGCCGAGACGAAGGTCGTCAGCGTCGAGTCGAACCACATCGACAGCGACAACGAATTCGCCTCGAACCTGTGGAACTACTCGATGAACGCCGTGGACTATGCCAACCAGGTCATCTGCAACATCGATCTGGTGAAGGAGAACGATCCGTCGCTCACCGACAAGGAGTATCAGGAGTGGCTCTCCGAAGCGCTCTGCTGGCGTGCCTATATCTGGATGAACATGATGCAGCTTTTCGGAGAAATCCCGATGCTGACCGAAATCCCGCCCGCCATCAACGCCGGGAACGTCGAGGAGGTCTATCCGCTCTATTTCCCGGCCCGCGTGTCGAAGCAGACCGTCGGCGAGCAGATCGTCAAGGACATCGAGGAGTATGCCTGCAAATACGCCCCCGACATGGACGCTTCGAACAAGTTCCGCATCACCAAGGGTTTCGCCTACGGCCTGATGGCCCGTTTCTACTCCATGCGCGAGTTCCGCGACTGGTCGAAGGTCGTCTCGGCCTGCGAAGCGGTCGAAGGGATGGGGTACAGCCTTTGCGACAAGTACGGCGACCTGTGGGCCTACACCACCGGCGATACGGGCATGGCTGCGATGAACACCCGCGAGTCGATTTTCGAGGTGCAGTGGACCAGCCAGACCTCGGGTTCGTGGATGTGGATGATGTTCCACCGCAACGCCTATGTCCCGGGCGACAGTTTCTCGTGGGCCAAGTGGTGCACGCCGTCGCGTAACCTGACGAAGGCTTACGACGCCGAGGGCGACACCGAGCGCAAGAATGCGTCGGTCGTCTACGACGAATGCGGCTGGTCGTACCACTATCCGAGCGACGAATACGCTTTCATGCACAAGTTCCCGACCAACGTGACCCCGGTTTACCTGATGCGTCTGGCCGAGATCCGGCTCCTGCATGCCGAAGCGCTGGCCAATACGGACGATCCGGGAGGCGCCGCCGACATCGTGGACGAGATCCGCGGCCGCGCCGGCATTGGCAAGCTGACTGCGGCGCAGCGCGCGTCGGCCGACCTGATGCGCGAAGCCGTGCTCCACGAACGCCGTCTGGAACTGGCCATGGAGGGCTTCCGCTGGTTCGACCTGATGCGTTACGGCGACGACTATTCGAAACTGTTCGAAATCTGCGACGGCGTCAACATCAAAGGCTCGGCGTCCTACGACTCCTACTTCCAGACCCGCCGCGCGATGAACGACAACCGCGTGCTGATGCCGGTGCCGACTTCAGTGCTGGAGGATAACACCAACATCGAACAAAACCTGGGCTATTAACCTTAAAATTGCGATTCTGCCATGAAATTTACGATCAATAACAACCTGCGCCTGCTGACCTGCCCGCTGCTGCTCGCCGGAGCCGTATGCTGTTCCAGCGGGAACGATGGCGACACGCCGGCTCCCGGTCCTGGCCCCGATCCCTCGCCCGTGACGGGCGATGTTCTCGCCTACGTCACCTCGGCCGACGGCAACCGCCTGTTCACGGAGGAGGGACTCGACTACTCGAAGGTCTCGATGTCGCCCTACCGGGTCACGATCGACCCCTCGACGACCTACCAGACCGTCGACGGTTTCGGCCCGGCCATCACCGGCGCCACGTGCTACAACCTGCTGCAAATGTCGCAGGCCGACCGCACGGCGATCCTCCGGAAGTGCTTCGACCCCGAGACCGGAGCCGGTTTCAGCTTTATCCGCGTGCATATCGGCGGCTCGGACTTCTCGATGGACGAATACACCTGCTGCGACCGGGAGGGCATCGAATTCTTCGCCATTCCCGCCGTGGAGAAGGATGGCATCTTTCCGGTGCTGAAAGAGATTCTGGAGATCAATCCCGAAATCAAGATCATGGGTTCGCCGTGGTCGTGCCCCAAATGGATGAAGGGCACGGTCGCCGACCCCTCGAAACCCTACGATTCGTGGACCGGCGGGCGTCTCAATCCCGCCTATTACGACGATTACGCCGAGTATTTCGTGCAGTGGGTGACCGAGATGGAGGAGAACGGATTCCCGATCTACGCCATCACGATGCAGAACGAGCCGCTGAACAAGGGCAATTCGATGTCGCTCTACATGCCGTGGGAGGACCAGCTGGCCTTCGTCAAGAAGCTCGGCCCGGCATTCCGCAAGGCGGGCATCGACACCAAGATCCTCTGCTACGACCACAACTACAACTACGATAACGTCGCCGGCCAGCAGAACTACCCGCTCAACATCTACGCCGACGCCGATGCTGCGCAGTGGGTCGATGGCTCGGCCTGGCACAACTACGGGGGCAGCGTGAGCGAGCTGGACAACATCCGCGCCGCCGCGCCCGACAAGACGATCTACTTCACCGAGGCCTCGATCGGCACGTGGAACTACAATTTCGAGAGCTGCGTGATCGACGACTTCGAGTCGATCTTCCTGGGGACGCTGAGCCGCTACGGCAAAGGGGTTCTGCTGTGGAACCTGATGCTCGACGACAAGGGCGCTCCGAACCGTCCTGGAGGCTGTACGACCTGCTACGGGGCCATCGAGATCAGTTCGTCGGATTACAAGACGCTCAAGTACAACAGCCACTATTACGACCTGGCCCAGTGCGCCAAGGTCATCCGGCCGGGTGCCGTGCGCATCGGCGCGTCGGGTTACACGGCGTCGGGGCTGACCTACCTGGCCTTCCGGAATCCCGACGGATCGAAAGCCTTCGTGGCGCTCAACAGGAGCGCCGGCGAACAGACCGTCGCCGTGTATGAAAACGCCGACCGTTCGTTCAAATACACCATCCCGGCCAAGTCGATCGCCTCGTTCCGCTGGGGCGCCGGAGCCGAAAACTAACCTTTAAAATTCGCAGAACATGAAAACGCTGAAATACATCGCACTGTCGCTGCTCGTCGCTGCCTCGACGACGGCGTGCAAGGACGATCCCGAACTGCTCACCACCGACGTCGGTCCCGAGATGACCGTCGTTTCGGCCGATGCGTCGGGCGTCTACGGCGGCAAGGTCGACTTCGAGGTGACGATGACCGACCGCTATGCGCTCTCGACGCTCAAGGCGCAGGTATTCTTCGACGACGAGATGGTCGCCGAGGAGGTGATCCGCACCAAAAGCGACGGAACCTACACGGGGGCTGTGACGCTTCCCTTCTACAAGAACATTCCCGACGGCGAGGCCACGCTGCGCTTTGTGGGGCAGAACGTGCGCTTCGGAACGACGACCGTCGACCGGCCGCTCGCCGTATCGCGTCCCAAGCCCGCCTACCTGACGTTCTTCCTCGATGACGCGGAGTACCGCATGGAGCCTACGGGTAACGACTACGAATACGCCGTGACGGACGAGTTCCCGCAGAAGCCGCAGGGCTACATCGCGACGCCCGAACTCGACGCCGCTGGCTCGGTGGTGACCTTCGGCTACGACTCCGGGGCCGGCGGCATCGTCTCCGATTCCACCGACGCCATTCCCTTCGCCAATTCGAATGCCGGGGAGTTCACGATCACCTTCAACCTGCTGACCTTCGAGGGGTCTCCTTTCATCAAGCTGCTCTTCGGCGAGACGGAGATGACGATGGTCGACAATGACAATTACAGCATCGTCACCACGCTGACCGAGGGCCGGACCTACACGCTGACGGGCGTTTCGGACTTCGCCGACTGGGATGTGGACCGCGACTTCTTCGAACGCGCCGATGTTTCCGATCCCGAGACGCTGACCTTCCTGCCGATGACGGGCATGTACAAGGTGACGGCCAATTTCAAACACAGCTACCTGCGTATCGAGGCCATGAAGTCGGCCACGGAGTATGCGTCGCTCGCCGCCGACGGTTCGGGCAATGCGATCTGGACGGTCGGAGCCGGTATCGGCAAACCCGTCATCAAGAACGGCGACGGTTGGGATATGGGCTCCACGGGCTTGTGTCTGGCTCGCGTTGCGGACAAGAAATTCCAGATCTCGCTGGTGGCCGGCGTTTCGATCAACGCTTCGAACTTCGACTTCAAGTTCTTCTGGCCGAAGGACTGGGACAAGGGCGAATTCCTGGGTAAGACGGATGCCTCGTTTGCCAATCCCTACGGGGTCCTGACCACTACCAGCGATTTGATCGAGATTTCCGACGGTGGCAACTTGGGGCTTGCCGAGGGCAAGACGCTCGACTTGGGCGGTATCTACCGCTTCACGATCGACGTTTCAGGCGGCACGATGGCCGCGGTGCTGACCGTCGAGAAAGTGGGCGAGCAGGAGCTTCCGCCCGCCGACATCACCGTCAACGGAACGCCGATGGCCCAGCTCGACGTGGACAACTACCAGCTGGACCTCGACCTGACGCAGGGCCAGACGCTGACGCTGGGCGGCGCCGACGCCTTCACGCCGGCGTGGATCAATCCCGACTTCTTCGAGGCGGCCTCCGCGACGAGCGTCAAGCTGGTCCCCGTCACGGGCAAATACCGCATCACGGCCAATCTGGCGACCCGGGTGATTGATGCGCTGGTGCTCAACGCCGACGGCTCGGGGCTTGCCACGTTGAGCGACGACGGCCACGGGGCGGTTTATTTCATCGGCTACGGCATCGGTTCGCCCGCGGCCGTGAACGAACCGGGCTGGACCACCGAAAAGGGCGTCTGCGTGCCCGAATCCGCTCCCGGCATCTACACGATGACGGCCCAGGCGGGTCTGGAAGGCAGCACGACCCTCGGACAGCGTTTCCGCGTGAGCGGCTGGAGCGGCAAGTTCTTCCGGAACCGCGGCTGGGACGGTCTGGGAGCCTTCACGCTGGCGCCGGGCGCCGAGGCGTTCTTCTCGATCGCCGGGGACGGCAACATCGAGATCGCCTCGGGAGTCACCCTTGAGGAGGGCGCGACCTATCGTCTGACACTCGACGTGACGGCGGGAAAAGACAACCCCGTTTTGTCGCTGGTTAAGAAATAATCGTTAATTTTGCAAACGGAGTGCGCGGCCTCTCGACTGTGCACTCCGTTTGTGAATATGCACTAATCCATTCCAGACATGAAAAATAAAATTCTGTTGAAGAGTCTCGCCGGGCTGTGCGCCCTGGCGGCGGTCGCCTGCGGAGGCGGGCCGGGGCCGCAGGGCAGCGTCGCCGTCTACCTCGACGAGTCGCAGCCGATCGAAAAGCGGGTCGAAGACGCCCTTTCGCGCATGACCCTCGAAGAGAAGGTCGCCATCCTGCATGCGCAGTCGAAATTCTCGTCGGCGGGCGTTCCGCGCCTGGGCATTCCCGAGGTGTGGTGCACCGACGGCCCTCACGGCATCCGCCCCGAGGTCCTGTGGGACGAATGGGACCAGGCCGGCTGGACGAACGACTCCTGCACGGCTTTCCCGGCGCTGACGTGCCTTGCCGCGACGTGGAATCCCGAAATGTCGGCGCTGTATGGCAAATCCATCGGCGAGGAGGCGCGCTACCGCGAGAAGGACATCCTGCTGGGACCCGGCGTGAACATCTACCGCACGCCGCTCAACGGCCGCAATTTCGAGTACATGGGCGAGGACCCCTACCTCTCCTTGCGGATGGTCGTTCCCTACATCGAGGAGGTGCAGAAGAACGGCGTTGCCGCCTGCGTGAAACATTTCGCACTCAATAATCAGGAGGCCCACCGCCACGGCATCGACGTCGAGGTCGACGACCGTGCGTTGAACGAGATCTATCTCCCGGCGTTTAAAGCCGCCGTTCAGGAGGGCGGCGCATGGGCCGTCATGGGCGCCTACAATAAATACAAGGGAGAGCATTGCTGCCACAACCGCTACCTGCTGAACGACATTCTGAAACGCGACTGGGCCTTCGACGGCGTGGTCGTCTCCGACTGGGGCGGCACGCACGACACGAAGCAGGCCGCCGAGAACGGTCTCGACATGGAGTTCGGTTCGTGGACCGACGGTTTGAGCTGGGGTGCCAGCAACGCCTACGACAACTATTACCTCGCCGCCCCCTACCTCGATATGCTCCGCAAGGGCGAGGCTTCGACGGCGACGCTCGACGACAAGGCGCGCCGGGTGCTGCGGCTGATTTTCCGCACGGCGATGAACACCCGCAAACCGTTCGGGTCGCTCAATTCGCCCGAACATCTGGCCGCTGCACGCCGTATCGCCGGCGAGGGCATGGTGCTGCTGAAAAACGAGGGCGGGGTGCTGCCCATCGACCTCGGGCGTGCGAAGACCATCGCCGTCGTGGGCGAGAATGCGATCAAGATGATGACCGTGGGCGGCGGTTCCTCGTCGCTCAAGGTGCGGCACGAATATACGCCGCTCGAAGGCATCCGCGCCGCTGCGGCCGGCAAAGCCGAGGTGATCTACGAACGCGGCTACGTCGGCGACGTGACGGGCGACTACAACGGGGTGAAGACCGGGCAGGATTTGAGCGAGAGCCGTTCCGAGGCGCAGCTGATCGCCGATGCCGCGGCCGCGGCCCGCAAGGCCGACGCGGTGATCTTCGTCGGGGGGCTGAACAAGAGCAACCACCAGGACTGCGAAGGCGACGACCGCCTGCAATACGGCCTGCCGTATGCGCAGGACAAAGTGATCGGGGCGCTGGCCGAAGCCAATCCCAATCTGGCGGTGGTGATCGTCTCGGGCAACGCCGTGGCGATGCCGTGGATCGACCGTGTTCCGGCGGTGCTGGAGGCGTGGTTCTCGGGTTCCGAGGCGGGCAATGCGCTTGCCGACGTGGTGTTCGGTGCGGTGAACCCTTCGGGCAAGCTGCCCTTCACGTTCCCCGTGCGGCTGGAGGACAACGGCGCGCATGCGCTGGGCGAATACCCGGGCTCGGACAAGGTGAAGTATAACGAGAGCATCTTCGTCGGTTACCGCTGGCACGACAAGGAGCAGCTCAAGCCGCTGTTCGCCTTCGGCCACGGGTTGAGCTACACCGCCTTCGCCGTCGGCAACGTGAAGGCCGACCGTACGACGCTCGCCCCGAACGGCAGCATCCGTATTTCGGCCGACGTGACCAACACGGGCGACCGTGCGGGCGCCGAGGTCGTGCAGCTTTACATCGGCGACGAGCAGTCGTCGCTGCCGCGTCCCGTGAAGGAGCTGAAAGGTTTTCAGAAAGTTTCGCTGAATCCCGGGCAGACGCGGACCGTGACTTTCGAGATCACCCCCGGGATGTTGCAGTACTACGACGACGCAAAGGGTGCGTGGGTGGCCGAGCCGGGCGCGTTCACGGCCTATGTGGGCGCCGCGTCGGACGATATTCGCGGCACGGTGGAATTCGAGTTGAAATGATTCCGCAGCCGGAAAGGAGAAGTCCGCGACCTCTGACAGGTCGCGGACTTTTTCATTGTTCGGTCCGGATGCGATAGAGGGCGTGCCTGCGCAGGGGATGCCCCTCGGGCAGGGCGGGGTGGTCGAACTCTCCGACGCACGTCATGCCGAGCTTCTGCATCACGCGCCGGGAACGCCCGTTTCCGACGAACGTGAAGGCGACCAGTTCCGGAATGCCGAGTTTCGCGGCGTGTGCGATGCATGCCCGGGCCGCCTCGGTGGCGTAACCCTGGCCCCAGGCGTCGTGCCGCAGCCGCCAGAGTATCTCGACCTGGCCCTCCAGCCCGCCGGAGAACGTCACGCGGTGCAGTCCGGTGAATCCCAGCAGCTCTCCGTCCGAAAGACGTTCGACGGCATACGGACCGAATCCTTCGGTCGAAAACTCGTCGCGGATGCGGTCGAGCAGGTCGGCCGACTCTTCGGCGGTGAGCGTCGCGGGGAAATACTCCATGACCCGCTCGTCGGCGTTCATGGCGGCGAAAGCCGGCTGGTCTTCCTCCCGCCATGCGCGCAGTGCGAGGCGGGCCGTTCGGGACGGGTAAAGCATACTTGCTTGTTTTGGGTGTTCGGGGAGTGTCGCGGAAGCGCGGAACGGAATCGCCGGTCCGGAAACCTTCCGCCGCCCCTGAATCCGGCGTCTTGCGCCGGCGCCGCTTATTCGGCGACCTCCTTTTTCGAGCGTTTGCGCGTGTTGATCGTCAGGTAGCGTTGCAGGGTTTGCTGTAACCGCACGGGGTCGATGTTCAGGCGGATTTCGCCGCCCTGTGCGATCGAGATGTCGCCCGTCTCCTCCGAGACGACGACGATGATGGCGTCCGAAATCTCGCTCATGCCGATCGCCGCGCGGTGCCGCGTGCCGAACGACTTGGGCACGTCGCTCTGCGTCACCGGGAGGATGCACTTGGCCGCCACGATCCGGTCGCCCTCGATCAGCGCCGCGCCGTCGTGCAGCGGGGCGTTCTTGAAGAAGATGTTCTTGATCAGCGACGTCGACACCTTGGCGTCGAGGGCGATGCCGCCTTCGGCGATCAGCCGCAGGTCGCTCTGCTGACCGATGACGATGAGTGCCCCGGTCTTCGTCTCGGACATCTCGCGGCAGGCCGTGACGATCGGCACGACGTTGGTCTGCACGGTGTCCTCGCCCGTCGAGAAGATGCGGGTGATGAAGTTGAAATGTTTCTGGCGCATGCCGATCATCTGCAGGAAGCGCCGCAGTTCGGGCTGGAAGACGATGATCAGCGCGATGGCTCCCACCGAGATCAGCTGTCCGAGGATCGTCGACAGCAGCTCCATGTTCAGCGCCCGGACGACCACCCACAGCAGGTAGACGGCGATGATTCCCGAGAGAATGTACGGCGCATTGGTTCCCTTGGTCATGCGGTAAATCCAGTACATGATCACGGCCACCAGAATGATGTCTATCAGGTCGACGAATGTGAACGGAACGAATCCCATCGTGTATCAGAAAATTTATCAGGTTTCAGTTATCGGACAAAGATACGAAAAAGTTGGGCCGCTGCAAAACCGGACCGCATGCGATTCGGCAAAACGCCGCGACTTTCCGACAGTGTCGTTACGACGCCCAAGATATAAAAAATACCGACTTCCGCCGTGCGGGGAAGCCGGTTTTTTTGTTTTTCGCGGGCGGGGCTACTTCTTCTCGGCCTTTTTGTCGGCGGCGTACAGCTCATTGACCTTCTGCAATACGGCGGGCGTGATGTTGAGCGTCGTATCGGCGTCGATGAGCGCCGAGGCGTTGATGATGAGCTTGTATTTCTTGTCGCCGTTGATCTCCTGCACGGCGCGGTGCAGCAGGTCCTGGGCGCGGTTGGTGAACACGTAGTTCTCCTCGTCGAGCGTCTGGGCCTCCTTCTGGGCGTTGCTCTGGTAGGAGGCCACCTTCTTCTGGATGCTCTCCTGCTGTGCCTGCGCGTCGCGCGAGGTGATCAGTCCCTTTTCGTACTTCTGCTGCAACTGGGCGGCTTCGGCCTGGAGGTTCTGTTCGCGCTGCGCCCAGCTCTTCTGCGCCTTCTCGGTCTTCTCCTGAAGCGCTACGCCTTCGTTCTTGTAGAGGTCGCACTGGGCCAGCACGGCTTCGACCTGAACGTATGCGATGTCGCTCGAAACAACCTGCTGCGCCGCCGCCTCGGCCGCAACTTCGGCCTGCCCGGTGGTCTTCGTGCCGCAGGCCGCGAGGACGAGAGCCGCAGCCAGCGCCGGAAAGAGAGTTTTTTTCATATCGTTTTTTGGTTTGTTTAGTTAATTATTCAGCATTTGAGACACAAAGGTAAAAAAAAATCTTTACTTTTGCCCAACCCGCAGCAAAATTTGAAACACATGTACGAATACATCAAGGGCACAGTCGCCGAAGTGGCTCCCGCTTACGCAGTTATCGACGTCGGCGGGGTGGGCTACTACCTCCATATTTCGCTCGAAACCTACTCCGCGATCGAACACGAGACCGAGACCCGGCTCTACGTCCATTACGTCGTGCGCGAGGATGCGCAGCTGCTCTACGGCTTCTCGACCAAAGCCGAGCGCGAGTTGTTCCGCCTGCTGATCAGCGTTTCGGGCGTGGGCGGCAACACGGCGCGGATGATCCTTTCGACTTATTCGCCGCGTGAGTTGCAGGGAATCATCACGGCGGGCAACGCCGTGCTGCTGAAAAACGTCAAGGGGCTGGGCCTCAAGACGGCGCAGAAGATCATCGTCGAGTTGAGCGGCAAGCTCATGGCGCCGGGCGCCGACGACGGAGGGGCCCAGCCCGGGGCGGGCGGGAGCTTCGACGAGGCCCTTGCGGCGCTGTCCATGCTGGGCTTCGCCCGCGCCCCGGCCGAGAAGGTTCTGCGGGGCGTTCTGCGCGAATCTCCCGCGGCTCCGGTCGAGGAGCTGATCCGAATGGCGTTGAAAAAGCTCTGAATCCGCCATTCCGGAAGTGCGGATATGCCGCATGTGTGGTCGGAAATCGTAAACTTTTGGAAAATAGGTCTGAAAGTCTCCCGGCATTTTGTTTTGGATCTATTTTTGTCTTATATTTACATCGCCTAACAAAACGCCTCATTTTAATTCGCCTCTATGGAAGACATTCCGCTTGGATTCATTTTGATTCTGTTCGGCTTCTTTGTCGCGGCTATTGTGCTGACAGCCATCGTTATCGTGTGGAAGCAGCGCAGGTTGCAGCGGCTTAAGGACCCGCACAAGGACTATTACCGGAAAAAGGGATAGCCGGTTTTTCTGATCTTTTCAAGTACGCCCGCATGCAAAGCGGGCGATTTTTTACGTTTCTTGTTCGTAAATCGGATTGTTTTTGTAAATTTGCACGATTATATGCCGATGAAACGAATATTCGCCACATTGATTTTCGCCCTGCCCCTGCTGTTCTGCGGTTGCTCGGAGGAGGAGGACATCCTTCCCGAACAGCGCCAGAAGATCGTCTCGTATCTTGAGAGGACGCACTCCCCGGCGCTGATCCCGGAGTCGCAGGTCGAGACCGGGAGCCAGCAGCGGTTCTACACCATGTCGGGCAGTACGGTTTACCGGTATATCGACAATTTCTACCGGGACGGGCGGAACGAGCTTCCGGAGATCACCGCCGCCGCGAAAGCGACCATCACCTTCCGGGCCTACGTCTTCGCCTTCTCGAACATCACCGATTCGACCTTTCCGTTCTACTCGAACGATCCCGCCTTGCAGCAGGCCTACGAGGACATGGGGCTGACGCCCGGAGCGTGGTCGTTCGAACCGCTGACGCTCGATATGCGCGGCGACATACTAAACGGGCTGCGGCATGCGTTACTTGGTTGTCGCGAAGGCGACGTCGTCGAAGCCTACATGACCTACAATATGGCTTACGGGGACAAATATGTGAGCACGATTCCGAGAGAAAGCCCCGTCGCGTGGTTTTTCACGGTCGAAAGCGTGGAGTACGACGAATAGACAGAACACCGAATTTATAGAATTGTATAACAAGATATGAAGTTGATCACCCGTTTTCTCTACCTCTCGGCAGCCGGCATCATGCTGCTGACATCCTGCGCCAAGGAGCAGACCGAGTCGTATGACAAATTCGAGAACCAGGCCCTTGAGGCGTGGATGACGCAGAACCGCCGGGAGCTGCTGAAAAATTACCAGCCCGAAGGCGGCTATTACGTCGAAATCCTCGCTGCCGGGAATCCCGACGCCAAGCCGGTGAACGACACTGCCTGCTGGGTGAAGTTCGACTTCTCGGGCCGCGATTTGAGCGGCAACATCGTGCTTACGCGCCGTGCCAATGAAGCCCGCCAGCTCGGCACGTTCACCAAATACACCCACTACGTTCCCTTCTACCGCTACTGCGGCACGGAGAATACGAGCCTGATGGAGGGCACTTTCCTGGCCATGCGCAATACGCTGCACCTCGATCCGGACTATGCCGCCGGCAAGGGAGTCGATCCCGAGTTCCTGCTGCGCGAAGGCTCCAGGGTGCGGCTCTACCTTCCCTCGCGCATCGTCGGCAACGGCGTGGAGGGCGACGGCGGCTACGAGGGGCAGGTCGACTTGAGCGCCCAGCGTCCGCTCATCGTCGATATGGAGATCTGCGATACGGTGAAGAACCCGCTGGAGGCCGAAGGCTCCTTGGTGGACGCCTTCTGCGAGGCCAACGGCGGAATGGTGATGTTCACCAAGGACGGCGAGGACGATTCGGAGAAACGCCCGACCGATCCCGAGGATGCGAAACATCCCTACAACCGTGCCGAGCGGTGGGTGAGCGCCTGCGATACCGTGGCGCAGCTCTATGTCGACGTGCGCTACGACCCGGCCAAGGAACTTGCCGGCGACAGGTTCACCTTCTCGTTTCCCGTCGGCAGCGAACGCAACGAGCCGTATAACGTCGGGTTCGAACCCTACAACGGCTCCGATCTGGAGAAGAAGATCGCCGAGGCGCTCGTGAAGCGTTTCCACGGCGAGGGCGACGACTACGAAGCCTACAAGGGCGTTGCGGACCTCGACGCCGATTCGGTCGGCATGGAAGGTACGGCCAAGATCTGGTATATCGGCCGTTTCCTCGACGGGTTCATCTTCGACACGAACATCGACGAGGTGAAGCAGATCATCTACGGCGAGGTGCGCAAAACCGGTTCGGCGCACTCGTACGACGTGCAGAATCCCGATCTGATAACCGCGTTCTATTACATCGTCCCGCATCTGAAATACGGGCAGTGGGCGACGCTGGTCACCACGTCGACCAATGCCTACGGCACGACGGGCAAGAGCGGCGGTTCGAGTACGTCGACCTCCTCGAACGGCTACACGTCGAGCTATTACGATTACCTGAACTACCTGAACTATTCGCAGATGTATTACGGCAATAACGGCTATTACGGCGGTTATTACAACGATTACTACGGCTACGGCGGTCTGGGCAACTACGGCTATTACGGCGGTTATTACGGGGGCTACGGCGGCAATTACGATTCGGGCGAGACCGTAACCACGACCGAGGTCTATACCGACATTCCGTCCTTCTCGCCGCTGATTTTCCAGATCTACATCGAGCCTGACGGCGAATGATCCGCTTTTCCGGCGGTGTGGAATGCACCGTGAAATCTGAAAAGTCCCCGCTTCGGCGGGGGCTTTTGTTTTGGAACAGGGGACTTTCGCTTCTTTTCTTTCGCGTTGCATTTTTATTACACTTTTTCAGGCAGAAATTTTGCAGTTCCGTAAAATTGTATTAATTTAGTTGTGTAGAACCATCAACCAAAAATTCAACGGATATGATTATCACATTTAACGAGTTGCGCCGTATCAAGGACCGGTTGCCCAGCGGCAGCTCGCAGCGCATTGCAGATGAGTTAGGAATCGACGTAGACACTGTCCGCAATTACTTCGGCGGTAAGCACGAATCGAAGGAGTGCGTCGGCGTGCACTTCGAACCGGGACCGGACGGGGGTGTCGTTACGTTGGACGATACGACGATTCTCGATGTTGCAATGCGCATCTTGAGCGAGCAGTAACGGAGTTATAGCGATTTGTCCGGCATCCGCCGGAAGAAGGGCCTGCGTTTTGCAGGCCTTTTTGTTTGTGCTTTTGTCACCGAGAGTACATGAAACATTCCGCGGTCCTCGCCCGCGGGGTATCGCTGCCTTTTGGTGGCAAAGATCTTCGCAGTCCGGCGACGGCGGGTCCTTTTAGTCTTTTCGTTCGCCCCAGCCCTTGGGAGCGTCCGCTTGAGCGGCGCGGGTTGTTTGCAGCCCGGCAACCTGCGGGTTTTTTGCTGCCGTTGCGTTCTCCCCAGCCCCCCCCTTGGGGGCGATCGTAGGCTTCTGT
>ENA-OPSZ01000604-OPSZ01000604.1-human-gut-metagenome-genome-assembly--contig:-NODE-604-length-22945-cov-4.314679_pt1 | contig 22945 bp, 18 predicted proteins | sample MGYA00241814_ERZ501919 | MGnify/ENA primary metagenome ERZ501919 (study PRJEB25962, sample SAMEA2042440) | human gut metagenome | biome: human gut; feature: human-associated habitat; material: faeces... | reverse complement strand
TCAGCGCCGGGATAAAGGTGATCATCAGCAAAACGATGACCATTGTCAGGTAGAAGGGCAGCATGCACTTGGTGACCTTTTCGATCTTGGCACCGCCCACAGCACAGCCGGCATACAGGCAGGAGCCAACGGGAGGCGTCAGCAGGCCGATGGCCAGGTTTGCAATGAGCATGATGCCGAACTGAACGGGATCCATGCCAAACTTCTGCACAACGGGCAGCAGGATCGGGGTCATAATCAGGATCAGCGGAGCCATGTCCATGATGCAGCCGAGCAAAAGCAGCAGAACATTGATCAGCAGCAGAACAACGATCTTGTTGTCACTGACATCCATCAGAATCCCGGTAAACTTTGCGGGGATGCGCAGGTAGGCCATCATCCATGCAAAGGCACCTGCCGCAGCGATCAGACTGTAGATCATGGCAAGGGTCTTGACCGTGTTGTACAGGATCCGGCCCATATCCTTGAGGCTCAGCTGACGGTAGACCAGCGTTGCCACCAGCAGGCAGTAGATGCAGCCGATGGCTGCGGCCTCGGTAGCGGTGAACAGACCGGCAACAACGCCGCCCACAATGATGAACATTGCGCCGATGGCAAAAACAGCGTCCTTGGTGATGACCAGAGCTTCCTTGAACGATACGGGATCACCCTTGGGGTAGTTCCGTTTGATCGCAAAAATGTAGCAGAGCGCCATCAGTGCAACGCCCAGCAGGATGCCGGGCGCATAGCCCGCCAGAAACAGCTTGCCGACCGACACGCCGCCTGCGGTCATTGCATACAGCACCATGTTATGACTGGGAGGGATCAGAAGTCCCTGACATGCACTGGAAACGGTAACGCAGATGGAAAAGTCCTTATCGTATCCGGCATCCTCCATCATGGGGATCTCGATCTTGCCCAGAGAGGAAACGTCTGCAACCGCAGAACCGGAAATGCCGCCAAAGAACATGGAAGCAAGCACGTTCACAAAGGCCAGACCGCCGCGGAAACGTCCCACCAGAACATTGGCAAACTTCAGCAGTCGGTCTGATATTCCGCCTGCACCCATGATCTCGCCCATCAGGATAAAGAACGGGATCGCCAGCAGCGAGAACGAGTTGACGGATTTTGCCATCTGCTGCACCATGGTCATCATCGGGATATTCAGGTACAGCATGGTCGTTGCGGTAGCGATCACCATGGCAAACGTTACCGGCAGGTGGCATATGATCATCACGGCAAATAAGCCGATCAGCAAGAAAACAGCAACAGATTCCTGCATAATTCACCCTCCTGTTATTTTTGTCAGTCGATCAGTTCGCTGCGCTCTGACCGCCATCGTCCAATGACGCTTCCAGCAGCTGATCGCCGTATTGATTCGTATTTTTATACTTTTTCCAGCCCAGCAGATCCAGCACTGCAAAAAATGCCATGAATCCGCCGCCCACGGGGATCATCAGATACAGCATGCCTGCCGGCCACTTCGTAGCGGCAAGGGTGCTGCTCCATGTGCTCATTACGAGCTTTGTGCCAAAGAAGCACAGGAAGCAGCCGACCACAGCCAGGATCATCTTGTTGAGCACATCAAAAAACTTCCTGACGGGCTTCGGGAACAGATTATAGAATAGTTCAATGGCGATGTGCTGATCTTTTTCTTCACCGATCGCCATGCTCAGGAAGGTCATCCAGACGATGAGGAGCAGGGAGACCTCCTGTGCCCACTTGATGCTGTAGCTCAACACGTTGCGGCAGAACACGTCCGTCGAAACGATCACCACGATCACCAGCAGGACCGCCTGCGAGTAGCGCAGAAAAATGTTATATACCATGTTGAACAGCCCAATGAGGATCTGTCGAATCTTTTTCATCGCTTTTCACTCTCCAATCTTGCTTGCAAGGCCGCCCTCATTGCGGACTGCGGCGCATCGCATCCATTCATCAGACGGAATGCCTCAATGCCCTGATACAGCAGCATCCCGTCTCCGGTAAGGGTCGTAAGGCCTGCGGCACGGGCAGCGCGGACAAATGCCGTCTCCAACGGTTTATGGATGATCTCCGCACAGACCGTGGAACGCGGCAGCCGGGTCCAAGGCACCATGTCCACATGCGGCGACGGCGAGTCATTCATGCCTATGCTGGTGGCATTGATGAGGATCTCCGACTGCAGACAGCGCAGCGAGATGCTCTCATCCCCCAGCAGAACAAAATCCAGTTCTGCCTGCGGAAAGCGCTTGCGCAGCGGGCCGATCATCGCCATTGCCATCGGCTCATCAATGTTGCACACGGTCAGGCTGCTGACGCCGCTTTCTAGAAGGGCGTACCCCAGACCGCGTGCTGCACCTCCTGCACCAAACAGGAACACCCGTTTGCCCGCAGGATCTGTGCCGTTTTGCTTCATATTCTGTACAAAGCCGTCACCGTCCGTGTTATAGCCCTTGTAGACGCCGTTTTTGCAGGTGACAACATTGACAGCACCCAGAAAATCAATTTTTTCTTCCCATTCGTCCAGCAGCGGGATGATCGCCGTTTTGTGCGGCATGGTGACCGCCAGCCCTTCAAAGTGCAGCGCACGGGTGCCTTCCACTGCCTTTTTCAGCTCCTCCGGCGTTACACGGCACCCCAGCATCACGGCGTCCATGCCAAGTGCTTCAAATGCCGCGTTGTGCACCACCGGTGAAAGCGCCTGTTCGATGGGGTCTCCGAGGATCGCATAATAACGTGTTTTTCCCGTGATCATAAGTTCTTTCCCTCGAAAAAAACAGGGTGTGCAGGAATCAACAATTCGGAACGACTCTTGACTCCTGCACACCCCTTTGATCGTTTGGCAGCCCTGCTCTGTACCCAGAACCGCCAAATCAGACGCTTTTTAGCCCATTGCCACAGCCTGATTGATGAGGTCCAGATACTTGCCGTCGTTGTAGCTCTCCCACAGCGGCGAGCATGCATCCACGAACTGCTGGAATTCATCGGTGGTCAGGTCTGTGATCACATTGCCAGCTTTTTCCAGCTCAGCACGGACATTTGCCTCGACCTCTGCCCACAGGTCACGCTGGTACACCCAGCTCTCCATTGCAGCATCCGCAATGATCTTGACATCATCCTCGCTCAGTTTCTGACGAAGTTTCTCGCTCATAACCAGCATATCGGGTGCACGGGTATGACCGTCCAGCGTGAAGTACTTTGCCACCTCGCAGTGCGAAACTTCCTTGTACTGGACCATGGAGTTTTCGGCACCGTCAATGACGCCGGTCTGCAGGCCGGAATAGACATCGCCATACGGCATTGCGGTCGCAACTGCGCCCAGCGCCTCGATCATGCTGATCATCAGGTTCGACTCCTGCACGCGAATGTTCATGCCCTTCATATCTGCCGGGGTGTGGATCTCGTGCTTGGAGTTGTAGAAATTGCGGGTGCCGCCATCGTACCAGGTCAGACCGTAAAAACCGGCTTCCTTCATCTTATCGCTGCGCAGGATGTCCATGCCCAGCGTCTCAGCGACCTTCCAGAAATGCTCGTCGTTCTTGTAGATGTAAGGCATGCTCAGCGCATTCAGATCATCCACGAACTCGCACATGGGGCTGATGTTGATGCGCGCAAACTCCAGACCGCCATACTGGCACTGCTCGATGGCAGACTTCTCATCGCCCAGAACGGCATCGTAATAAATGTCGATCTCGATGCGCCCATTGGTGCGCTCCAGAACCAGATCGGACCAATACCGTAGCGCCTGCGAAACGTTGAAGTTCTCCGCATGGTTTGTGGAGCAGCGATATTTTACGGTCTCGCCCGATGCTGCCGTGCTGGAAGTTCCGGCAGTGCTGGATGCCGCAGTGCTGGTAGAGTTCCCGGAGCCGCCGCATGCAGCAAGACCTGCTGCTGCAGCCATGGCAGCGGTGCACTTCATAAAATTGCGTCGGGAGATCATCTTCTTCGCCATAATAAAACCCTCCTGTTTTTGGCAATCGGCGCAAGCCTTTTTTATTTTCAGGCTGTTCCTTCTAATACAGCCCTGTTCCGTTGTGGTTCAGCGGCCCTTGAAATCCGGGGTGCGCTTTTCGAGGAAAGCGGAAATGCCCTCGCGGGAGTCCGCCGTGGTGAAGCAGTAAGACAGAGCAAGCGAGTCCGTCAGGTCGTTATAGGTAAAGACCGAGCGGTTGATCATCTCCTTGTCCATCGCCATGGTAATGGGTGCCTTTGCGGCAAGCTCCTGTGCAAGCGAATCGGCACCTGCACGCAGAGCGGCGACATCTTCAAACACTTCGGTGACCAGACCATACTGCAGCGCGGTGTCGGGTTTGATGCGCTTTGCACGAAGGATCATGTCCTTTGCGCGGCCTTCGCCGATGATGCGCGGCAGACGGATCGTACCGCCCCAGCCGGGAATGATGCCCAGCGCGATCTCCGGCAGGGCAAACCGTGCATTTGCGCTGCAGATGCGGAAGTCGCAGCACATGGCCAGCTCCAGACCGCCGCCCAGACAATAGCCGTTGATGGCTGCAATGGTGGGGATCTTCAGCCCCTCCACGCGGTTATACACCTTGTAGCCGCAGGTGATCAGATAATGGGCATCGGCCGGCTGATAGCCCGGCGTTCCCATCTGTCCGATATCTGCACCGGCGATAAAGGATTTCTCGCCCGCACCGGTAATGATCAGGCAGCGAATGGAGGGATCTGCCTCCACCTCGTCCAGCAGCTTGTCGATCTGCTCCACGATGCCGGTGTTCAGTGCGTTCATCTGCTTGGGGCGGTTGATCGTCATGATCGCATAGCCCGTTTTCTTTTCCAGATAGATTTCTTCACTCATAGGTACACACTCCTTCTGAATTTTATCGTTCGACAGCGTCTTATGCCATCGGGTTCCTGCTTCAATGCGTCATTCCTTGCAGTGCATCCGTTCCGGGCGGAAGATGCATTCATCCATAATCTTCAGGTCCTCTGCCACTTTTGGACGGAAGTACATCTGTGCCAGAACGTCCTTTTCCAGATCCACGCCCGGCGCGATCTCGGTCAGCACCACACCGTCTTGGGTCAGCCTGAACACCGCGCGCTCTGTGACATACACGACGGTCTGCTGCTCTTCCGCTGCATACTGCGTACTGAAGGTGATCTGCTCGACCGCCGGGACGAATTTGTGGATGCGTCCTTCCTGCTGGATCACAAGCCTGCCATCCTCAATGGCGGTTTTCAGCCCGCCTGTGGTAAACGTGCCGCAGAACACCACCTTCTTTGCGGACTGGGAAATATCAATGAATCCGCCGCTGCCGGAGATCGTCGTCCCGAACTTGCTCACATTGACATTGCCCTGTGCATCCGCCTGTGCCAGACCCAGAAATGTGGTATCCAGACCATGACCGGAATAAAAATCGAACTGCGTGCTTTCGTCCAAAAATGCATCCGGATTGCTTGCCACGCCGAAGATCGCGCCCTGTGCGGGGATGCCGCCGTAGATGCCCTGCTCAATGGTCATCGTGACCTTGTCTGCAAAGCCCTCCTCCGCAGCGACTGCTGCAACACCATCCGGCATACCGAACCCCAGATTGATGATGGCACCCTGCTCCAGCTCCATAAATGCCCGGCGGGCCACGACCTTGCGTGCGTTGAGCGGGAATGCTTTCAGCTGACTGATCGGGATGGTGACATCCCCGCTGAAAGCAGGATTGTACTCGCCCTCCCCGGTCTGCATCTGAGCGGGGTCCACCACAATGGCGTCAATGTATGCCCCGGGGATCCAGACCCGCTTTGCGCTCAGGCTGCCTTTTGCCACGATGCCTTTGACCTGACAAATGACTTTGCCGCCGCTGTTGTGCGCTGCCTGCGCAGCTTCCAGCATATCCAGCCGTGCGGGCTCCTGATCAAAGCTGATGTTGCCGCTCTCGTCTGCGTAGGTGCCGCGGATGACCGCGATGTTGACGGGGAAGGTCTTGTACATCAGATAATCGACGTCATGGATCTTGATGTGTTCCACCAGATCTTCCTTGGTCACTTCGTTCAGCTTTCCGCCCTGCAGCAGCGGATCCACAAAGGTATACTTGCCAACCTTTGTGATCAGCACCGGGCGCTGTGCTGCGATCTCGCGATACAGGTGGCAGATGACGCCCTGCGAGAAATTGTAAGCCTCGATTTCATTGTTGACCGCCATTGCCTGCATCTCCGGCGACCAGCCCCAGTGACCGCCTATGACACGCCTGACCATGCCCTTGTGGGCAAAGCGGGTAACGCCGGCTCTGTTCTTATCGCCAATGCCGGAGGCATGCACCAGGGTCAGGTTTGCGGGATGGCCTGTATTCAGAAAGCGTTCCTCGATTCCCTCAAGGGTGTGGTACGCCTCCATCACACCGCCGCCGCTGCCCGTGATCACTACGGTATCCCCATCCTGAATCAGAGCTGCCGCCTGTTCGCGTGTCATGATCTGCGCCATTTGTTTTGCCTCCTTTTGTGCGGGTGAGAAGCGTGGTTTTTTCCGCACCACCTTCCCCCACCGTCTCTTTTCTCTTATATGCAAACGTTTGCATTCATCCGATAAAATTATCATCGACTCTCCCTCTCCTAAGATCACATTTCTTACGAGTCAGTCTTTCGATGAACTACGTTTGCATTATAGCCCATGCCCAACTATTTGTCAACCAATCCCCGTTATTTTTGTCGGAACGTACAGTATTTCTCGGAATTTTATAGCAATCTGTCCTTTTCACTCTTTTTTCTCTCCTTTGAATTGCTCCAATCCTCCCGCTTTCGGCAAAATCTCTTTGTTGTATGCAAATGTTTGCAGCGTGTTATCTTGTGCAAACATTTGTGCTTTCGCGCCAAAGCCTCCGATTCTCCCCCGCTCTCCACGGCTGAACGCCAAGATCATCCATGGTTCTCCTTCGGCACGATCTTCCGGCAGGTTCGTTCGCTTCAAGCACAGGGGGCTCCAGAATGCTTTCAGCATTTTTTCAACGGTCTGCCCTGCACTTGCTTCTTTATGATATGACAGCCCAAATCGTACCGCCATGTTCCACGCTGCCACTGTCGGCAGCGCTCTTCGGATGCTTTCCGTCCCCGCAAATGCAGGGAGCGGAAGGGTGCTCGTTATCCTTCCAAAAAATTGCAGGCAGCACCACGCGCCATCCGGAGGAAGCGTCTGCATTCCCTGATATTCTTCAGCACACAAAAACCGCCCCGGCTTCCTGCTTCGGAAACCGGGGCGGTTCATTTGCGTTATGGTTTTTTATTTGCGCTTTTCAAGCGCTCGCACGGTCACTTGCGGGGATTCTTGATAGCAGCCTGGGCGGGTGCCAAAATTACAGAGCGTTCGGAGTAGCGATAAGTCGTCATTTTTCATAATCAATCTGTCTGTTTCATCTTTGAAAAATCTTAGTATTTTGTATGCAATATTGCACTACAGCCTCTGTATCCTGTGGGTATCCCTTACTTTCAAGCTCCATTGTAATTTTTTGAATGTATCGTTTTTTTACAAACTCAAGTGCAATTGGATATAAGAAAAATCGAAAATTATGATCATCACTTTGTTTATCAAGCCAATACTGAATAGCTTGTATAGCAACAGGAAGCAACGCTACACCTTTTAAATACGGATTTTTGCCAACCCAGTCAAAAAGACCGTATAATAGAGCAGCTATTATTATCCAAAACCACTTCGCCAAAAATAGTAATGCCCGGTCTATCACCCCGATTTTATTTGCATAACTATCTCCGAGCAATTTTACAACTTGCTCATCTCGCATATCGCTGTGTCTCAACAAATCACGATTTTCTTGGAGAAGATCTAATTTTTCCATCCGGATATACTCATCAAGAGATGCCGCAACTACTTCATCTGTCACAGAATCAAGATTTCCTCCGCTTTCACGCAATAAAATATCCTCTATTTTTCGCCTTGCAACTTCTGTTGTATTAATTAAATCGATATTTCGTGTTTGCTCAAGTTCAGCTGCTGTATTCCGTAGCTTTTCATAAAACACAACCCCTTCGCTTTGAGCAGCATAGGCAAATCTAGAAAGAGTAAGTGACGGTAACTGTGTAAATTCTGTAGCAAAAGGCAACCAAATTCGGTAAAGCAGCATATTATCAGAAATAACCGGAAGGTTGTGAGTGTTCCACTGCTGAATTTCATCTTCATTTGACGAAATATACTCTCGAAATGTATATGCCAACTTACTATTAGATGTAACAAAAACTGGGAGTTTTTTCTTTCCCCCATAGGCTTGAGAATAATCGCCTTCTCTAATAGCATTTATCTGCTCAATAATTTTGACATCGTAATCTATCGCCCCACGTCGCCAGCCGCACTCAGCTTCAATGTAGTCAGCAATTTCTGTCGTTTCAATGTTATACTTTTTTATCCTAGGATCATCCTTATCAATAGATGTTACTGAATTTATCCCCAATTCACGTTCCAATAGAGCATCCAACGAATCTGCATAATCTTCTAATCTTTTAGCCTCCGAAGGGTTAAGTTCGCAGTACAGCTTCAATTCTCCATCCGCGATTAGACGATGTTTTTGAAATGCCCTCCCTGCTATAGACAGTGCATTCTGCACTTCTGTCCTAGTTTCTTGAAAGATTCCAATTTCGGCATCATATTTTTCACGAAGAAGACGCACAGTTTCCCTTACTGAGTCCACTTGCGCCTTCCACGAAAAGCCAAGTGCCCGAAGGACCAACTTTGTATCCAAATAAAAAACGGTTCCTTTGAACTTCTGTTGCCGATTTTGCTGGTAATCTCCTGTTTGTCGAATTCCTTGAAGAACCATCATTCCATAAATGATTTCTTCTAGGTACGTTTTTTCCACACTATCAGTTTGCCTCTGAATAGAGTCAACATATCGGCCAATATAAAAAGACGGAGATATGTAGTGTTGCTCAAGTTCGAGCTTTTTCTTCAGGAATAACTGTGTACCATATCCCTCTGTATCAAGAAAATTCGATAAATACTTTTTTGCCTCCTCTTCGCTCCACTTTTGTTTATACTGAGACGAAACAAATTCAACTAACGAGTTCAACAATTTGTTTTCATGTTCAGCAAAACGCTGGCGAGTATTTTCAAACGAATCTATATCAAATGAAGTATCTCCGATTTTATATCCTGCAGCATGAGGTAATCGAATAACCTCTTGCTTTCTTTCCAGGATTCGAGTACAATTACTGATAATTTGATGGGGCATTGAAATTCCAAAGTCAGACTGTAGTTGTTCTTTAATTTCGTCAGCTCTCAGCGTCTGATTCGGTGCCTTCAGCAATAAATATAATATAAAATTACAGAAAACCTGAAGAGGATTTTTACTCGTTTCAATATATGCAAGCGATACAAGGGAATTTTGACAGTTCATTGTAGTTCTTCCTCATTTTCACCCAATTAATTGCTTATCCCAGAAATTTAGTTTGGCAGAATCTATATCAATTCATATCACTACATCTTTACTTCTTTCATCTGATTCAAAATTGCGTTCTTCACGCCATCCTTCAGATAGGCCTCATTCAGCGTTTTCTTGGTATAATTCAGATATGTTCCAGCCGTTTTCTCCGTCAGAAGCGCCGTAAAATAACGTTCCCAGCTGAAATAGTCTTTGCCATCGATGTAGTCAGAAGGTGTTTGCAAAATCTGTGCAACCTTTGCATCTTTCAGAATTCCAGAGGAAAGTATCAACCACTCAAAAGATTCCGGCAAATAGAGTGTCAGATTTTCTCTTGTCTGCACAAGCTGCAACACCCTATCCATTTCCGGACCAAATGCTGCACCGTCTGCAATCACCAGAACCTTTTCATCCTTGTGAGCCTTCAAATAGGAAAACACATTTGACTTTCCATTTGCAGTATCACACTGCATTTGACATTCTTTACAGACCGCCTCAAAAAACTGATACCCCGAATTGCTGTCCTCGGTCAGAATTTTCTCCGGCTTAATATTTTCAGTTGTACTGTCCGGATAAATTCGATAGAACGAATGGTAGCTCTGTTTCAGTATCCCATACTTTCCAGAGGTTCGGATACCATACACTTCTTCCACACTGTATGGCAAGGCAGGCAAACCCTCTCTGCTCACGATAACATAATAGTTATCTGTCTGCTGAATCGCACGCGCAAAATCTTTGGTCTTGACAAACTCGTTTCCTTCGTCGATAAAAACAATGCTGTCCTGAATGTTGTTGAGCTGTCCCTTCCAAAGATTTCCTTCTACCACATAGCAACCTTTATCACAATTTAGAGTGACCGGCCCACTTTCTCCATCGTTCATATGCGTACGAATCATATCCACGAGGGTCGTTTTACCCGTTGCGCTATCCCCGCGAATGACGGTTAAGTTGCGCCGCAGTTCAAACTCATACTTTAGATACTTTGTGCCGACAACCACTTTATGAATGCCTTTCATTTCTGTCAGCCCCTTTACACAAACTCACCTGCGGCCAAAATCAGTTCTTCCATGCTGTGAACGATTTGATTTGTATTCAGCACTTTTACTGTAAATGGTTTTTTACCAAAATCCATCAGGTGGTGCAGATTCACCGTGCGATCTTCCTGTTCTGCAATTTTGAGTAGCCACTTTGCACAGTTGTTACCACAAGTCGATGCATTGAACACTTTCTCTGGCTCAAACTTCACCAAAATCAGGGTCTTTACGCCACCAGACAAACCAATCGGTGGAATTTTACCCAAGACCGGGCTGTCAATGATACCACTGTCGATAACAACAGACTTGTCCACATCCTGAATCATTTCCTTGACCATCGGGTCAACGATCCAGCCTTCCTCGTAATCATATTTGAAATAGGAAGCTGTATTATACACAGCTTCCTTCATATCACCGAAAAAAATGTTCAGCATAGTATCACCTCATTGATGTGCGTACTTCTGCTATCATTGTACCCTCTTTCCGCTTACAAAACAAGATGCAAAAAGCTCTTGGCCTCCATTACAGAAGCCAAGAGCTTTTACCTTCTTTGTCCTATCAGATTTTATTTTCGGGGAGACTTAATCGCAGCCTGGGCGGGTGCCAAAATTACAGAGCGACAGGAAAACGATTACAATAGGCTATGCTGTGGAACTCCTTTTTGTATTATTCATGCGATTCTATTTTAACGGGCAGTTCATAGGCCTTTAATTACACCATATAACAGCTTACGAAAATCGACAGATACCTGTACTTTTCTATACTCATGCTTGATTAGAGCTTGATTAGAGCTTGATTAGAGCTTGAAAAAATCTCATTTTCTCGTCAACACCCAATTGGAGCGCTGATGGTTTTCAGAATCGGTTTCAATAATACCACCCATCCTAAGTGATGCCAGCAAATTTCGAATTTTCGTATTTTTTTGTACAGCTGTTAGGGAATCAGGCAATTTATCGAACAGCAATTTATCAAAGTCACTTTTTCGCCCCTTGCCCCATTTGTTCAAGTAGTCAATAATCAATTGCTTATAATATTGATCATCAAATCCCTTATTTTTTATATATTGAGCTTTTTGGTCTAGGGCTTCTGCCACCGTTGCAGAAATAAATAGCTTTGGAATTTTTCCCTCTATCAATCCAAGCTTTCTCAATGCAGCGGCTTCCATTCTGCTAATATTTTCTCCCTTCTGAACTCTATCAAGTAAATACACTGTATCTAGATCCATATTGGGATTTTCAAAAAGAATTTTTGTGTAGTTGTCGTTCAAAACCTTTCCGTAAACCGTAACACGAACCTGATCGCATCTTGACAAGTCATAGTCTGGCATAGGGAACAGCTTTTCTTTTTGGATAGAATAAACACGGCGAATTCCCATTGAGGCAGTATCAATCATCTTAAAATTGACCATTGCCTGTGCAAGAAGCGGATTTCTATAATACGGCGGTGCATATGCTGGCTCTAATACAGACTTAATATTTCCTGGCAGGAATTGTCCTGCGTTTGACATTACAATACGATCTTCAAATTCATCTACATATATCCTTCGATCCGCAGTATAATCCTGATGCGCAATACAGTTGTTGAGCAGCTCTCGCAGCAGCCAAGAATCATATTGTTGCGTTTCAGTCGGAAATAAACTTAGCTGATTAGGCATATAGCGATACGTCAAGTTACGAATCTTTTTGTAAACCGAATCTATAGCGCACAAAAACGGAATATCAAAAATTTCATGGTCGATTGTATTTCCTTTATGGTCATAAAGCCTCCACATAATCTGCGGAGGAACCTCAAAGAAATCCGAATAATCGCTGTTTCCAAGCAGAACGAATGCTGCTTTCGTTATTTTTTCCATTCCGAACAAGTTTAATTTTAGACAAAAATTGGTAATCATCCATTTTGTCAAGTTCTTCCACTGCGTTAGAATTAGCTGCATTGGAAAGGCGTTCTCTGTAATTAGTTCGGGCAATTGAAACAGCTTTTGTATCTAGATGTGATAACGAAGCTCCGTCAATAATCTCTCTAGTCCAGTCGGTTCTGCGTTCACCTCGAATTCTATCGATTTTTTCCTGCGATAAATCAACAAGAGATTCCCCCACACGGCCATAAAAACGATTTTTCCATCCTGTAGGAATCGCAGTCACCGCAGCAGGAATTTGAAACATAACGATGCGAACAGGCTTTCCTTCCAAAGAAAACGGATGCACCACAAAAATATCCATAAATGAAATTGCTCCGGTTGTCTCTTTTGCAATCTCAAGCTTTAATTTCTCCAAAGATACAGGATTATTTTTATAATTTGTACCGCGAAATTCATGAGTAGTATCGTCTACGCCAAAAATGAGCCATCCGTATTTTTTATTTCGAAGGTTTGCTTCGTTACTAATAGCAGAGAAATATTGTCCAAGTTTGTGCAAATCAAAATTATTGCTCGCAAGTTTAAATTCCACAACCTCGTTTTCCACATGTTGAACAAGATCATTCAGTGTCTCGACCAAAGCTTTTTCGGTGTAGTTGGACACGCCATAATCAAAAGTTACGCTCATCCATCATACCTCCTCGGTTTTAATATTTCTATTATACCACAAGAAAGCCGTGTAATGGTATAATAGATTTTTGAATAGGTCTGGAGCGACCGGAACAAAGCGATTCTCCGTGCTTGCCAAATACTTGAATCCTGTCAGAACAGCCGTTCTGCTAACACCATGTCCGCCGCACTCATTTAGAGCAAGATCAAAAAGCGCAATCTGAACTATGCTACCATGCGTGCAGACGGCTTCTTCGGACATGAAAGTGATCTACGATTTTCTCTCTCAGAAGGTCGATGTGTACGATGCCTGTCTTGCTCCCGAATTGATCGACCAGTTCGTTGAAGTGGTCACCGCCATTGCCGATTACTCCTACCGCTGGAAGCTGAACACCGGCTACAAGAAGTCCAAAGAGGAGCGCACCGATCTGATGGCTGTATCGGAAAAGCCCATCCTCACCTTCACCATCAACTTTGAGACCGCCAAGCGTTACCGGGAATCCAACAAAATGCCCCACCAGTTCCGCCGTGCAGCGTGGACCGACCTGACCGTGGAGGTATATCTGTGATGCTTCTAGAAAGCGGCCCTGTGTTAAACGCAATTCACCTCATACATGAGCAAGCAAATAAGGTCCACCGCCAAAATTGACAGTGATCCTTATTTTACGCTTGATTTTCAACGATAATTCGCTATAAGATTCTTATGCTCTCGGATTTTCAATTGCAGCCTGAGCGGGTGCCAAAATTACAGAGCGTTTAGTTCAATCCACCTTCGCTTGCCCTGTCTGCTTGAGAGACTCTCCATAGTTAATATGGTAATGGCCGTTATTCTGCATCCTAACTTCAATATATTCCGAAAATGTCGTTCCAGAAATCGTAGTATTCGTCAAATGCATCACAACGTCTACTCCTGCCAAATCATTATCCCAAATTTCCTTATAAATGGCATTATTGGCATACAATTTCAGGCTTACATCTACTGAATCACCCATTGCAAGCAGTGCTCCTATTCCTCCCTGCCCAGAATTTTGACATGTCACCAACTCTGTTTTCCCCTCAAATCCAACGATATCAACGCTATCAATCTGAATATGCCGAATGATTGATTCGGAAATATTTTGCAGGGAAAATTCTACTGTTTTAATATGCTTTATTTCCTCAACTGAAGAATCAATATTCACGAGAACATCATTGATTTCATGTTGTGCAGAATTGCCACGATACGACCTAGCAATCCTAAAACATTTGCATTGCGGCATGTAAAAAAGTTTTGTACAGTAAGGCTCTGTTGGTTTGCAAGATGGATTTGTCATCTTCACAACCGGCAACAATTTTTGCGCCATTATTTTTTGAAGCTTATTATTTTCTTCGCTCAAGCGCTCATTGACTTTCTGTGCGTCTTGCCCCTGCTCAACAGTGATAATGCCAAGTATAACAGTCCCAAACAAGGCTTGAAAGCCAGAAACATAAGAAAGCGCATCTCCTGCCGACCATTCAGCCGGAAAAGCGCTGGAAAATTTAAAGAGGATATTAACCACGATTGGAACAGCGATCATTGAGATCATAAGCAGCGCAATCAGTAGCCATTTATATTTTGCAAATATCTTCTTCACAAAGATCCTGCCTTTCATCTTCATAGCTGTAACTCAATTATACCGTCCCACCACTCATAAAACAAGAACCTTCCATCCTTCACAGAAAAATGCCTATGGATTCTATTGGGAAATCCATAGGCATTTAAGAACTTATTTTTGAGAAGGCACAATCACCCTTCTACTATAATAATGGTCACTGCGTGTTCGAAAGATAAGGTTTCAACATCTCAACCAGTTCGTAGACTTTCGTTCCGGGTGCTGATTCAGACGGCTTCCGTCCTTCGTTTTGCTTGTCCAAGCGCTTTGCATTGGCAATCGCAATGTCCATGTAAGGTCGCAGCACTTCATACATATCCGGGCGGTTCTTCTCGTAACCACCTGCACCAATGTTTTTCATCCAATCGCTCAGCTTCGGCCAGTAACGAGATCTATCAATATCAGTGTCCATATACATAAAATGTAGCAAATACCACAGTTCTACGCACTGGTTTGACCATACAGCGTGGTAAATTGTTTCACCCTGCACACTGTATTCTTTGCACAACTGTGCCACCATGTCGATATTTTCTGCCGGAAAATCATCTGTGTCATAGACAATCCAGACGTGCTTAAACACAATTCCGTAGTTCTGAACGTATTGACGTACTTTCATCAGCAGGTTCACCGTATTGTCGCCAATACCCTCTACCTTTAGCTGGATTCTATCACGGTAATTAGCATTGATAATTTTTTGAATTGCACCAAAATACTGCGGTTCTGTTTCTGTACCCTCGGATGCAATCAAATGGTACTCCGGCTGAATCATCCTCGCTTTATCGCGGCGATCCTTCATCCAGCTTTTCCCAAGGTCACTTTTCTTTGGAGGTTTCAGACTCATGTCCAATCCCTCCCTGTCAGCATATTGGAAAGGTAGGGGTCTGCACCATATCGGCCTTCCAGATACTGCTTGTCAAAGGCCGCTGTGCTCTTGACGCGAGTATTGTCCTCCTGCCGGAATTCGTAAAGCGAATAAATCTCGCTCTCATGATTATCATTCATCGCAGCAAACCAAATTTCATCACGGCGGAAAACAGTGTTTTTCATCGTAGTCAGGTCGTGAGAACTGAATAACAGTTGTGCGCCCTTCTTGTTCAGTTCTTGGTTCTTGAACATCTGAATCACATACCGGAGCAGCTTCGGATGCAGCTTGGCATCCAATTCGTCTACAACCACTGTGCGGCCTTCCTGCAATGCTACCATCAGAACCGGCAAGGCTGCAATCATCTTCTTGGTTCCATCCGATTCCGCTTCAAAGGGAAGCTCATAGACTTTGCCATTGATTGTTCTCTGCGTAAACAGGTGCTTGCTATCCTCATCATAGCGATAACCGGACAAATCAATACCTACATCATTCAGTGCATGAATCAGGCTTTCCTTAGTCGTCTCACTCTTGGACACCAGCACAATGTTTTCTGCTCTGGGGTTCGCGTAGCTCTGTGTAATACAGGATTCAAACCAATTCTGCACTTCTGCAATCACAGGAATATTGTAGTTGATTGCCAAAAAAGAAAGATACGGCATCTTCGGGTTGACGTCCAAGTTGATGCTTGCCTTATTGATACTTGCACCCAATTCAATCTTCTGGCCGTCTCGTTCAAAAATCAGTCCTGTCTTCTTACCACCAAGTGTACGCCACAGAAGAGACTCAAAGACAATTTCTTCCTTGAGCGCAATGTAATACTGGTATTCCTTCTCGTCTACACGGAAGAACACCTGAAAAATCGTAGGTTCATTCGCAGAACTTTCATCCAGCATAAAGGGAGCCACACTGCTGCCCTGCTGGAAAATCATTGGCTGCCGATTCTTCTCCAATGCATGAATCGGCTTCACAACAAGGTTAATCAGGCAAAAGAATGCCTGAAGCAGATTCGTCTTACCGCCACCATTGGGGCCGTAGACTGCACTGACCGGAAGCAAATCTTCCGCTTTCTCCTGCCGAATCAAGGCATCCTGAAACTCCGGAATTGCCATTGCACGGAAATCAAATGTCGTTTCATCCTTATAAGACTTAAAATTCTGAAAAGAAAACTGGCAAAGCATTCTTTCAACTCCTTTCTGCTATTATTATAGCTCATTTCTTCTTTTTATTCTAGCATTTCAGAAAATTTTATTCTCACATCAATTTTATAAAGTAAAATCAAAGAGTAAAAAGTTTTCATTTATACAAAAAGCGAAGCTTCCCGCAGCATTTTATCTGCGCAAAAGCTCCGCCTCATGGTGATTATCTTTTAGTAGAACTGAATTTCGGCACCGCTTTCCTCTGCAATTCGAATCACCTCATCCACGCATTGACCCGCCTCTTTCTCTGTATCTGGATCGTATGCGTAATATACGTCATAGAGCTCTGGTGCTGGTGCTCGCTCATTGTCGTAGTCCACTACCTCATCATAAAATGCAATATACTGTGTAAACTGATCCCATGCGTCCAGATTACTATACTTTCCGCTATATACGTATACGTCCGTATACATTGCATTCAGCCATGCGGTATCGAAATCATTGCCATAGCTGAGATAATATTCTTTCGTGCTCGCCGGCATTTCTCCAATTTCATAGTGATTGATGTCTACGGAGATGTCGCCAGAAAGTTCCGAATAAGTATCTACTCCATTCGTACCAATAAGCATATGATCCGATTGGGTAGCAGTCCGGGTCGAAGTGTTTGAAGTCGTGTCATCCGCGTATGTTTCACTCTCCGGTTCACTTACAGGTTCTGCCGTACTAACGCTGCTGACACTGGAAGAATCCGCAAGTGCGTCATCCAGAGCGTTTTCCAACTCGTCAAATGCATCGTCCAGCGCATTGCTGCTGGCAATGCCGTGATTTTGGCAATAGCTCTCACTGATTTTGGAAAGCACGGCGTACCTTTCCAGCAGGTTCATTGTCTCGCCGGCCCAGGTCATACGGTCGATGCTGAAAGAGTCATCCTCCAACTTGAAGTAGAAGCCCATGATGATTTTTTCGCCGGTCTGTGTGTTGGCACACTCACCGCTGTAGTGGACAAAGGTTACACCGTCCTGCTCATAGTTTTCCCACTTACCGTTTGCAAAAAAGTCGTCCAGCACTTCGCCCACAGTGGCTTCTGCGGGGAATACCTGCGGCAGATAGCTATCCGAGATATTCTTCGACCGTGCCGAATCAGAATAAAAGAGATTGTAAAACATGTACCCTGCAAACACAATAAACGCTGCTGCAATTGCCAGCTCGATCAGCAGCGGCATTTTATGCGCCTTGAACAGCTTTTTGACCGCCGCCTTTTCTTCCTCCACCTGTGCTGCAGAGATTTTTTCGGGATACAGGATGGCGATCACTTGAGAAAGCAAAACACTGCTGAAAACCGCATACAGATATTCTTTCTTACTGCTTTTGGACGATTTGGTCAGGATGGTCATTTTCAGACCATCGGCTGTGTTTTTCAGTTGATAAGTACCACGCTTTTTGCTGTAAAAGGTCATGGCATCCGCAGTATCCGTCACCTGTTCAATGTCTGGGTTGGCAAATCCACGGCGGATGCGGTCTACGGCTTCTTCCCAGCTCATTCCATCCGGCAAAGGAAGCTGGCCTCTGTCATGCTCCGGGCCATAGACTTTTTTATCAGTTGCTTTGCATCAAGCTGTGTGTAGTAATATTTGTTGTGATAATACAGCGTATTTCCATAGGAAATAATATGAACATCTTTCTTCAGTTCTCCTGCCCTTTCCACAATGGACAGAGTCTTAGAAGTTTTCTTGATAGCAGGTTCAAAGATCGGACGACTTGCTGGCTTAGACAATGTGCCTTCCTGCACATTATCGGGTATGTCATCTCGCACCAAGATGGGCGGTGGTACTGCGTCCCTCGCATTGAGAGAACTAAGATAGTCCGAAAGCTTTTCTGCGGGCACCGATGGATCTGGTTTATGCCGTGCCGCTTCTAGCTTCTTCTTGATTTTCTCGCGAGCTTTTGGCCTTTCGTCAAAGACCGCCTGTGACACGCCCTTAGGCGATTCAGCCTCATCGGATTGGAGAACCTCATTAGAATCGCTGAAACTGCAGTCCCAAGTACCTTCCGACCATCCAGTCTGTCGCACACGTTGTTCACGCAGTTTCTTCTGCTTTTGCTTGAAATTGACCTTACTCATGTTTTTTTACCTCCTCAGAATTTTTCTGAAGATAACTTTGCGCGGTAAGCTTCTCGATGAAGTTTTGCTTACCTGTCGCATTACCTGAAATAAGGTAGTCAATTCTTGTCAGTCCGTCATCCCGGTTGTCGCCAACCCAGATGTAGCCAGTTTCTGTATCCCAAGCATGAATCAGTAAGTTATACTGGCTTTCTTGCTCAATCTCTTCGGTATGACCAACGATAATTGGCGCATCGCCTCTGATAATAAGACAGAAGAAGATTTTTCCGGATTTGTCAGTTTTCATGCTGCACAGAACCTGAAAATTTTTAATTCCATCTTCGATTTTCCAGTTGTATGCAGCAATCTGCTTTCCGTCCTTTAAAATAATCGTCTGAAATCCTTCAAGGTAGGAAAGAAATTCTCCTTCGCAAAATACAAGTTCACCCCCTGCATTCCCAAAGGTTACGTAGCCTTCTTTTCTCTTGAAAGCTTTTTCCATCCACGTAACATTTTTTTCTAACAGAGTGCGCTCCTCTTCCTTCAGTGCTTTGTAGATGTTTTCACTGTTCTTCTGTGTCATAATTGTGTCCTCCCAAAATAAATAATGATTTGCTCCGACAACGTATCTGTCGTTTGCAGCTATAGCTTATCACTCTTTCCTCATTTGCTCACGACTGGTGATTATCATAGAAAATCATCTTTTCATCCGATATTCATTCACAGTTTATTCACATAGGGATTTTCCGCTCAATTAAACTGTCGTTTTATCGTTATTCTATAAAACCCATTTCATTTTTCGCATTAAATCAAGGAACAAAATTTAAAATAAAAAAAATCCAGAGATGCCGCTCCACATAGCATCTCTGGATTTTTCCTTGCAAGATTCTTCTTTTTACTCCATCTCCTGATCTCCAAAAAGTCGTTCTAGTTCTTCATATACATCCTCTTCTTCATAAAACTCCATGTGTTTAGATATCTCTTTAAGCTTTCCCATGCACTCATTCAATATCTCGCTCATCTTTTCATATATAACTAAATTCGCGTCTATATCATGTGGACAATTATATTCATAATCTTGTACCATATCAGATAATTCTTCAAACGTTTTTATCATACAAGATTTGTTATCCTCAACCTCTTTCGGAAAATGTAGTTTTATAATAAGCTCTAACTTCTCTTTTTCCAACCCTAACCTACGGTTCATTTCTAAAGATCGTATGCCTCTGATTATAATCTCCTTTAAAACTTCATCTCCAGCTTTCATCACCGAATCATCTAGGGAATCTAGCCACCAGCCATCTTCTCTTGCTGCCTCGTCTAAAGCTCGTGCCATAAAGTTTTTAAATAACTGCACACCTTCTTTCTTTTCAAATAATAGAAGTAGATCAAAAAAAGCCGCATTTTGCGCTGTTATGTTTGTTTTAGCCCCCAATTTCAAATCGTGATCTACAAGTTCCGTTCCAAGAATCACTCTTAACCTAGCTACAAGCCTCTCATTCACCCTCTTTAGTCCATTTCCAACATCTGGCACATCCTCCCACGCATCTTCTTCTTTTTGTTTAGCATTCAATTTTTCTTGCCATTCTACATCAGTCTCGTCATCGTCTGGCACACTCTCTATTCCAGCCTCCGATGCCCATTTCTTTCTACAATACTGATGGAATGTTATGCAGGTATTATCTTTTGCCGCCTGTTCGTATTTTAAAATAACTTTTTCCTTCTTCTGTTCAAGCTTCTTAATCTCTTTCGACGCTTTGAGTTTCGCCCTGTGTTTAGCTCTATTTTGCTTAACCAATTCGATATAGGCATTTTTCTCATCCATTGACCTGTCCTCCTAAAGTAAAACCTCCCCGGCAAAACCATTCAGTTTCACCGGGGAGATTTATCATACGCTTATCTTCCCATGTTTTGCACGATTAGTGCATCTTCATGCAACAATCTTACTTTCTGGGATTTTTAATGGCAGCCTGAGCGGCAGCCAGACGTGCGATAGGCACACGGAAGGGAGAGCAGCTGACATAGTCCAGACCGACATTGTGGCAGAACTCCACGCTCGTGGGGTCGCCGCCGTGCTCGCCGCAGATGCCCAGACCCAGATCAGGACGGGTCTCGCGGCCGTCGTGGGCAGCCATCTTGACCAGCTTGCCAACGCCGATCTGATCCAGATGCTGGAACGGATCGCTCTCGTAGATCTTGGTATCATAGTAAGCGGTCAGGAACTTAGCAGCATCGTCACGGCTGAAGCCGAAGGTCATCTGGGTCAGGTCGTTGGTGCCGAAGCTGAAGAACTCGGCTTCCTTGGCGATCTCGCCGGCAGTCAGGGCTGCACGGGGGATCTCGATCATGGTACCGACCTGATACTTCATCTCAACGCCTGCAGCAGCGATCAGCTCGTCGGCGACCTTGACCACAACGTCCTTGACGAACTTCAGCTCCTTGACCTCGCCGACCAGCGGGATCATGATGTGCGGGGTGATCATATAGCCGGTCTCAGCAGAGACGTTCAGAGCTGCCTTGATGACAGCGCGGGTCTGCATAGCTGCGATCTCGGGGTAGGTGACAGCCAGACGGCAGCCACGGTGGCCCATCATGGGGTTGAACTCGTGCAGAGAAGCGACGACGTTCTTCAGATCATCGAAGGTCATGCCCATATCGGCAGCCAGCTCCTTGATGTCCTCGTCCTTGGTGGGCAGGAACTCGTGCAGAGGCGGATCCAGATAACGAATGGTCATCGGGCGCTCACCCATGATGCGGTACATGGCCTCGAAGTCACCCTGCTGGAACGGCTCGACCTTGGCCAGAGCAGCTTCGCGCTCTTCCACGGTACGTGCGCAGATCATCTCACGCACAGCCTTGATGCGATCCTCGGCGAAGAACATGTGCTCGGTACGGCACAGGCCGATGCCCTCAGCACCCAGATCCACTGCCTGCTGTGCGTCGCGCGGGTTATCAGCGTTGGTCATGACCAGCAGCTGACGAGCAGCGTCTGCCCAGCCCATGAAGCGGTTGAAGTTCTTATTGCCGGTAGCGGCCACGGTAGCGACCTGCTCGCCGTAAATGTTGCCGGTAGAGCCGTCGATGGAGATCCAGTCGCCCTCGGCAAACTTGTGGCCATTGATTTCGAAGGTCTTTGCTTCCTCGTCGATCTTGACCTCGTTGTCATTGCCGCAGCCAGAGACACAGCAGGTGCCCATACCACGGGCAACAACAGCTGCGTGGCTGGTCATGCCGCCGCGGACGGTCAGGATGCCCTGAGACACCTGCATGCCCACGATGTCCTCGGGGCTGGTCTCCAGACGGACCAGAACGACCTTCTTCATCTTACCGGACTTGACCATCTCCTCTGCCTCTTCAGCAGTAAAGACGATCTGGCCGCAGGCAGAACCGGGAGAAGCTGCCAGACCCTTGCCGACGACCTCGGCGGCCTTCAGGGCAGCGGCATCGAACTGGGGATGCAGCAGGGTATCCAGCTGCTTGGGCTCCACGCGCAGGACAGCTTCCTGCTCGGTGATCATGCCCTCGTCCACCAGATCACATGCGATCTGCAGAGCAGCCTGAGCGGTACGCTTGCCGTTACGGGTCTGCAGCATGTACAGGTGGCCGTCCTCGATGGTGAACTCCATATCCTGCATATCGCGGAAGTAGTTCTCCAGACGGGTCGCGATCTCAACGAACTGATCGTACACCTCAGGCATCTGATCCTTCAGGTGGCTGATGGGAGAAGGAGTGCGCACGCCGGCCACAACGTCCTCGCCCTGTGCATTGATCAGGTACTCGCCCATCAGCTTCTTAGCGCCGGTGGCGGGGTCACGGGTGAATGCAACGCCGGTGCCGGAGCGGTCGCCAGAGTTGCCGAATGCCATCTGCTGCACGTTGACAGCGGTGCCCCACTCGTAGGGGATCTCGTTCATCTTACGATAGACATTTGCGCGGGGGTTGTCCCAGCTGCGGAAGACGGCCTTGACAGCCTCGATCAGCTGATCACGGGGATCCTGCGGGAAGGGACGGCCTTCGTTCTCCTCATAGATCTTCTTGAAGGTGCCGACCAGTTCCTTCAGGTCATCAGCAGTCAGGTCCACGTCGTTCTTGACGCCCTTGGCTTCCTTCATCTTGTCGATCTCGACCTCGAACAGGCTCTTCGGGACCATCATAACGACGTCCGCGAACATCTGCACAAAGCGGCGGTAGCAGTCGTATGCAAAACGGGCGTTGCCGGTCTTCTTTGCCAGACCCTCAACAGCCTCGTCGTTCAGGCCCAGGTTCAGGATGGTGTCCATCATGCCGGGCATGGACTGACGTGCGCCGGAACGGACGGA
>ENA-OPSZ01000600-OPSZ01000600.1-human-gut-metagenome-genome-assembly--contig:-NODE-600-length-23010-cov-3.472272_pt1 | contig 23010 bp, 19 predicted proteins | sample MGYA00241814_ERZ501919 | MGnify/ENA primary metagenome ERZ501919 (study PRJEB25962, sample SAMEA2042440) | human gut metagenome | biome: human gut; feature: human-associated habitat; material: faeces... | reverse complement strand
GCTCCAGAACCAATGGCTTCTGGAGCAGCTTGGCCTTGCCAAGAAGCGTCAGTTTGGCGCGTCCTCCGAGCGGCTCCAGGAGGGTCTCATGGACCAGCTGGTTCTCATGGCCAATGAGGCGGAAGCTTATGCCTATGGGACCAAGAATGCCACAGAGGAGCAGGTGAAGGTGAAAGCCCACGCCCGCAAACGGCAGAGCGGCAACGTGCTGGACATTGTGCCGGAAGGGACCCCCACGGAAGTGGTGGAGCACCGGCTTTCCGAAGAGGAACGCATCTGCGATACCTGCGGCTCGGTGATGGAGGAGATTGGGAAAGAAGTCCGCCGGAGCCTGAAGATGGAACCGGCCCGGTTCTGGATTCAGGAAGATGTGTATTACACCTACGCCTGCAAGCAGTGCGAGTCGGAGACAGGGGAAGGAAATCTGCGGAAAACACCCAAAAAGCCCACATTCTGCCCTGGCAGTTTTGCCTCTCCGGAGGCAGTGGCCCACATTATGACCCAGAAATTTGTCATGTACTCGCCGCTGTACCGTCTGGAGCAGGAGTTTCAGAGGCAGGGGCTGAAGCTGTCCCGGCAGACCATGGCCAACTGGATCCTGCAGGCCTCGGACACTTGGCTGCGGCCTGTGTACGACGCACTGCACCGGAAGCTGTGCCAAGAAAGTGTACTGCACGGGGATGAAACCACACTGCAGGTGCTAAAGGAGCCGGGCAGGACTTCCACCAGCAAGTCCTACATGTGGGTGTACCGGACCAGTGGCTGTGCCAAACAGCCCATTGTGCTGTATGAGTACCAGCCCAGCCGGAAGGCGGAGCATGCCCAAGCTTTTCTCAAGGACTTCTCGGGATGGCTCCATGCGGACGGCTACCAGGGTTACCACAAGTTGCCAGAGAAGATCCGGGTGGTGGGCTGCTGGGCTCACGTCCGAAGGAAATTTGACGAGGCACTGCAGACACTGCCCAAGGAAAAACAGCAGGGTTCTCTGGCGGCAGTTGGCGAGTGCTATTGTACCAAGCTGTTCCAGCTAGAGGAGACCCTTTCTGAGTTGACAGCAGAAGAACGATACAACAAGCGTCTGGAACTGGAAAAACCAGTTCTGGACGTCTGCGTCAAGTGTTGTTCGCAAAAAGAGTGTAAAGGGTTCCTGAAAAATAAAAAGTTAAGCGGCCGGTCGCAGCATGGCTAGGACAGACTGCTCGCTGAGGTACGCTCTGGAAGAGGACCAATCTTCCGCATATTCCATGAGATACGTGGTAACCAGTCTGGTGTAGACATCTGCGCTGGGAAATATCCCCACCACACCAGTACGGCGGCGGATCTCCCGGTTCAGACGTTCCAGCACGTTGGTGGAAGAAATCTTTCGTGCATCCAACTGTGGAAAAGCGTAAAACGACAGAGAGTCTTCTAAACCATCTTCCAGGCAGCGGATGGCTTTGGGAAAACGGTGTTCGTACTGTCGGCAGATTTCTTCGGCCAGCCTGCGGGCCTGTTCTCTGGTGGAGGCCAACCAGATCGTCTTTAGATTCTTGGCAAAGGCATCTTTGTCTTTATGAGGAATATGTGCCAGAATATTTCGCATGAAATGTACCTTACACCGTTGCCAACTTGCTCCCGGGAAGCCTTTGCGGATAGCCGCAACAAGTCCGGCGTGTGCATCTGAAACAACCAATCGGGGCGTACAAAGTCCTCGTTCCTGCAATCCTCGGAAAAGCTGAAGATACACTTCTTCCGACTCTTCCAACATGGGCTCTATCGCCAAAATGTCTCGCTGGCCATGTTCATCCACACCGCAGACCACCAGTATTGCCATACTTACAATTCTGCCGTCCATACGAACTTTTTCGTACAGTGCGTCCACCCACAAAATGGGATAACTGCTTTGGGAAAGGGAGCGGCTGCGGAAAGCATTTACCTGCTCGTTCAAACCTTTTGTCATCTCGCTGACCTGACTGCGGGACAGGCTTTCAATTCCCAGACTCTTGGCTAGCTTTTCCATTTTACGCGTGGATACGCCTTGCACAAAAGCCTCCTGTATTACCTGGATCAGTGCCGCCTCACTGCGTTTGCGCTCCGTAACAAAGAATGGGATATAGCCGCCTTGACGTACCTTTGGCACCATGAGATACATGGTGCCCATCCGGGTATCCAGGCGACGAGGTCGGTAGCCACAGCGATATCCACTACGGCTTTCAGCCCGTTCACTTTTCTCCGCTCCCAGCTGCTGGCTTACTTCGGCTTCCATGAGCTGGCTGCACAGCCATTCCAGCATGCTCAGCATGGGATCCGGTTGTGCTACGCATTGCAGTAGCAATTCGGTCAGATTTGTGGTATGATTCTTTCGAGCCATTAGGGAGTTTCTCCTTTGTATTGTGATTGTCTCGTCAACTTTCATTCTACAGGAGCCCTAATGGCTTGTCTATTTCTTATTTCCTTTTGCGAACTCGATTATACGCTATCTTCTGGACGCTCTGTTGGCGTGGGCTGAGGATGCCAGTGCCAAGACGGCGCCCAAATCTGCCCTGGGCAAGGCGCTGCGCTATCTGCGGGAGCAGTGGCCTTATCTCATCCGATATCTGGAGGACGGCAGGCTGGAGCTGTCCAACAACCGCGCAGAGCGCAGCATAAAGCCCTTTGTGATGGGCAGGAAGAATTGGCTATTCTCCAATACCCCGGCCGGGGCCCAGTCCAGCGCTGTGATTTACAGTCTGATTGAGACCGCAAAGGAGAACACCCTGGATCCTTACCGCTATCTGGTTTGGTTCCTGCACAATGCGCCTGAACAGAGCCAAAAGGATGAGGATTGGCCGGAATTCTTCCTCCCTGTGAATGCACCGAAGGAATGCAGAAGCTAAAATCTAATGGAATCCCTGACCGCCATCTCAAAGCCTGGCCGCTGAGGTGGCGGCCTTTTTTATACGCCCGGAGGTTTGACGGTTACGTTCTAACCATTCCTGAATCTGCTTCAGCGGCACGCCGTTAGCAAGTAAAAGCGAAGCGCAACTTATGGTGCGAATCATGAAAGCGCATCCGCTTCGGGCCGTGCTTTTGGATATACTGCGGAAGATAACTTGTCAGATAATGCGGTTTCATCAGTTCACCCAACTTGCCCACAAAATATAGTCATCACAGCAGGCAGGGATATAGTTGTAAGGAAGATTCCGGCAAAGTAAAGAAGCGGTTTTTATTGGAACAATTTTTCAGGCAGGTATTCAAATAAACGGTTCTACTCCTTATAAATCGGCAAAAACATTGATTTACTTCTCGTCGTACTATACAATATATATTGTAGACTTATGGAAAGAAGGTATTCCAGGTTGCCGACGGCTTCCTGACTGCCCGCTTCGATGAGAATGGGCAGATGAAACCATTACCGCATCGCAAAACAAAAGCCCTACTGCTTTGTCATGCGCAAAAGCTTCGTGGCTAACGACAGCATGGCTACCAACTTCGAGCAAATCTTTGCCTCATAAAATCCGACGATAGTAAGGAAGGTGCTGTAAAAGTGGAAAAAATAAAATATGAAAATTATAATCTATATCATTACACATCCTTATCTACTCTGCTAGCCATTATTCAAAATAAAACTATTAGATTAAGCGACTACCGTTTTTTAAATGATAAGCAAGAACTAACTTACGCAATAGAGAGATTAAAGGAAATAGCTCAAGATCAAAGCAATGTTTTTTCTCGGAAATTAACCAATGTTTTAAATGATATTTCAATCGGAAAGGCGGTCTTGCCCTTTACAGATGAGAGTACTGATAACCTGGCAAAAAGCATTGATAATCCAATTGGTATAAAATTTCAAAAATATGATTTGAGTTATTATGTGCTCTCATTATCGGAGAAGTGTGATGATTTAGCTATGTGGAAAATGTATGCAAAATTAGGATGCTGCATAAAATTTAATAGTCAAATTTTATTGGAGTATTTTCATAATATCAGAGATCGACATTTTCTTAAAGGCATATGTAACATATGTTATGGAAAAATACGCTACGATGAGAGCATTGATCAACAAATATATAACTTTATGAAATTTGAAAATCAAATATCAAATTTGGACATAAATTTATACGACGGTGCCTGGCGGTGGTGTCTTTTAAATAAATGCAATTCTTTTGCTTATGAAAAGGAATTCAGAATAGCTATTCCTTTTTCGCCAAAATTTTTAATGGGAGAGGAAAGTTATAAATTCATAATTACCGATGGGTTTATTAAACCACAAATAGAATTTAATAATTTCCCGGTTGACAATGTCATTGAAGAAATCGTAATCAGCCCTTATCTTGATACTAAATTGGTCCAAATGGGAATTGAAGAAGTTCTGAAATCAGAAAAAATAGAAAATGTCACCATAAGATCTTCCGATATCCAAATACGATAATACAAAACACAATAAAATAGATATTTATAAAATATTAGATGCAAGAATCAAACGAAATCCTATTTTAAAACGCAACAATTTCAAACGGACGCCGTTGATACCATTGTGCACCCTTCAATTCGCGATCATCACATTTGTGGTGGTCGCGAGTTTTTTGCCCATGCTTATGCTGGCTATCCTATGTACTCCTCCACCGCCTCATCTAGCTGCCTTGCGATACTGGAGAATTCTTGATTTAGGTCCAGTGTCTTGGCGGCAATGATGTTGCCGTCTATGTCATACCGGCAGTCGGGGGTAAGGGCCTCCTGGGTTTTGGCATAAAGCAACAAACCTGAAACCTTGCCCGTATGGCCCCGATCCTGGTTTTTCACATAGGCATAGATTTGGTACAAGTTCTGGGAATGGAGCGTCTTTTTTCCGTAGTTTGTCTGCAAGGTGCTGCTGTAGAATTTTGCATCGATGATAAGCGTCCTCTCTCCCCGACGCAGGAAGACGTCGCTTTGCATGGCGGGCAGCAGAGCCAGAGAATCTTCCTCCGGCTGCGCGTCCAAATGCCAAGAAATCTGTGCGGACTTCACCTCATCCAGCTCCGGGTGGTGCTGGCAATAGTAAGCCAGAAGAAATTTCTCATATAGCCGGGCCATGTGTTCATCGGAGAACAAGGAAAGCTTCCGATCTCCCTGTTCTGTGGTCTGAAGCAGCCCCTCCCAAGTTAAATAGCAAAGATTTAGGAGCATCTCATAGGTTCGGTTCCCCCGGTGAAACCGCAGCATCCTCCAGGGAATCTGCTCCGGCTGCACGGTGCCCACCTCTTGGAAAAACACCAGCAGCTTTTTCAAAGCGGATCGCCGCTCCCGCTTTACCTCCTCCGAGCGGGCCAGGGCCCACAGGGTGGTCTTGATCACTTGGTTGTAGACATTGTTCTGGGTGAGCTCATCGTACTGGCAAGAGAGCAGCCGTCTCTGCTGCCACTGGTGGCGGAATGTGCCGTTTAACTCCAGTTTGCCTCGCAGCACCGGCAGAGAATCCTCCTGTTCCCGATACTCCCGGTAGAGGCCGCGTTTTACTTGCTGGGCCACACCCTTGGCCAGGATGGCCGCCAACAAATCCTCCATGTTCTGGAACTCCTCAGCGGCCACCTTTTTATAGTTCTCTTCTTGCAGCACTTGGAACGCGTAGCTGAGCATAATGAATATATTCTTAATGAGGATGGAATTTGTCTCAGCCATGGAACACACCACGCAGTTTCTGTTCCCATTCTTTCACTTTTTCCAGATCATCAAACCAATACTCCCTCAGGGTGGGCAGAATCTCAAATTCCACCACCGCTTGTAAGGCTTCGTCTGTACACTTTCCCGGCTGCCAGCCGCATAAGTAGCTGTGACCGATCTGAAAGCCCTCTCCCAAATCGGGATCGTCCACAATGGTTTGATTCAGCGCCTTGATTTTTCCAATCAAAGTATGTAGCGTTTCGTTCCCCAGGCTCTCCTGATAGGTCTTGAAACCCTCCGACTCAAATCCCGGTTTCATGGGAAAGAACGCGAACCGGCGGCGCAGGGCGTAATCCATCAAGGCCAAGCTCCGGTCGGCAGTGTTCATCATGCCGATAAGATACAGGTTCTCTGGCACGGAGAATCTTCTCCCGTCATAGGACAAGGTGATGGGATAATTTCGGTAGTCCTTTTCGATGAGCATGAGAAGCTCCCCAAAGATTTTGCTTAGGTTGCCCCGGTTGATCTCATCGATGAGAAAGAAATAGGGCTCCTTCGGATGGTTTTGAGCCTCCTGGCAAAATTTGAGGAACACCCCTTCCCGCAGCTCGAAGCCGCTGTCTGTGGGCCGGTATCCCATGACAAAATCCTCATAGGAAGTGTTTTGATGGAATTGCACCATCTGGATGTGGGAGTCGTCTTGCCGTCCTAACATGGCCCAGGCCAACCGTTGGGCAGCAAAGGTCTTTCCTACGCCGGGCGGGCCCTGGAGAATCACATTTTTCTTGTAGCGCAACAGGGAATTAAGCCTCTGAAACTCCATCTCATCCAGGTAAACTTCCGAGAGAAACCTGGTTTCGTCATAGGCTTCCCTTTTCTCCTGTGCCTCTGGGAGGGGGTTGCTCTCACGAATCACATCCAAGAGGAACTCATACTCCTCCTGGGTCAGTTTAAACAGAGAGCCATTGGACTGCTGAAAGAACTCCATCTGTGCCAACTCTGGGCACTCTTTTAAAGAGCTGTAGGATACAGGCTCCACTAAGCCCTCTGTTTTTTGAAATTGAATTCTCTTGCCATCGCTGCCCTGCGTAATCTGTCCTAGAGCTACAATCTTCTTGGCCGGCGCAGACTCATAGCCGATCACCAAATCCCCAGGCTTTACTGCCAAAAAATTTTGGAAGATGCGTCGTTTATGGTGGTTGTCGTTGTACAGGGTGTAACTCTGTTCCTTGCCCACCGCCAGGCTGGAAAAGCTCCAGATGCGGGGATTGGCCACCAACCACCAATATCGGATGGTGGATGGGGTCTCCCCTTCCAAAAGCTGTTCTACGGTCACGCCAAAATACGGCTTCAAAATCAACTCCTCACACAGGGAAAAATCCTCCTCTCCCACCTGCACGCAGGTGGAATTATCGTTGGGCGTCCACCACTTGGCCTGGCCGGTATAGGGTACCTCCAAAAGAGGTGTTGCCACCACCTGGTAACCGTGCTCCAACCAGCCATCTCCCATCTCAGGGTTAGGCGCAGCCTGTTCGGTGGTAATTTTTCCCAACAGCTGGATGCGGTTTCCATAGCACAGAAAGAAGTAATCTCCCTGCCGGATCTCTTCCACAAATGCCTGGCCTTGGGATTTTTTGGAGATTCCCTTGGCTTTCGTAGCACCGTGAACCGCAACCACATGCCGGTGTTCCAAAATTGGCTTTACAGCATCGGGAATGCCTCGGGAACCCGCCCCGTGGCTGATTTTCCACAGGGCAGGGGCTCTGTTCTCGTTTTCGGCGGGAGTGTCTACTTCTTCCGTCTCCTCATCTTTTTCCAAACAGTGCCGGCTGATGTAAAAGCCCACGTCAATGGTCAAAGTCTTCAGCTCTGCGTCTGGATAATAGACCCCTGTAGCGTGAGACCGCACCAGTTCAACCAGCGCCGCGTCTTCTTGCAAGACTTTGTTAATCTGCCCGTACAGGGAAAAACAGTTGCGGATATTTTCGGCGTAGATGCCCTTCCGGAACCGGTAGGGGGATTCTAAGAATTCCGCCACATTCTTCACTTCTCCGTACTTGTAGATGTAGTACTTGTCTGGATAGCGCAGCCACAGATAGGTAGTTATGGAATTTTCATACTGGTAGTGATGCGCCGCGCCATCACCGAACTGTTCCAGCAGGCTGACCGCCTGCTGCTTAAACGCGGTGATCCTCTCCACCACATCCGCGCTTTCATCGAACAGGGCCCTGAACATGGCCCTGACTTCTTCGGGGGCAGCTTTCGCGAACCGGAGGATCATCTCCCTAGGATAATTGCTGTAAGAAGTCAGCAGATTCCCTGTCTTTTCCAAAGACCCGGCCAGCATTCCCGCAAAATCCGCTGCGTCCATGTCCCAGTGTTCTTGGAAATGTTTGACTGCTCGCCATTTATATTTCTCATCGGTCCACTGCTCTTCAAAATGGGCTTTATACCCTTCCAGAACTTCCTGGAGCTTTTCCGGATTGAAAGTAATTGCCATGGTATCCCCCTCTCATTCCATGTGCTTTAGGCTACCCGAGCGTTTGCGTTGATCTTTTGAATGATCTCCCGAATTTTCTTCCAATTCCCTGCGTCAAACACCTGGGAAATGCTCCCCATATCGGTAAAAGGCGGCTTTTGCAGTACGGAGAGATCTTTCATCAACCCGTTTTGCACAATGTATTCCACGATTTGGTTCACAAAATAAATCTGTCGATCATCAAGATTCACATCGTTTAAGTATACGGAAAAGGCCTCTTTGGCAGCCCTCATGTCTAGGCCCACCACTTCCCGTACAAATTCCCCCAAAGGCTTTTCACCGTACTCCGCCTCATAGTCCGTCTGGGTGCCCACTTGGCTCCATAGAATGGACTCCAACTCCGCAACGTCCTGCTGTGTCAGCGGGAGATTGGACTTCAGCTTGGCAATCGCAGGGGAATCCTGGTGCTCCCGCACATAGAACTCCGCTTTGGCCCGATAGTTTTTTAAATCGTCTGTCTCCAGCTGCGATTCGTGCCACTCCGTTTCGAGAATTTGGTCGTCAAAGTTCGTGCTGTAAGAGTGGCCGGAAGGGAGAACATATTTCATCAAGTCACGCAGGCTTTTCCGAATATGCTCAAATTCATTAAGGCCAGCCCGCTCCAGATAATCGGTGTGAAGAATTCTGTCCAGCAATTCCTTCTGCTCCTGAATCTCTGGGATATTGCCTACACTGGCCACCGCTTCCGCTTGTCTCACCAAGTCCCGCCGGGCTTTTGTGCTCGTTTTTCCCACCATATAGGCCAGCTCTATGCCGTATAGCAGTGCGTCAAAGCGCAAGGCTTTCGGGTCGTCTGCATCGGGCAAAATCAGAGGACAGAGTTCTTCTTCCATCTCCCGAATATCATCGTACACCAACCCTTGGTAAGTTTCCTCTTTGGAAAACCGCTCCACCGCCCGCAAATGTTGTTTCACCGCGAAATTATCTCGATTAAGCTCCTGCGCCTTTCCCAGCAACTCTTTCACCAGAGCTTGGCGAAACGGGACCAGTTCCTCCGTCTGGTACGCCATGTCCTGGAGCTTATAAACGATTTCCCCCTTTAGGCGGAACAGTGCCCCTTGCAGAGACAGCTGGGCATGGACAGGCTTGCCTTGGCTCATGCGGAAAAAGGCAAAATTGCCGCAGAAATCAAAGATGTAGAACTGGTTTTTATCCGTCCCGCCCAGCAGACCGGGACAAAGACGGGTACCCCGGCCAATCATTTGCCAGAATTTGGCCTTGCTCATGACCTTTTTGAAAAATACCAGATTCAGCACCTCTGGCACATCGATTCCAGTGTCCAGCATATCCACGGAGATGGCAATTTGAGGCAGCTTGCCGGGATCGGAAAAGTTGTCAATAGCGCTTTGGGCATAGGTCATGTAGTTGTCGATGACTTGGGCGAATCCATCGCCCAAATGGGGATATTCCCGCTGAAACACCTCCAAGATCATCTCCGCGTGGCGATGATTCTTAGCGAAGATAATGGTCTTGCCCAATTTTTCCCCGTAGTCGATTTTCAACCCATACTCCATGAGAATGTGGAGCACTTCCCGGATGGTATCCTCATTAAACACCCACTCGTTTAAAGCGCTGGACTCAATTTTCTCCGGAAGCTCTCCATTCTCATCGGTGAAGGTGTCCTCGTACGCGGCCTTGTCCTCCTCGGACAGCTGGTCGTAGGTGATCCCCTCCTCCAAGAATTTCAGTTTGGTTTCCACGCTGAGAAAATCTACCAGGTAGCCGTCCTTTACAGCCTGAGCTAGCTCGTAGCCGTAGGTAGGCATGCCTTTTTCCAAGTCGAAAATGGCGTAGGTGTTTTTATCGATTTCATCTTTGGGGGTGGCGGTCAAGCCCACCAGAGGGGCATCAAAATAGCGAAAGATATCTCGGTACTTGTTGTAGATAGAGCGGTGGGCCTCATCGCAGATGAGCAGATCGAAATGGCCGCAGGTGAACAGCTTGCCCTGTTCATCGGTCACCGTATCGATACAACCCAGCATCGTCTGGTAGGTAGAAAACACACAGTGGGCGGCCGTGTTGTCTTTTTCCTCACAGAGATTGGTGACGGACAAATCTGGCAGAAGGTTGACAAAGCTCCGTTTGGCCTGGGTGACCAGGGAAGTCCGATCCGCCAGAAAGAGGATATTCTTCACCCAACCCCGCTCCAACAGGACTTTGCACAGAGCCACTGCTGTGCGGGTCTTTCCGGAGCCGGTGGCCATAACCAGCAGCGCCTTCCGGCGGTTTTTGGCGTCGAAGGTGTGACACACGGCTTTGATGGCCCCCTCCTGGTAGTAACGGCCAGCGATATTCTTGTCCACCTGAATGTCCGTGAGAGGCTGGCGTATCCGCCGCAAGTTGAACAACTTCTCCAAATCCCGCTTGGAGTAGAGGGCCGCCCCCTGCCGCTCGGGATACTGGTTGTCCTGGAGGTAAGTTTCAAAGCCGTTGGTGAGAAACACCACCGGCCGGCGGCCGTGCTGCTTTTCCAGCAAATCCGCATAGAGCTTGGCCTGCTGCCGCCCCTTGGCCGGGTCTACACTGGTGCGCTTGGCCTCAATCACCGCCAGGGGCTTGCCATTGTCCCCGTAAAGGACATAGTCCGCAAAGCCCACCTGGGCCTGGTTGGGCATCCCCTGTAGCTCCACCTCTTCCAGCCAGTCCACCCCCAGCCGCCACCCCGCGTCCCGCAGCATGGCGTCTATGTATTGTTTGCGGGTTTCCTGTTCGGTAGGAAAACCTAAATTCGGACTATGATTATTCACACGAATCATCCTTCCAAAAGTTCAAGGCATACTTCCTAATATGCTCTACTGTGTGCGAAATGATGTGAGACAAATCAGGAAAAAGCTTTTTTTCATTTATTCCAATTAAATCTAACTGATATAAAATAGCATCCTTTTTTTCATATGGAATCATGATTTGTGTGGCTGATTTCCAAATCTCCTGTGGAGTTTTACACTCAACAGGATTAATCAATTTCCTATTACTACCACATACTCCTCCCTGTTTTTCCAGGCTAATTCCGAATAGGAAAAACGCACCATCCTGCGCTTTAATTCTAGCGTTAGATTGTAATGGCATCACTGCATAGGCTGGATGTGTCACTAATTGAAGAAAGCGAACATCGTCAGAAATATGAAGTGCCTTGCATAGTTTTGGTTCTTCTTGTAAAAATGATGATACAAGTTGACTCTTGGTTGTATATATTGTCCCATTCTCATAAGTGAATTTCATAAATAGTTCCACAATTGGAGAAGATGACCAGGAAACCGGCATGTTTGGAAATATAAATACTGTACCGTTGTTATTATTAAGCTTATTACAAGCAAAGTAAAGCGCAACAAGCGGATTTGTTGTAACATCCAATAATCGAGTTGGCAATCCAAAGTGCTGCATTTTAACTAGATTATCAAAACGATTATTTCCAAACTCTTCTGGGCACACATGATATAGTTCTCTCATTAACAAATTTTCAACATGGAATAGTCCAGAACGGCATAAACTGGGACTCAAATTCCATGAGATATCTGCCTGTCCTCTATATAAAGTAGAGCATCTAACATCTGCCGTAGTTTTTTTCTCGTTTTTAATTTGACCTACGCAATCCAGAAATTGTGATACTGATTCTATCTTTTCCAACTATACCTCACCCCCAAAATACTCCTGCATCAGCGCCTTTTTCAGCGTTTCCAACTTTTCCAGGGCCTGCTGTACCGCCACCTTGGTTTTTTCGGTTTGGGTGACGAAGGCGGCGAATTGGTTTTGTAAATCTGCCGGAGGAACTATCACATCCAGATTACTCAAAATTTGCAAGTTAATGTTTTTCTGGGCGACTTGCGGCGCCTGCTCTTCCAGTATTTTTTGAAAAAAGCTGAACCAATAATGAATAAAAACAACACTAATTTCCTCAGATGGAATAAATCCGACTATACTATCTGGAAAACAAGCGTCAAAAGATAGAATAGCCGTTTTAGCTATATTAGCTGCAATAGTAATACATAAAGTGCCTGCTTGCCACATTCTGCTTTGTTTTAAACCCAACTCAGAATAAGTAGAACTAAAGCTAGAGATAAAAAGTCCTGCATTCGCTACATCACCAGTTTGAATCAATGGATATCGTCCGCCTAATAGTGCAGGGTCATTCCGTGGCCTATGTTTGGATACTCCGCGATTTAACTCCCCCATTTGAGATAGTTTCCTCATTCTCCACCTTGTACTTTTTACCGGATCCCCAAACATCTCCACAAACCGGGCCTTGACCAGCTCATCCAGCTTGTCCAGCTGCTGACGGCGCAGGGCGATAAGGGCGCTTACCTTATCCAGCACTGTTGCGATGTGGCGCTGGATTTCCAGGGGCGGGAGGGGAATACTAAGATCCAAATATAATCTCACCTGCAAATTACGAATTCCGGTAGTTTTATTTTGTAATAACTCTGTTTTACCAGAACAATGAAAATTCCACATATAATAAAATACATACTTCGGACTAGCGATTGATTGGTTTACTCTCATTGCTTGGGTAAAATTATTGCATAAATACACAGAATCTTCAATGGCTTCATCACAAAACACAACCCGGCCTACTGGTGTTTTTTCTGTTCCACCTGATTTTTCTAAAATGATGTCACCATAATGGAGCCTTTTCTTTTCCACTTTGGATTGGTTGATACTGCGTATCACCACATCATCATAATTGATTCTTCCTTCCTGTGTAAAATTAGTAGTTCTCAATACCTTAGTGCCGTTTTCATTTTCGGCACATTCGCTACCCCATTCGCCAGCGATTTGACTTTCAAAAACCTCTCCCAACTTCACCCTCATAGCATCCCCTCCAATTCGTCCAAGCCCTGGGTGATCTGCTGCTCCAGGCTGCGGAGATCCTGGAGGATTTCCGCGGTGGGCGGGTATTCCACAGGGGTGTACTCCACCTGTTTGTACTTGTTGATGGACAAGTCGTAACCGTTTTGGGCAATTTCCTCCTTGGGCACCAAAAAGGAAGGCTCGGTGCGGGCGCGGGTTTCCTCTTGTTCCCGATTGCGGAACCGGGCCACAATGTCGGGGATGTCGTTCTCCGAAACCGGGGTGCGCTTGTCGTCCAGGGAGAAGCCGTCGGCTTTCATGTCGTAGAACCACACCTGATCCGTGCCGCCGTGGCCGGTTTTGGTAAACACCAACACCGCTGTGGACACCCCGGCGTAGGGCTTAAAAACACCGCTGGGCATGGAGATGACGGCCTCCAGGCGGTTATCCTCCACCAGGGCTTTGCGGATGTCCTTGTGGGCTTTGGAGGAGCCAAACAACACCCCGTCCGGCACGATGCAAGCACACCGGCCGCCCACCTTGAGCATCCGCAGGAAGAGGGCCAGAAAGAGCAGCTCGGTCTTTTTGGTTTTGCACAGCTTCAGCAAGTCGGCGGAGACGGTGTCCGCGTCTAAGCTCCCCTTAAAGGGTGGATTGGCCAGCACCAGGGTGTACTTCTCCCGGTCAGTGTTCTGGTCGGACAGGCTGTCCCGATACTGGATGTCCGGGTTTTCAATGCCGTGGGTCATCATGTTCATGGCGCCAATGCGCAGCATAGTGCGGTCCATGTCGAAGCCGTGAAACATGCCATCCATGTAGTGCTCCAGGTTTTCACGGCTGTAAAAAATCTCTTGCCGCCTGGTTTCCCGCAGATATTCGGCGGCAGCTACCAGAAAGCCGGAAGTGCCGCAGGCAGGGTCACAGATGACCTCCTGGGCAGTGGGATCCATCAGCTCCACCATCATGCGGATGATATGTCGAGGCGTGCGGAACTGTCCGTTGCGCCCCGATTGGGAAATCTTGCTCAGCAGGTACTCATACACATCGCCGCGAATATCTGTCTCTTGGATTTGGGCCATCTGCGCGTAAATGCCGTCCAAACAGTCCACCACCTTGGACAGCACCAAGGGGGTGGGCAGTTTAAAGATCGCGTCATCCATGTATTTGGAGTAGGCGCTGTCCGCATCGCTGTGCAGCGTCTTGATAAAGGGAAAAACCCACTCCTGAACAATCTCATACATTTTCGCCGCAGGCAAATCGTGAAACACCGACCACTTAAGCTGCTGGCCATCGATGGTTCTCCCATTGACGGCCACTTCTTCCGAAAAGATAGAGGTATAAGGCAAGCCCAGCATTTCACTGTCCTTTGCCTTTCGATTGTCCATTTCATCCAAGTCGTGGATGAACATGAGATAGGTAATTTGCTCAATCACATCTAGCGGATTGACAAGCCCGCCTGCTGCAAAAATATCCCATAAGGCATCAATCCGATTTTTCAGTTCCCCAGTGATCATGTTCCCTCTCCTTATAAAAAGACAAGCGTCTCGATAGAATTTTAGTAGTCTTTTTCATTTTAGCAAATCTACTGAGAAAAGTCCAGAATTCGCAGAGTATTCGGCTCAATATCTTGTGCCTTTTTCACGCAAAATGGCACAACGCATCTTTAAAAAAGAAAGTGGGCCAACAGCAAACGCTTTACGCCTTGTCAGCCCATCGAAATTTCCAATATCTTTTATTTTATGATCGTTTCTCTATGGATTGCTGTCGTAAAAACTCCCCCACCAGCTCCCGGCACCCAAGCGCTCTCTCCGGCATGGCCAAAAAAGTGAAGAGCTCTTCCTTGCTGCACAGTTGGTTCCGTCCCACCTGCACTGCCTGGAGGCGGCCCTCCTTCACCCAGCGGTGGAGGGTCTGGGGGTTGCGGCCCAGCAGCTGGGCTGCTCGCTGGATGGGCAGGGCGTCCGGCTGTTTTGCCCAGCGCTGGGCCAGCCACTGTCGGAAACGTTGGCAGTTCTCCGGCGTGGGCTGGAAAGCCGGCTCCCGCTTGGGCCTGGGCTTGGGCGGATGGTGGGAGCTGAACTGCCCCGCCAGTTCTCCAAGAAAGCCGGGCTCCTCCTCCATACGGCGTTTAAATTCCACCGCGTCCTCCCAGCGGACACGGTACCGGTAGGTGGCCTGGCCTGTGTCCTCGTGGGGGATGTAGTTGTGGTCCATCAGGTACTTCAGCTTGCGGGTGGAGATGTGCAAATACTGCCGCAGCTGGCTGCCGGTGAGCATGGGATAGATTTCCATAGTTTCCTCTTTTCCGTGGCGGTCACAGCAGGTGAACCGTCACTGTTTTCTTTTGCTTTTTACATTGGTCGATCACGTACTTGGTGCCTGGTGACTTGCCGTCCCAGAAGGCCAGCACCTGGTCGGCATAGGCGACGATCTCCCGGTTCCGCACCAGGGGCGCGGCCCGTCCATACCGGCGGTAGTCCGGCAGGAACTCCGTCAGCTTCAGACCATGGGACAGCGCGTACTCCCTGGCGCAGGTGTCGATACCTTTCGCCCCGCCGGAGACTAGTTCCGTCACCCCAGGGGGAAGGTATGCCCCCAAATCCTCCACCCACAACCCTCTGGAACCCATGATGGCAAGTTTCATAACAACACAGCTCCCAAAAATAATTCGTCAATTTAACACCATATTACCACCACTTTCGTTATGACGCAATTATTTCACTATAATGAGGTCATAATAGCGTTATGACGATTGTGAGGTTCCGTATAATGGATGACAAACTTCTGCGCTACACACTGCGGGTGGACCGGCTGCTGTTTCAAAAATTCCGCTACATTGCGGAGTCGGAAGGCCGCTCCGCCAACAAGGAAATCGAGCAATATTTGAAAAAGCGTGTGGCTGAATTTGAGAAGGAGCATGGGCCTATTCCGGTTGAACCCCAGGGTTCTTGAGCGGCTTGCTATGAAACGAATTCTCGACACAGAGCAGTTGAATATCATCGGTCCCCGCATCAAGGAAGCCCGCGTTCGGGCAGGACTCAGCCAAAAGCAGCTTTCAGAAAAGCTGGAACTGATGGCGGTATATACCTGCCGCGGTTCTGTGTCTCGGATTGAGAACGGCCGCCGGGCGGTGACGGACATTGAGATTGATGCCATTTCCAAGGTGCTGGGTGTTTCTCTGAATTACCTTTTTGGACGGGAAGAGCATGTTGATTAAAGACGCCATCGTTCTTCGGCTGCAACAGATTTGCAGAGAACGCAATATTCGCTACAACGAGCTGGCCAACCGTTCCGGGGTTACTCCCTCCACGGTGTACAGCCTGATGAGCCCCAGCCGCCGGGATTTGTCCGTCATCACGTTGAAGAAACTCTGCGATGGGCTGGACATGACCATCACTCAATTTTTTGACGATCCCCTGTTCCAAACTTTGGAACAGGAATTGCAGTAACTAGGCGGCCCGCGGCAGCTTTCCGTCCTCTGCTTCTCTTTCATGTACATTCACCTCCTATAAAATGAGGGCGTCCCAAAGCGGGGCGCCCTTTACATTTGTCTGTCTGTATTGGTTTCTGGTTCGCCCTTCGGCTGGGCGTGCCGGTTCTCCCCCTGGAGAATGTCCGAAATCACGGCGGCGCTGGCCTGCTTGCTGGCCTTGTCCAGGTGGGCGTAGATGTTGGCGGTGGTGGAGAGGTCCGAGTGGCCCAGGAAGTTGGACACGTTGATCAGCGGCACGTCCTGGTTGATGAGCAGGCTGGCGAAGGTGGGGCGCAGGGCGTGGAAGCGGATGTGCCGCAGGCCGTACTTCTCCAGCAGCTCCCGGAAGTGGTCGGTGACATAGCTGGGGCGCAGCAGCTCCCCCAGCTGGTTGACGCACACATAGTCCAGGTACTGGGTGTTGTAGCTGCCTTGGAACATCTTCCGGTACACCTCCCGGTGCTCTTTCTGCACCTGGAGCATCTCCACCACCGGGTCGGGGAGAGGCAGGGTGCGGCGGCTGGACTTGTTCTTCATCTCCTCCACCGGCTCCACCTTCTTTTTCCCGTTTTCCCGGTACTCCACGATTTTGGTGTCCAGCAGCACCGTGCGCTTCTCCCAGTCAATCCGCGACCACCGCACGCCCAAGGCCTCGCTGCGGCGCAGGCCCATGGCCCCCGCCAGGAGAATGGCCGGGTAGATCACATCTCCCCGGGCCAGGTGCAGCAAGGTGAGCAGCTCCCCCTGGGTGTAATTCTCCCCGTGGAACTTGTTCTTTTTGGGACGTCCCACCCGGTCGAAGGGGTTGGCGTCGATTCGCTCCTCCTTAAAGGCCTGCTGGAAAGCCCGCCGCAGCAGGGCGTGGTAGTGGATCACCGTGTTGGCCACCACCCCGTCCGCAAAGAGGCTTTGGTAAAAGTCCTGAATGTCCTGGGGCTTCAAGTTCCCCACGGTGAGCTGGGGCCGGCGCTGAAAGTACCGGCGGATCTTCCCGTTGGTCATGCTCCGGTAGCTGACGATGGTGTTCTTTTGCAGCTCCGGCTCCACCCGTTTCAGGTAGGACACCAGGTAGTCGTACACGGGGATATCCGCCGGGGGACGGCCCCCCCGCTCCTGTTCCTCCCAGAACTCCTGCTCATACTGGGCCACCACCTCCCGGAAGGCCTTGTTCACCTTGGTCTTGTTGGCCCCCACGGGCAGGCCCAGAGCCCGCCACACCGGCTTGGTGGTTCCGTCCTTTTTCACTTGCATTACGGCGTAGAGCCGCCCTTTCTTGCTTTGCACGCTGGCGGCAAAGTGAGGTTTCGCTGGCATGCTGCCTCGCTCCTTTCCTTGTTTTTTGTATCCGGCAACCGGAACCATACTCCAAAACCCGCCGGAAGTCCACCCCTTTTCTCAAGAGTTATCAGTTTGGACACATTTGGGATTCGTGCCCCTTTTGTCACGCTCCCGCAGGAAGTGTACCAGCTCCACCTTAGCCACCCGGTTCTCCCGGCCCACCTTGCAGGCGGGGAGGGCTCCTTCCTTGAGCAGTTTATACACGGTTTTGGTGCTCACCCGCAGGATCTCCGAAAGCTCCTTCACAGTGAGGGCCGCCGGATACTCCTTCAGGGATTTTGTAATTTCTCGTTTGGTCAATGCTTCCTCCTGTATGCTTACATAGTAAAAGCAGGGCCCTCCTCCTGGGGAAGAGGGTCCTCGTCCTCCAGCAACGTGGAAGCCAGCCCCAGGACAATTCCCAGGGCGGCGCCAAAGTCCTGGCCGTTTTCCTCCGCCTGGATGCGCTCCCGACGCTGTTCTTCGTCCTCCTCCTCATTCTCCATCACCGCAGCAGCATCCACAATACCCCGCAGGCCAAGGCCCAGGAGAGCAGCAGCCCCAGGGTAAACCTTCGGCGAAGCTGCCGCCACCGGCGCTCCGTCTGCTGCTGAAAGTCCTCCAGCTCGTTCTTCCAGGCGGAGAACTCTTCGGACAGCTTGGAAGTAAACCGCTCTTGCTCCTTCCCAACCTGTTGTTGGAACGTCTCCCGGCTGGCTTGCTCCTTCTCCAGTTCCTCCTGGATTTGGGACAGGGCCTGCCGGTTGGTCTGGGCCACCAGCGACAGGGCTTTCTGCACGGTCTTTTCCTGGGTTTCCTCCAGCTGGGCTGCCAGCTCCTGCACCTCCTCCCAGGTGGCCAGAGGCTGCAGCTTCTGGTACAGGGTGGGCTGGAAGGCGGCGGCGTTCTGCAACAGATTTATCATAGCTGTCCAAATGGTGTCCGGAATGGCGTACACCGTAGGGGTGTAAGGTTTCAGCTGGATCTCCGCCAGGTCTTGGGTGTTCTTCTCTAACAAGGCTTGCAGCAAGCTGTCGGAGGTGTTCTTCTCGGATGGTGAATTCATACTCCATGTTCTCCTTTCTGAATTTGTCTTGATGTAGTCGGATATCCCGGCACTTTCGTCCGCCGGGGGTGGTGTAGGTGATGTACTTCCGGTTATCCTCCCAGGCCACCTGGTAACCCCGGCGCTCCATGGCGCGGAGGAAGTCCCGGCGGGTGCCGCTGCGCTCCATGGCCTGGGTAATGGCCCCCATCAGCCGGAACTTCCAGCTCTCCCCCTTCTGGGCAGCCCGGTACTCCCGAGAGGAGAGCTTGGCTCCCGGCTTCTCATACCGGGGCAGCACCGAGAGCCCCTGGGCGGCGCAGATCTCATCGCTCAGGGCCCGGAGGGTCTGCAAAGTCTTGGGGGATTGCCGCAGCTTCCGGCCTGTCTCCCAGCTGACGGAGTTCACCACAAAGTGGGAATGCAGGTGCCCGGCGTCCCGGTGAGTGGCCACCAACACCTCGAAGCCCGGCCAAGCTTTTTGTGCAAACTCCAAAGCGATGGCGTGGGCCTTCTCCAATGTCACCGCCTCTTTTGGAGAGAAGGATTGCACGTACTGGTAGAAGTTTATGCCCTTCGTCTTGCCATAGGTGCGCTTGGTGGCCAGAAATTCCCGGCAGGCATTGTCCCCCAGGCAGTGGACGCCGGTGACAAACCGCTGGCCGGTGACCGGGTCCCTGGTCTTTTTCTCCTGGCAGACGTAGCTCATCACCCCTTTCATGGCCCCCAGGGACTGCTTCTTCTCCGGGATATACATCACCGTTGCCATGGGCTGCTCCTGGTAAGGCGGCACAGCTCTTCGTGCAATGCGCCCAGCTGGTCCACCACCTCCTGGAAGTTGTAGGAGGTGAAAGCCCCGGCGTTTACCTTCTGGGCGATTTGGTTCACGTTGCTGCCCATGCGTTTCAGCTCCACCAGCAGGGGACGGGTGTCCGGCCCCAGGCAGATGGGCGTCTCCCAGGACAGGGCCACCAGATAGTCGGTGACGCTGCGCCGGGCTTTCTTGGCCTGGGTCTGGATGCGCTCTTTCTCCGCCTGGGTCAGGCGGACGGTCAAAGTCTGGTTTCGTTTTCTTGGTTTTGCCATGTGTCGTCTCCTTTCTCTTTTTGCACCTTGTTCGGAACGATTATCGGGGGCAGGGGGGCGAGGCCCCCAAAACCAGTGCCGGGCAGGACAGCCGGGCGCTCTGCTTGCCCCGGACTAAAGTCCGGGAAAAGGCTTTTATCCCGGAGGTTTCCTGCCTAGAACGGGAAAGGTTTTGCGTCCCTCTCAGCTCCTGCCAGGGCCGCAAGGAACGGCAGGGACGGCGGTTTCTTCCCCACCGGTTTTGCCAGCTTCCCCAGGGCCCGCTGTCTCCCCCAAAACCGGCCCCCAGCGGCCCCACAGGGGCCTTTTCCGGGCCTGGGCGGGGTGGGACTCCACCGGGCGCTCCAGGGGCGGACAGAGGCCTCACAGGGGCGCAGCAGGGCTTTTCCCGCTCCCAGGGGTTTCTGCGTCACCGCTGTCACCCTCGTCACCGGGAGGAGTGTAGAACACCTCCACCAACCGGCGGCCGTTACTGCGGCGGTTCACAAAGCGCACTCCCTGGTCCTCCAGGCAGAACCGCCACTGCTTCATCAGCTGTTTCAGCACCTTGGCGGTGAGCTGCGTCCCGGCGTACTGGTTGAAGGCCTGGGCAAAGTCGCCGTTGCCGCCTTTGTAGGCTTTCACCTTTTTCATAAAGCCCACCAGGGACTGCATCTCCTGGGGCAATCGCTTTTCCGGCTGCTCCAAGGTGTCGGAGAGCAACTCCCAGGAGCAGGTCTCCCGGTGGAAGCGCAGCTCCATCTCCCGGTACTCCGTGTCCCGGCCAGTGGCGTAGAAGGTGGCACAGTCCGCGCTGCGGCGGCTGCGTTCCAGGATCAAGACGGTGTCCGCCGCCCCCACAATGCCCGTGGTGCCGGAGAGCCGGTTGAGAGGGTCGCTGTCCCCCAGCTTGCGGACGTGGTGCACCATCAGCAAAGTGATCTTCAGCTCGTCCGCCAAAGCTTTCAGCTGGCGCACCTCCTGATAGTCGCTGCCGTAAGTCTGGTCCCCGCCAAGGGCACGCACCACGGCAAAGGTGTCCACCGCCACCAGCACGGTGTCCGGGTGCTGCCCCACAAAGCGGCGGATCTCATCCAGCAGGCCGCCGGCCATGGTCTCCGCCTGGGCGGAGAAGTAGGCGTTCCCCGGCACCTCGTCGGTGATGCGGTTCAGCCGGTCCTGCACCCGGCGGAGGGTGTCCTCCAGACACAGGTACAGGGTGGTTCCCTTCTGGGTGGGCAGGCCCCACACCGGCTCCCCCTTGGCGATGCGGACGCACCAGTCCAGCACCATCCAGGACTTGCCAATCTTGGACGCCCCGCCCAGGAAGCACACCCCCTGGGGCAGCAGCGTGTCCACACAGAAGCGGGTGGGCTCCAGATGAAGGCCCATCAAGGTGGCGCCGTCAATGGCTTGCAGGTTTCTCTCTTCCATAGAATCATCTCCTTTGTTTTTTCATTCCCACCCCCGCCGGAGAGAGAAAAGGTGGGAGCAGTTTTTTATATTCCGGATTTCATGGAAATTCAAACCCCAAGGGCTTTCCCAAACCGCCTGGAGCGATGGCGGGACAACCCGGAGAGCACAGGAGATTTTTCCCTCGACGAGGGCTGTCTCCCCTGTTATGCACCGGCGTATTTTCACAGAGGGGCGGCCCTGTTCTCCCCCCAATCCCGAATGGGATGGGAAAACAAAACTCCCACTTCTTTTGCGAAAGGTGGGAGTAGTGTTTATAAAAGCAGAACCAATAGATAAAGCTGAGGGGAAGAAAACTGGAAAGAGATTGGGAGGAGCATCCTGCACTTTGCCACAACCATTGCAAATGAGGAAGCTAAAGTGTATGCCGCCGCCTGCTTTCCGAGCGGCATTTTCGTTCCCGCCGGTGAAAACTTCTTGCTTTATTGGTGTCCAATCATGTAAGAAGTTTGTCGTTCTTCCAGCGGATGAAATGGTAAAGATTCCAAATTTTTACCCGCAAGTTTCCTTTTTACATTGCGCAGGGGGCGGGTTTTTGCTATGCTAGAAACAGAAACTGGAAAGGAGGCCCGCCCATGCCCCGCCGCTATCGGATTTATTTGCTCTCCGCCAAGTCCATCCTGAGCTACGCCAAGGAGGAGGGCGGGGCTGTTACCATCGCCCTCAACCGAGACGCCACCCGGCGGTGCCAGCTTCCCGGCCGTCAGGAGCAGGAGGAGAACGCCCTGTTCTTCCAGATTCAGTGCGCCCTCCACGGGGACGGGTTCACTCCCACGGAAGAGCCTGGTGTCGTGGAGGACTTGTCCGCCGTCCTCTGCTATGTGGACTTCTCCGGCATCTTTGACCGGAACGGTGTTTCCCCACGGGTGGCCCGGCTCCAAGCCCTGGCGGAGGAGCTGTTCCAGCCGGAGGGCGTCACCCTGGACTTGGGGGACGGCCCCCGGCAGTACGCCGCCTTTGAGCGGTCCGGTTCCATGAGCCGCCAGGGGAGACTTTCCTTTCTAAGGGTGGACCTGTGGGAGCCAGTGCGGCGGCGCATTATGCTGGATTTAGAGCTAGGCCAATGCCAGCTCTCCAAGCTGTACGCCTACAACGGGCTCATGCTCTCCACCGGCGCCCGGGTGGAGGGGATTGAAATCGACAGGCCCCACCGGGTCATTGTGGTGGACAATCATGCCCTGCAGCGCAGCGCCAGGGTCATCACCGTGGAGGACGTGGGCGGCACGGACAGCGTGCGCCGCTACCGCCGGGTGGAGCGGGTGGAGGACTTTTCCGTTACCGAGTTTGACGGGGAGGGCCTCATCTCCAAGGAGTACGCCGCCCGGCTCAACAAAACGCTGGGCGGCCGCCACACCTCTTTCCAGATTCGCCTGCCCTTTGTGAAGGGAATGCTCCACCAGGTGGATTTTCACGACTTCTTCCGCTCCGCAGGCACCACGCACCTCACCGACCTGTGGGGCGTGAACCACCCGGTGGCGAAGGTGGACGTCATCCTCACCAAGAGCATGTTCAAAGGCTATGGGTGGCTTGCGGAAAACGGCAAGTCCTGGGCGGATTACTGGGCAGCCTTTCGCAAGTACCGCCACGCCCTGTATGTGACCAATGTGAGCAAAGAGCGGCCCCAGGGGTTCACCCAGCTGAACTACCAGTTTCTCACCACCCTGTCCATGACCGGGGAGGAGTTCCGTCCCCGGGACTTACCGGACGGCTGGG
>ENA-OPSZ01000590-OPSZ01000590.1-human-gut-metagenome-genome-assembly--contig:-NODE-590-length-23393-cov-4.848787_pt1 | contig 23393 bp, 20 predicted proteins | sample MGYA00241814_ERZ501919 | MGnify/ENA primary metagenome ERZ501919 (study PRJEB25962, sample SAMEA2042440) | human gut metagenome | biome: human gut; feature: human-associated habitat; material: faeces... | reverse complement strand
CTGCCGGACCGGTAGGCTCGCCGCGCGGTACCGCCAAGCCCGTTGTGCCCGCTGCTGCAGAGACGCCCTCTGCCAAGCCCGTGAAGCCCGCCGCCGGGGGCCCCGCTGCGGAGCCTATGAAGCCGGCGGGTGGTGAGCCGGCAGGCGGCGAGGAGCTTCGCCGCGTAAAGAAAAAGAAGCACAAGGCGCTGAAGTACGTCGGCATCGGCTGCGGGAGCCTGCTTGCGCTCGTTGTCGTCTTCGTGGCCATCTTCGCCGTATGGTTCGGCATGCTGGGCTCGTCCATGAGCATCAAGGACGATGCCGAACGGCAGGAGCTCGAAGAGGAGCTCACTCCGGTAAACTCGGCTTCCGACCCGTTCTACGTTCTCATCTTGGGCAGCGATGCCCGCGAAAGCGATTCGGGAAGCCGAAGCGACGTCATCATGCTTGCGCGCGTGGACCCCTCGTCGGGCAGCGTGAGCCTTGTCTCCATTCCGCGCGACACCATGGTCACCATCAACGGGAGTACCCAGAAGATCAATGCCGCGTACGCGCATGGCGGATCGGCCATGGCGGTGCGTGCCGTCTCTGAGTTCGCCGGCGTGCCCATCTCGCACTTCGTGAGCGTGCACTTCGAGGAGCTCGAAGAGATCGTCGACATGCTCGGCGGCGTGTGGGTGGATGTTCCCGAGAGCTTCTCCGCGGGAGGCGGCATGAGCTTCGAGGCGGGGAACCAGCTTCTGAATGGCCAGCAGGCGCTTGCCTATGCCCGTGAGCGCCATCACGTGAGCGGCGGCGATTTCGGCCGCGCCCAGGCCCAGCGCCAGATTGTCGAGGCGGTCATCCGCCAGGTGCTCGCGAGCTCGCCTGTCGAGCTCCCCGGCCTCATCGGCCAGCTTGCCAACTGCATTACCACCGACCTCTCGGTAACCGATATCGTGGGGTACGCCCAGGAGTTCCTCGGCAAAGAGCTCACGGTGTATTCCGCCATCTGCCCGAGCTACACGCTCAACCAGGACGGCGTGAGCTATGTGGCCACGATGTTCAACGAGTGGAAGCGCATGATGCAGCTCGTGGATGCCGGGCTCGATCCTAACGACGCAACGGCCGAGATTCCCTCGGAGCAGGTGGATAACGCCGATCTGGGTGCTGCGAGCAATTCTCCCGCACCGCGCGACTACGAGGATCTTGCCGCGAATGCGATGACGACCGACGACGTTGCTGCCGTCGAATAGGTACAGGAAGGACACGGAAGGGCACAGATGACACTCCTCGAACTATTAACCCTCTTGCGGAAGCACCTCAAGCTGGTGATCATGCTTCCGATCGTTTGCATGGTGGCCATGGGCCTTGCCAGCGTGCTTATGATGAACGACACGTACACCGCCACAACCGACATGTACGTGCTCGCCTCGAGCGAGGGGAGCAACTCGAGCTCCGCGCTTTCCAGCGACCTTTCGGCGAGCCAGATGCTCACGAACGACGTCGCCACGCTCCTGCAGAGCGACCGCGTGATGACCGATGCCGCCGACCAGCTGGGGCTCCCGAACCTTCGCGGCTACGACATCACGGTGACGAGCGAGAGCACCACGCGCGTGATCACCCTTCAGGTGACGAGCTCCGACGCACAGGGCTCTGCCAACGTCGCGAACGCGCTCGCAGACTGCGTGTCGAACGTGGCGCAGGAGGTCATGAACGTCGAGAGCGTCAACGTGATCGACGAGGCCCCCACGCCCGAGGCCCCGAGTGGCCCTAACCGCATGCTCTACGTTGCCGTTGCCGCCATGGCGGGGCTTTTCGCCGCGGTGGCTATCGTGGTGCTCATGGACGTCATCGACACGCGCGTGCGCAGTGCCGAGGATGTCGAGGAACTCTTGGAGCTGCCCGTGATCGGGCGCATCCCCGAGATGAAGGGAGGGCGATAAGCCATGCCGCGCAAGAAGAAGGCCTCTTCCGATGCCCTCGTGGTTCAGAACGCCGCGAAAACGCTGCTCGCCAACATTCGCTTCGCCAGCGTCGACCGCCCGGTGAAGTCCATCGTGCTCACGTCGTCCGTGCCCAACGAGGGGAAGTCGACCGTGGCCTACAACCTTGCCCAGGCAATCGCCTCGAGTGGCAAGCGCACCCTCCTCGTTGAGTGCGACATGCGCCGCCGCTCGCTTGCCGATATGGTTGGCGCGCGTGCACGCCACGGCATCTATGCCGTGCTTTCGGGGCAGGTGGAGCTCGATGAGGCCCTCGTGGCCACATCGCATCGCAACCTGTTCTTCCTCGATAGCGAGCCCCATATTCCCAACCCGGCAGATATTCTCTCCTCCCAGCGTTTCCGCAAGCTCGTTGCGCAGATGGAGTCCGACTTCGATTACGTGGTGATCGATACGCCGCCGGTGGGCACGTTCGTCGATGCGGCCATCATCGCCACGCTTGCCGATGCCACCGCGCTCGTGGTGCGTGAGCGCTTCGTGAAGCGCGCCGAGCTGCAAAACGCCTACGACCAGCTCAAGAAGGCCGATGCAAATGTGATCGGCGTCATTATGAACATGTGCGAGGCCGAGAGCAGCGAGTACTACTACGCGTACTACAACAAGGAGGGCAAGCGCGTTCGCAAGAGCGAGGGACATGTCTCCGACGGGCCCCAGCTGCCCCAGCAGCGCGGCTCGGTCGTTGAGGTGCGTGACGAGCCGGTCGTTCCTGCCACCCCTGCACGCCAGCAGCGTCCCGCCCAGAAGAAGGTCTCGCCTTCCGAGACGGCGGCGTTTACCGCTGCTGCGGCAGCGTCGGCGTCTGCGCAGGCGGTGAAGCCCGTGGACGTCCATCGCGCGGTGCAAGCTACGAGCAGCCGCTTCTCACGTAAGTAAGTGGCTATTTTCAGGCATTTGGTTCACAGACACCGGGTGTCTACTATTCATGTTAGGAGGTGCACAAAATGCGCGACATGCATTGCCATATTCTGCCGGGCGTGGACGATGGCGCCCGCGACCTGAACGAGAGCCTTCGTATGCTCGAGGCTGCTCGTGCCGCCGGCGTGACGAGCATCGTGTGCACCCCGCACTGCCGCGACCCGTACTTTGACTATAACGCCATGTGGGATGCCTTTGAGCTGCTCAAGCGGCATGCAGGGGGCTTCCCGCTCACCATGGGCTTCGAGGTCAACCATGCGAAGCTCATGGACCTTGGCATGGAATGGGTGGATCACCTTGCCTTCGACGGCGGGCACGAGTTCCTGCTCGAGCTTTCCACCCGTGCCGACAAGCTCATGTTCAATGAATATGAGCGAACGATCTTTGAGCTCCAGGGCCGCGGCTATACCGTGATCATCGCGCACCCGGAGCGCTATCGTGCGGTGCAGCAGGATATCGATGTTGCCCGCCGTCTGGTGAAGATGGGGTGCAAGCTTCAGGCCTCGGCGGATTTCATCGCCGGTGGAAGGTTGGGCAAGGAGAAAAAGCCAGCAAAGCGTCTGTTTGAGGAAAACCTTTACAGTTTCATTGCAAGCGACGCGCACCGCGAGGAGCATTATAGATATCTTGAGCGCGCCCGTCGCGAGTATTCCGTGAGGGGGGCACACTTTAAAGTGTAGGCTATAGCGTACGCGAGTTTCCTCTTGCGGGCAGGTCGGGCAACGGCGCGGCATTATGCCGAGAAAAACTGTCGGGGCGACGACCTTTCCGCAACAGGGAACTGTGTAGAACAGAGACCTGTGGGGAACGTGCTGCAGCGCGCGGTACGTTCTAGCCAGGGGGGGGGGCGGTTCTTTGCCCCCATCTGGTTGACAAATCTTGTAGGCAGGCAATGGACGCCCGGTGCGCCTTGTCGTGCCCTCAAGGGGATGAATAGCTGTTCGAAGCCAGGTAAACCTGGTGTGGCGAAGCCTTGCCCGCTAAAAGTGTGGAGGGGGTGGCGCTATGCGAACGTATGTCATGCAGGTTGCCACCGGACGGGAGCGCCAGACCGTGCAGCTGCTCGAGCGCGTGCTCGGCGGCGCGCCACGGGCAGAGCTTTTCGTGCCGCGGTATAGGTACCGCAAAAAGATCAAGGGTGCGTGGCAGTTCACCGAGGAGCTGCTTACGCCAGGCTACGTGTATCTCAGGACATCGATGCTTGATATCGACGAGTTGGCACAGCAGGTGAGGACCGCGCCCGCATTCGCACGGGTGCTTGCGCAGGACGGCAAAATCATCCCTTTGAGTGCAGACGAGGAGCGGTGGCTCCAAGCGCTTGCGGGCGCGGGGGAGGGCCATGTGGTTGAGCCATCGTATGGCTTCATCGAGGGCGACCGGGTGGTGATCACAGAGGGCCCGCTTGTTGGCTTCGAGGCGCAGATCAAGAAGCTCGACCGCCATAAACGCCTTGCCTACGTAGAGGTGCACCTTATGGGGCGCACCAAGCTCATCAAGGTGGGGGCTGAGATTGTTAGGAAACAGCAGCGATAGCATGATGTCGAAGCTTCGACAAAAGGGGATTCGCAGTAAGGTCTCTTTTGCCCAGGCAGTTGGACTCGCGAGCTTCGATTGTATTGCGACCTTCGTATCCTACGTGGTTGCTGCGTGGGGAACGACTGAATGGACGCTGACGGTAAGCCATATTGGTACCTTTGCCGCTATTGGCGTTCTCGCGCTCATTACTGTTTGCGTCTATGCCGCGTGTGGCATGTACTCATGTCTCTGGCGGTATGCGAGCATTTTTGAATGTCTGCGCATTGCGTTGGCCTCGATTGCGGCAGCGCTGGTTGCGGACGTTGTGTTTGCTGTGCTGCTCCAGGCGCAGCTTTCGCTTAGGACGTATGTTCTTGCGTGGGCAATTCTGTTGATTCTTTCTGCCGGCGTGCGCCTTTCTATCCGTGCGCTCTCGGGCTCCCAGGCTTGGCGCTTTTCAAATGGGCGCGGTGCCCTGCAGCCGCGAACCCTGGTAATCGGTGCTGGCGAGGCTGGATCCCTTGCAGTGAAGCGCATGCAATCTGGAGACCCGGATATGCCGGGGTACCCGGTTGCCGTGGTGGATGACGCCCGTGCCAAACAGGGCATGCGCCTGCATGGCGTTAAGATCGCTGGAACGTGCGAGGACATTCCCCGCGTGGCGGAGGCTTGCGCTGCCCAGCAGATCGTGCTGGCGATTCCCTCTGCCACGCGCGAACAGCGCCAGCGTATCTTTGAGCAGTGCGTCCAGACGGGGCTGAAGGTCTATACGCTTCCGCCCTTGCAGGATATTTCCAAGACCGGACGCGTGCCGCTGCACGATGTAGACATCGCGGACCTGCTTTCGCGCGAAGAGGTCGAGCTTGATGTGTCGCTTGCTTCCGGCTATGTGGAGGGCCGAACTGTCCTGGTGACGGGTGGCGGTGGCTCCATCGGCTCTGAGCTGGTGAGGCAGCTCCTCCCGGCGCATCCGGCACGCGTGGTGCTCTTCGACATCTATGAGAACACGGTGTACGAGCTCTACCATGAGCTGGCGGCAAAGGCCAAGGCTCAGGGCACGGAGCTACTGTGCGAGATCGGCTCCATTACGCACCTTCCCGCGCTCGAGCGCATGTTTGATCTCTATCAGCCTCAGGTGGTGTTCCACGCCGCGGCGCACAAGCACGTGCCGCTTATGGAGGCAGACCCTCGCGAGGCGGTGGAGAACAACGTCTTCGGTACCTTGAACGTGGTACGCCTGGCTGACCAGCGCAACTGCGAGCGCTTCGTGCTCATCAGCACGGATAAGGCCGTGAATCCCACCAACGTAATGGGCGCCACCAAGCGCATGTGCGAGATGATTGTGCAGAACTACGCCAAGCGCTCGAGTTGCGTGTATGCGGCGGTGCGCTTTGGCAACGTGCTCGGAAGCCATGGTAGCGTGATTCCGCTGTTCAAGCGACAGATCGCCGCGGGCGGCCCCGTTACGCTCACGCACCGCGACATCACGCGCTACTTTATGACCATTCCCGAGGCGTCCCGCTTGGTGATCACCGCGGGGGCCCTTGCCAAGGGTGGCGAGATCTTTGTGCTCGATATGGGGGAGCCGGTAAAGATCTACGACCTTGCTATTAACCTCATTCGCCTGTCTGGCCTTGAGCCCGGGCGCGACATCGAGATCGTGGAAACGGGCTTGCGCCCTGGCGAAAAGATGTACGAAGAGCTGCGCATGGACGGTGAGCGGGTGGAGCCCACCGCCGACGGTCGCATCAACGTGACCGTGGGCCGTGCTCCCGGCGTGGATGAGGTGCGCGGCAACCTGGATATGTTGCGCGAGAGCCTTGGCTCCAGCAACGATGACATCAAGCGCGCGCTTGCATCTGCGGTGCCGACGTATGCTGCGGAGGTGGGGAAGTGACGGCTTCGAATATCGATCTGACGCAGATCGAGGATGCCTCTGCCGCCGGTCTGACCATCGATGCCGCGCCACAGGCGTATGCGCTCACGGGGGCACCTGAAGAGCTTCGCCGTGAGCTTGCACTCTCTGGCAGGTACGGCTATCGCTTTGTGAAGCGCGCCTTTGATATCGCGGCAAGTGCGTGCGGCATGCTGGTCCTTTCTCCGGTAATTCTGGGTACGGCAATTGCGGTGAAGGCAACGAGCCCCGGCCCGGTGCTGTTCAAGCAGCAGCGCGTGGGGCGCGGCAAGAAGCTCTTCAACATCTATAAGTTCCGCACCATGAGGACGGATACGCCTAATCTACCCAGCCATATGATTAACGCCAATGATTGGTTTACCCCGATCGGTGCCACGCTGCGCAAGTTCAGCTTGGACGAGTTGCCCCAGCTGTGGAATATCTTCTGCGGGGATATGAGCGTAGTGGGCCCGCGTCCGGCGCTGTGGAGCCAGTTCAACCTGGTCGCAGCACGCGATGCGGTTGGTGCCAATGATGTGCGCCCCGGCCTTACGGGATGGGCGCAGATCAACGGCCGCGACGAGATTTCAATCCAGGAGAAGGTCGCACTTGACGGCGAGTATGTGCGCCGCCGCGGCGTGATGTTCGACATCAAATGCTTTTTCGGTACGTTCTCCAAGCTTTCGGGTAGCGAGGTTGTTGAGGCTGAGGTGCCGGAAGACCATGATGAGGAAGCTCGGGAGGTGGCTGCCGAGTGAAACGAGTTTTGATTACCGGTGCCGGAAGCTATGTTGGCGGCTGGGTGCGCAGGCGCCTGGAGCAGGAGCCTGAGAGATTCTATGTAGAAGAGCTCGATGTCCAGGACGATGCGTGGAAGTCGTTCGACTTCTCCAGCTTTGACTCCGTCTTCCATGTTGCGGGTATCGCGCATGTGTCTACGGATCCCTCGATGGAGGGACTCTACTACCAGGTCAACCGTGACCTGGCTGTTGAGGTAGGGGAGCGCGCCAAAGCTGCGGGAGTCCGTCAGCTTGTATTCATGAGCTCAAGTATCGTGTATGGAGATAGCTCGAGCCGTGACGAGGGTCCTATCACCCGTGAAACGCCTGCTAATCCTGCCAACTTCTATGGGCGGAGCAAGCTTGAGGCTGAGGAAGGGCTTCAGCGGCTCGCCGACGACCAGTTTAACGTAGCTATCCTGCGATGCCCCATGATTTACGGTCCGGGATGCAAGGGCAATTTCCCCACGCTTGCGAAGATCGCACGCAAGCTTCCGATTTTTCCTGAAGTGCGAAACAAGAGGTCCGTCCTTTACGTCGAGAACCTAGCTGAGTTTGTTGCCCAGGTTGTAGATCGAGGGCTTTCTGGCATGTTTTGGCCTCAAAACGCTGACTACATGTCCACCTCTGAGGTGGTGCGCCTGCTTGGGGAGGCGCAGGGCAGTCCGATTCGTGTAACCCGCGTGCTGTTACCATTCGCTTTGCTTGCCTTGCGTTTTACTGAAGCTGGCCGAAAGGCGTTTGGCAGCTTGTATTACGACATGGCAATAAGCGATTACGGCTTCGATTACCGCGTGTATGGGTTTGAGGAGTCGATAAGAAGGTACGTGAACGGGCCGGGTGATGCTGCGTGAGAATACTTGCAGTGTCGCAGTACTATTGGCCTGAGCCCTTCAATGTTTCCGATATTTGTGAAGAGCTGGTTTCTCGCGGACATGAAGTTACGGTTCTAACCGGTTTGCCAAATTACCCTGAAGGTGAACTTTACCCTGGCTATGAGCATGGCAAGCTGAGAGAGCAGGAACGTAACGGTGTCAAGATAGTTCGTTCATGGCTTTGGCCAAGAAAGCGGGGGGCCGTTAACCGTTTTCTTAATTATGAGACGTTCAGCTGGTCGGCAACCAACCGGAGTAAGAAGCTGAAAGGTGATTTTGATATTGTCCTTTCTTTTGAAATATCTCCCATTATGTCCGCCAACCCTGCACTCACGTATGCAAGGCGGAGGGGCATTCCGTGCTTGCTCTATGTGATTGACATATGGCCAGAATGCCTGCTGGCTGGTGGAATTACAAGGGAGTCCCCGATATTCCGACATTATGCCAAAGTATCTGCAAAGATATATCGTTCCGCAGATCGTCTGGCCGTAACGTCCCCTTTGTTTATCGACTACATTTCCAATCTTGTGGGAAAACGGCTGGAGGCATGCTACCTTCCGCAATTTGCCGAAGACATTTTTGAGCAATCCGGATGCGTTGCTCCTGATGGGTACCCTGCCGGTGTTGCCAACCTGACTTTTGCCGGGAATGTCGGTGCTGCTCAGTCGGTGGATACGATAATTCGTGCCGCCGCGCTTCTTCCGCAGGACAAAGTCCTTTTTCATGTTGTTGGGTCAGGTTCTGAGCTTGATTCATGCAAAAGACTTGCTGCTGACCTGAACGTGCAGAACGTTGTTTTTCATGGCCGAAAGCCGCTTGAGGAAATGCCGAATTATTATTCGGCATCAGACGCAATGTTGGCAACATTTTCTGATAACCCCGTGCTTGGTTACACCTTGCCTCGAAAGATTCAATCGTATCTGGCTGCAGGGAAGCCAGTTTTAGGCACTTTGGTAGGCGAGTCAAGACGCGTAATTGAAGAGGCTGGTTGTGGCATATGCTGCAAAGCATCCGATTATAACGGGCTTGCTCATGGCGTTTCAAAATTTATTGCTATGAGTGATGTGGAGCGAAGAAATCTTGGAATTAACGCTCGAAATTACTATACATCCCATTTTTCACGGAGCGCTTTCTTTAAAGGGCTTGAACATCAATTAGATGTTCTGAAGGGAAGAGGACATGTACGATAATGTTTATTGCGACAAAACGCTCATGATCACCGGCGGCACGGGGAGCTTCGGCAACACCGTGCTGAAGCACTTCCTCGCGACCGACATCGGCGAGATCCGCATCTTCTCGCGCGACGAGAAGAAGCAGGACGACATGCGCCATCGCCTGCAGGAGCGCTCGCCGGAGCTTGCGGGCAAGGTGCGCTTCTTCATCGGCGACGTGCGCGACCTGCAGAGCGTACGCGATGCCATGCATGGTGTGGACTACATCTTCCACGCGGCGGCATTGAAGCAGGTGCCGTCCTGCGAGTTCTTCCCGATGGAGGCGGTCCGCACTAACGTCATCGGCACCGACAACGTGCTCCACGCAGCGATCGACGAGGGCGTGGAGAGGGTGGTGTGCCTCTCCACGGACAAGGCGGCCTATCCCATCAACGCTATGGGCAAGTCCAAGGCGATGATGGAGTCGATCATCTACGCCAACGCGCGCAACGGCGCCGGCCGCACCACCATCTGCTGCACCCGCTACGGCAACGTGATGTGCTCGCGCGGCTCGGTCATCCCGCTGTTCATCAAGCAGATTCGTGCAGGCGAGCCTATCACCGTCACGGACCCCTCCATGACTCGCTTCCTGATGAACCTCGACGAAGCGGTCGATTTGGTCAAGTTCGCGTTCGAGCACGCGGAGCCGGGTGACCTCTTCGTGCAGAAGGCGCCGGCTTCCACTATCGGCGACCTAGCCGAGGCGGTGCAGGAGGTATTCGGTCGCACGGGCATCCGCGTCATCGGCACGCGCCACGGCGAGAAGCTGTACGAGACGCTCATGACGCGCGAGGAGCGCCTGCGCGCCGAGGACATGGGCGACTACTTCCGCGTTCACGCCGACACCCGCGACCTCAACTATGACAAGTTTGTTGTTGACGGTGAGGTGGAGACGCAGGCGGATGAGGCGTACACGAGCCATAACACCCGTCGTCTCGACGTCCCTGGCACGGTCGAGAAGATCAAGACCGCCGAGTACGTGCAGCTCGCGCTCGAGGGCCGCGAGCACGAGGCGGTGCAGTAGCATGCGCGTCCTCGTCACCGGTGCCAAGGGTTTCGTCGGCAGGAACCTCGTGGAGTCGCTCAAGGCCATCTGCGACGGGAAAGACCGCCGTGGGTGTTACTCCGGGCTGCTCCCGCTGACCGTCTACGAGTGCGACCTGGATACGTCCCGTGAGGAGCTCTCGCTCTTCTGCGCGGAGGCCGACTTCGTGTTCAACCTCGCGGGCGTCAACCGGCCCGAGGACCCCGCTGAGTTCATGCGGGGGAACTTCGGGTTCGCCTCCGAGCTGCTGGGGCTGCTGGAGCACCACGGCAACCGCTGCCCGGTCATGCTCGCGAGCTCCGCCCAGGCGAGCCTCGAGGGCAGGTACGCCGGCTCCGCCTACGGCGAGTCGAAGCTGGCGGGGGAGGAGCTGTTCTTCGAGTACTCCGATCGCACGGGCGCCCCGGTGCTCGTCTACCGCTTTCCTAACCTGTACGGCAAGTGGTGCCGCCCCAGGTACAACTCCGCCGTCGCGACCTTCTGCGATGCGATCGCGAACGGCCGCCCCTACGAGGTAAGCGACCCCTCCGTCGAGCTCGAGTTGCTCTACGTCGACGACCTGGTCGAGGAGATGCTCGGCGCGCTCCTGGGGGAGGAGCACCGTTGCGGCTACGAGGGCCTCGAGCCCGCACCCGATCTTGAGGGGAAGTACTGCTACTGCCCTACGACGGACCATGCGACGCTGGGGCAGATCGTCGAGATGCTCGAGTCGTTCAAGCACAGCAGGGAGGACCTCTCGGTCCCCGGCCTCGTCGGGGGCTCGTTCCAAAAGAAGCTGTGGTCTACGTTCGAGAGCTACTACGGCTCCGGGTCTCTCGCGTACCCGCTGCGGGCCAACGTAGACGGGCGCGGCTCCTTCACCGAGTTCCTGCGAACGCCCGACAGGGGCCAGGTGTCCGTGAACGTCTCCAGGCCGGGCGTGACGAAGGGCAACCACTGGCACCACTCCAAGTGGGAGAGGTTTCTCGTAGTATCCGGTGAGGCCCTCATCCGCCTCCGCCGGGTGGGCCTCGACGCTGACGGCGGGCCTTACCCCGTGGACGAGTACCGCGTGTCTGGCGCGGAGCCCGTCGTGGTAGAGATGGCTCCGGGCATGACGCACAGCATCACGAACCTCTCCCGGACGGACGACCTGGTCACCCTCATGTGGGCAAACGAGCCGTTCGACCCCGCAAACCCCGACACCTTCTTCGAGGAGGTTTAGGCATTGGCCGGTAATCGGAAAGAGCTGATTCTTTGGATTGGTCCGTTGCTTGATGAGATAGAGCTTGAATCTATGGTTGAGCGCGGAGAGTGCGATACTGTTTCGGCAAATTTGGCGGAATGGAATTACCTAAAGTATTTCATCCGCGATACAGATTGCGAAATTGTTGCTTTGAGCGCAATACGAACGGTTGAGTGGCCAATTAACAAAAAGATAGTGTATAACTCTCGGCAAGTTGAGCATTTCTTCGATGGCAGACTGGCACTGCACAATATTGGGTTCTGCAATATGTTTGGGGTCAGTCATCTAGTACGAGAAAAAACGCTTGTTGCTAAAGCGAAAGAAATTGCGGACTTAATTGATTCATCTGTATATGTACATTTGTTTGTATACAGTATGCATCTGCCATTTATGAAAGCGGCTTCAGCGTTTATGGAAAGGCATAGGAACTGTTGTTATAAGCTGATTGTTCCCGACTTGCCTTTGAATATGAATACTTCAACTTCGATGAGGAGGGTTCTTAAAGAAATAGACTGGAAAAACATTCAACAGCAGATGAAATACGTTGACGGCTTTATTCTATATACCTATCAAATGTCTGAGTATCTTCGCATTCCGGACAGAAAGTTCATGGTTTGCGAGGGAATCGCTAATATGGACCTATTACAATTTCCGAGCAGAGATTTAGATGCTGAGATAACCAACAATAAGTTGTGTATATACGCAGGAAGTCTTGACGAAAGATATGAAATCGATCAATTAGTTGAAGCTTTCGATTCAATTGGCATCGACGGCGCCTCTCTTGAGATCTACGGCAGAGGAAGCGGGGAAGAAAGAGTAAGAAATGCATGCAAAGCGGCACATAAGGCTTGTTTTTACGGCTTCAAGCCAAATGCATTTATAGTCCGCAGGATGATGAAGGCATTTCTTGTTGTCAATCCTCGTCCTACAAGACTTGCTTTGGCAGAATACTCCTGCCCGTCTAAGACCATTGAAGCGATGGCTTTAGGGGTTCCTTTTGCCTCATCAAAACTCTCTGGAATCCCAGAAGACTACTGGGATTACATATTTCCTCTGGAATTTGACTCCACTTGTCAGCTTGCCGCATGTCTTGAGGGCTTGCTTAGTCAAGACACTTATCTTCTACGCAAGAGAGGGTTAGACTCAAAAGCTTTTATACGTGGCAGATCTCGAGAATTGGTAAAAACTATGCTCGAATTTCACGGTGATGCGAGTGCATAAGCTAAGTCCTGAAGTTAAAATTAACTATATTTCTATTTGTGTGCTCGTCGCTTATCTTGTGTTGCCTGTTTTAAATCGAGGTTTGCCGGCATTTGTTCGTGTTGCCTATGTTTGCGTTGCTCTGTTTACATATTACGTTTCGCTTTGTCTTATCGATAGGTCGGGCTGGATAGAGACCACTGTAGTAATTTTACTCGCGCTTTTATTTGTTAGTCTTTGTTATTTTGGCTCTCGTCAGACAGTCAGTCTTCCAAACTATGTCTTTGCGAATTTTCTGTTTTGGATTCCGTTTCTCTTCATGTACAACCGCTGCTTGGTAAGAGATGATTCTTTTCGAAGATTTTTGTCCCGTTTTATTTTAGTTTTATTTATTGTTACGGCTACGACCACCCTATTTGGTCTAATACAAGATCCAATGGTCTCCCGCTTTCTTGCAACAGGCCAGACTGATGGATATGGCCTTCGAGGTTATTCTTTTCGAAATGTTGGTGACTATAACTTCATTTACTCTCTAGTTATTATGCTGCCTATGTTAATTGGCGCTTGGAGACTCACTGGAATCAAGCACGGCCAGTTGCTCATTGCCCTATTGCTTTCATTGGTGTGCTTAGTAAGGGCGCAATATTCGATAGCGCTCATAATATCGGTTATCGCCCTATCAATGGCAATCCTAGTAAAACGGTTTTCACCAATGAAGCTTTGTTTGATTGTAATAGTCGAATTCATGTTGCTTCTGGCTTTGTATGCTTTATTGCCATCGATAATTGATTTGGTTTCGAATCTAGGTCCTTCAGCTTCGTTTATTAGATATAGACTAAGCGATACTTTCGCAGTGATTAATAGCGATAGTATTTTTGGGCTTGATAGAGTTCAGAGATTGATAATGAGCCTAAATGTTTTCCTTGAAAATCCTATTTCCGGAAATCTTTTTGCTTCGAATATGGCTGAACTGGGGAACCACTCTACAGTATTAGACTTGCTTGGAGAAATGGGGATATTTGCTCTTGTATTCATCTTGATCTTCTATATAGCGTTAATTAGGCATTTCGCAGCTTGGACAATATCTCCCAGGGTAAAACCTTATCTATATACTGCGATCATTGCATTTACTATTACTGGTCTAATCAATACGGTCTTATCATCATTTACGATGCCGGTAGTGATGCTCCTTTTTCCTCTTGGCTTAGACGGGGAAAATACCTCGCAGGTAGGGAGTCATATATGAAGATTCTTTGGTTCCTGGCTTCCTTTTCGGCGCATGGCCGTTCCATTTTTTCTCAAGAAAAAGCTCTATCTGGAAGTGGCAACTGGATAGATGATGAGGCCGAGTGTCTTCTCCATGATGAGAATATTTCGGAATTGATTCAAATGTCTTCCTGTGGAACGAAGTGGGCGACGCAAAATAGGGGCCGCATAACATTTATTGATTTGGGTCTTGGAGAATTAAACTCACTTAATTCATCTAAGCGAATAGCTGCAACAAACGCGATCAAGGGCGCTATCTTTGCTGTGTCTCCCGATATTGTCCAGGTTTGGGGGACAGAAAATCCTGTTTCTCTCATCGCGGTTCAATGCGGTAAGGAATTGGGCATACCTGTAATACTGTGTCCGCAGGGGCTTGTGTCATCTCTTCTCCATTTTCCCAATGGACATGTTAGTTCAAGAGAAATGTGCGGAGGTAATATATTTAATTGGTTGAAAATGCCTCTTTTTAACAAAACGAAGAGAATCTACCAATCAAATGTATCGCACGAAACGCAAGCCATAAAGTTGGCCGATTATATTCTTAGTGATAATCAATGGACTTTTGATTACTGTAGGTGCGTGAACCCTTCATTTTGCCCGCTATGGTATCCGCTTCCAGTCAACGAATGCTTTACAGAGATCCAGTGGTCGAAGGGAGAATGTTCCCCACATACAATCATGAGCGTTTCGCCGCGTAGCTCATATAAGGGACAACATATACTCCTTAAAGCCGTTGGAAGGCTCAAGAATTACTATGGGGATATACGAGTGTTATTTCCAGCTATGGAAAACAAAATGGCAGACACGATAGAAAGCAGGATAAAGAGAACACCGTACAACTCCATGCTGCGTAGATTAATAAATGAGCAAGGTCTTGCGGAGAACGTCGTATTCCTTAGTCGATTGTCTCCGAAAGAGCTTGCAAGCGTAATGTGTCAATGCAATGTATTCGTAAACCCATCCGTTATAGAAAGCAACTGCATGTCATTGCGCGAAGCTATGTGGATGGGCATGCCGGTAATATCGGCTTTTGCGGGGAGTATTCAAGAATACCTAGTTCACGATGTTAACGGCATTCTCTACCGTTATGAGGAAGATGAGATTCTTGCATGTGAGCTAGATCGCCTGTTTAGCAGCTTCGATAAATGCGTTCGGCTGGGTGCAAGTGCGAGGAGCAGCATGAAGGAGCTCTATTCAAACGGAGTGGGTTTAGTTGATTTATATAAGACCGTTATAAATAGCTTTGCTAATTAATGAATACAATACTTGAAAGGATCGAATGATGGCATTCGATGAGAAAAACTCACTCGGGTTTAAAAATGATGGTCGATTAAAACTTCTGATTATTGTGGGTACGCGCCCCGAGATTATCCGACTATCCGAAGTGATAAAAAAGTGCCGGCGCCACTTCGACTGTCTTTTGGCCCACACCGGGCAGAACTATGACTACGCTCTGAACGAGGTATTCTTCCGCGACCTTTCGCTCGACAATCCTGACGTTTATCTTGACTGTGCAGGTGTCGACCTCGGCGAGAGTGTGGGTAACATCATCGATCGTAGTTATAAACTAATGGCGCAGATTAAGCCGGATGCCCTGCTTGTCCTCGGCGACACGAACTCCTGCCTCTCCGCCATCCCGGCAAAGAGGCTCCATATTCCTATCTTTCATATGGAGGCGGGCAACCGCTGCAAGGATGAGTGCCTACCCGAGGAGACAAACCGTAGAATGATGTTATTTCAGACGTTAACCTTGCCTACTCCGAGCATGCTCGCCGCTGGCTTGCGCTCACGGGCTGCGCACCGGAGCGCACCTTCGTCACGGGTAGTCCTATGGCTGAGGTACTCTCCAAGAACCTGAGGGCAATCGACGCTTCCGATGTCCTTTCGCGCGAGGGCCTAGAGGAACGCGGCTACTTCCTGCTGTCTGCGCACCGCGAGGAGAACATCGACACGGAGTCGAACTTTCGCTCACTGTTTAATGCCATCAACTCGCTTGCTGAAGAATACCAGAAACCCATCCTTTACTCTTGTCACCCCAGGAGTCGCAAGCGTTTGGAGGAGACAGGCTTCCGGCTGCACCCGCTCGTGCGAACCCATGAGCCAATGGGTTTTCACGATTACAACAAGTTGCAGTCTAATGCCTTCTGCGTGGTGTCGGATTCCGGCACTCTTCCGGAGGAGAGCTCATACTTCGCCTCTATCTGCCGTCCGTTCCCTGCGGTTTGCATACGCACGTCGACCGAGCGACCTGAGGCAATGGAGCGAGGTTGCTTTGTGCTGGCCGGTATCGATAAATGGAACCTCATCAATGCCGTGCGCACCGCTGTGGCGCTCGAGGACGAGGGCTCCCATCCCGAGGCGCCGGTACCCGACTACGACACCGAGAAGGTGTCCAGCAAGGTGGTCAAAATAATCCAGTCTTACACCAACGTGGTGGACAAGATGGTGTGGAGGAAACACTAGCCAGGGCAATCGCCCCGGCGAAGAACTGATTGATTTTTACGACGGGAAAGTCAAATGAAACGAGTGAACATTGTTACGCTCCAAGGCAAATGGAACTACGGCAACAGGTTGCAGAACTATGCTACGTCCAGAATATACGAATCAATGGGCTTTGAGGCATGTTCGCTTGTTCTCAAGGATCCAGAAGAGCGAATCAAAACGGCTATCAAAAGGGTTTTCAGACTCTCTCGTAACGACCCGGATCGACTCATGTCCTTTGAGCGCAAGATCGCTTTTGAGCGTTTCGACAGCCTTATGGAATTCAAAGAGGTTTCAAATATCGAAGGCATAGGCAAAGACGATGCTTGGTACTCCGTGGGAAGCGACCAAGTATGGAGTACGGCTTACGCCCCTAAATTCGACCGCTGGTACTTCCTTGCGGCGGTTCCAAGGGAAAGGCGTATCGCGTTGGCGCCAAGCATTGGGCTCGATTCGCTGGATGCGGAGCAGATGAAACGTTTGGCGCAGGGGGTATCTGGGTTCGAATTTCTCTCTATTCGTGAGAAGAGAGGTTCCGAGATTATCGAAGAGGCTGCTGGTAGGAGCGCAACAGTGATCTGCGATCCTACGATTGCACTTTCGCGTGAAGAGTGGGCAAAGGTTTCCAACGATAGTCTTACTCCTAAGCATAAATACGTTTTCTCGTACATTCTTGGCGATGGTGGCGAGGGCAAGCCGGCGGTGATGTCTGAGGTGACGAAAGGCGGAACAGTCCGCGTGGTGTCCCTGTCGGACCACGAACAACCGGGGGAGCTTCCAGCAGGACCGGCCGAGTTCATCTCATTGATTGCTGGAGCTCAGCATGTGGTAACCGACTCTTTTCATGCTGCCGTTTTCGCCGCGATTTTTCAGACACCCCTCACGATCATTCGACGCACGGGAGGACTGAGCATGTTTTCCCGCCTGGAATCTCTTGCGCAGACGCTGGGTATCGAGCAAAAGGTGTACGGCTGCCCGGGATTCGACTTCGACTCGGCTGGAGACTACGAGGGTGTGAACGACGCCATTGTTCGCGAGCGTGCGAAGTTCATGGCATATCTGGAAGCGTGCCTGAATGTCTAGTCAACGCCGCGTCGGGGTCGTTCTCGGTTACGTCAACATCATAGTTAAGAACCTTGTTAACCTTGTTTACACACCGATGTTGTTGTCCTTCGTTGGGCAGGCTGACTACGGCGTGTACCAGACGAGCTACTCCTTTGTATTCTCGCTATCATTGCTTTCGTTTGGCTTCTCCCAGGCCTATGTTCGTTTTTTCATTCAAAAAAGAGCACATGGCGAGGACGTGCGCGGGCTCAACGGCGTCTACCTTGTGTTGTATGCTGCGGTGAGTGTCGCCGCGTTCCTGTTCGGACTCGCTTTCGCTGCATCCGCGGGTACACTTTTCTCTGGAAGTTTTACACCTGAGGAGGTGGGGCTTGCTCAGACTGTCATGTCCGTCATGGCTGGTAGTATTGCCGTCACGCTCTTCAATTCGGTATTCGACGCATATATCCTTGCACATGAGGAGTTTCGTTTCCAGCAGTCGAGGCAGATGCTAACCACGCTGGCGACACCCTTCTGCGCCTACGCGCTGCTTTGTGCCGGGCTCGGTGTCGTCGGTGTTGCGATTGCCCAGCTTGCGGTCAATCTGGCGCTTCTCGCTCTCAACGCGAGCTTTTGCCTCGGACAGCTGAAGATGCGATTCGACATACGGCACTTCGATACAGCTCTCTTCAAGGCGATATCTGTCTTCAGCGCGTGGATTTTTGCCAATCAGATAAGTGATCTGGTTAATCAGAACGTTCCCAACGTGCTGCTCGGGGCTTTTTCTAGCGCCGCTGCTGTGGCGGTCTTTGCTGTGTCGATCCAGATAAGGAATGTTTTCTACTCGTTGTCCGCTACCATGTCGAGTGTCTTCACACCGCTCATCAACCGAATCGTGGCTGAGTCAGATGACAATACCGAGCTTACCCGCCTAATGGCGCGCGTTGGTCGTTACCAGGCGATTCTCTTCTGCTGGGTTCTAGGCGGTTTTGTGTTGTTGGGGCAGTTTTTCGTGGGACGTTGGGCAGGACCAGGGTTTGCCGACGCTTACTGGTTGGTTATTTCGATGACCGCTCCACTAATATTTCCTCTCACGCAGAACACCGGGATAGAAATTCAAAGAGCCAAGAACATGCACCGGGCACGCAGTGTTTGTTACCTGATTACCGCCGCGCTCAACGTTGCAGTGACCGTTTCCCTTTCTGGTACTCTTGGGTACTGGGCTCCCGCCATTGGTTACATTGCCCATGTGACCCTTGGCTGTGGCCTGTTCATGAACTGGTACTACCAGCGTCGGGTGGGGCTCGACATTGTTTATTTTTGGAGGCGCGTGCTTCCTGCTGTTGGTGCGGGGACCGTTGCGACCGCAGTTTGCCTTGCCTGCACTGCCGCGTTGCCAGTGGGCGAGTGGCTAGAATTTGTGGCCTGGGGTATCGCATATACCGCACTTTACGCGGCTCTCTGTGTGGCAATTGTCCTCGACAAGGCGGAACGTTCTGCAGTCGCAGTGCAGGTAAGGAAGATCTTCGGGCGCTAGCCCGTATTGCAGCTAAGCAATTTATCTCGGAGGGAGACGTAAATGGATACGCACTACACAGACGAGGCGAACGTCCAGATACTGATAGCACTGATGAAGCACCATGGAATCTGCCGGGTTGTGGCAAGTCCCGGCACAACGAACATAACGTTTGTTGCGTCTATTCAGCAAGACCCATACTTCACTTTGTACTCCTCAGTAGACGAGAGATCTGCAGCGTACATGGCGTGTGGTCTGGCTTCCGAGACGGGCGAGCCGGTGGCGCTCTCTTGCACTGGGGCCACTGCATCGAGAAATTACATGCCTGGCCTCACGGAGGCCTTCTACCGCAAGCTCCCCGTACTTGCGGTAACCTCGACTCAGCATTTAGGACGCATTGGGCATGGCATCGCACAGGTGATCGACCGCCGTACGCCTCTGAATGACATCGTGCGAATGAGTGTGCAATGTCCAAGTGTTGAGAGCCACGATGATAGATGGGCGTGCGAGATGGCGCTTAACCGCGCTCTGCTCGAGCTTACACACCATGGTGGCGGTCCCGTACACGTGAACCTCGTTACCACCTACAGCGAGAACTTCGGCGTGAAGGAACTCCCGAAGGTGCGCTGCGTGAACCGTATCGCACTGGGTGATGAAATGCCCTCCCTCGACGGCAAGCGCGTCGCTGTCTTCGTTGGCGCGCATGCCGCCTGGGACGAACGCCTTACTGCTGCGGTGGACGCCTTCTGCGAGGCGTACGGAGCCGCCGTCGTCTGCGACCATACGAGCAACTATCGCGGTCCTTATCGCGCTCTCGGAGCCCTTGCGTGCTCACAGGATGGGGCGATGCCGAGCTGCCGCAAGATTGACGTTCTTGTCCATATCGGCGAGGTGTCTGGAGTTTACTACGGTTTCGAGCAAGGAGAAACTTGGCGAGTCAGCCTTGATGGTGAGGTTAAAGATCCCATTAATAATTTGCGTTACGTATTTGAGATGAGAGAAGATCAATTTTTTAATGCCTATTTGAGCAGAACGAAATCTGACCCTATTGCCGATCTGGCCTCCGAGTGGCAACAGACGGACGCTCGTATTCGAACTAGGATTCCCGAACTTCCGTTCTCGAACCCTTGGCTAGCCCAGCAGACAGCGCACCGGCTTCCCGAAGGCTCGGTGTTACACCTCGGCATTTTGAACTCACTGCGCAGCTGGAACTTCTTCGAAACGCCGGAGACGGTGCGCTGCTATAGCGATACAGGCGGTTTCGGTATCGACGGTTGCGTGTCGGCACTCATCGGGGCCTCGCTGGCGGATGCAAGCAAACTGTATTTCGGCGTCGTGGGCGACCTCGCCATGTTCTATGATCTCAACTCGTTGGGCAATCGCCATGTTGGTTCCAACGTTCGCCTCATAGTGGTGAACAACGGTGTAGGGACCGAGTTCAAGAACTACAACCACAAGGCCGCCCGCTTCGGGGAGGATGCTGATGCGTTTATGGCAGCTCGCGGTCACTATGGCGCACAATCGCGCGACTTACTGCGCCACTATGCGACCGACCTTGGGTTTGAGTATCTGTCCGCCGAGGACAAGGAGGGCTACCTCTCTGTCCTCGATCGCTTTGTCGACCCCGCTCCGCATGACCGCCCTATGCTTCTAGAGGTGTTCACGAGCAGCGTCGACGAGAGCGATGCGATTAAGGCGCTCCATTCCATAGAGACGGATGCCAGAGGTGCGGCGAAAAACGCCGTCAAGAGCATCCTCGGGGACAAGGGCATTAAAGCTGCCAAGAAAATTCTAGGGAGGTAGCCCATGGGTGTCTTAGGCAAGATGAAGCGCTATCTTAAGCATATATCCCTCAAGAAGGAAAAGGTGGACAATCCTGTCTTGTACGGCTCACTGCTGGATGAGCGTGCTGCTCTCGTCACGGGCGGTACCTCTGGCATCGGTCTCGCTATTGCGGAGGCGTTTGCTCGCAACGGAGCGGCGGTTGCGATCACCGGTAGATCGCAAGAACGGATTGACTTCGCGATTCAGAAGATTCGGAGCAAGATCGAGTGCGCTCGGATCGTAGGCCTTGTTCTAGACAACTCGACGTGCGACGAGGCCGCGTTCGCCCGTGCGATCGATGAGGCAGAATCCGCGCTCGGCTGCCCACTAGATGCCCTTGTCAACAACGCCGGCGTCATCGCGGGAGGCAGCGTCCCGAACACCGAGATGGTCGGCTTTGACCTCACGGTCGCCACCAACTTGCGTGGGCCCTTCTTCCTCTCGCAGGTGTTCGCTCGCAGGCTCATCGAAGCTAGGCGAACGGGCAACATCCTCAACGTCTGTTCGTCCTCCAGCCTGCGCCCGGCTATCTCGCCCTACACCGTGTCTAAATGGGGCCTACGCGGCCTCACGATGGGCCTCGCCAAGTCACTCATTCCGCACGGTATCGTCGTGAACGGGATTGCGCCGGGGCCGACCGCCACTCCTATGCTTATGGCTGATGGTGATGACAACCTGGTGCACCCGGGCGTCCCCGCAGGACGCTACGCTACCGCAGAGGAAATCGCCAACATGTCAGTCGTTCTCGTGAGTGACCTGTCTCGCATGGTCGTGGGAGATATCGTCTACATGACCGGCGGCTGCGGCAACCTCACTTATGAGGATATGGACTACACGGTACGGTTCTGATGGCGTGCGATTTCTACATCCAAGCCCTGCGCGGTGTGGCGATAGCAGCGGTGGTGCTTATACATTGTCTGCCTGAAAGCGCTGCGAGCATCATGCTTCGCCCGCTCCTCAACTGGGCAGTCGCCATGTTCCTGTTCTTGTCGGGGCTGCTTACCACCGAGGAGAAGGTCGCGAGGGGGGTAATTAAGAGACGCCTCCTCAAGGTGGTGCGGCCCTACCTTTTCTGGAGCGCCGCCTACGTCGTGGCCTCCCGGCCCGAGTCCCTCGTCGAGGCGGTCGTCCCGGTTCTTACGGGAGGGGCGTCGGCCCAAATGTACTACCTTCTCGTGTATGCGCAACTGGTCGTGCTTACGCCATTTCTGTATCGGCTTCTTAAGACGCATAGGATACTGCTCTATTCCATCGCACCTGTCGCAGTTGCCTTATGGGAGCTTGCTGCCTTTCTCAGCATTGACCTTCCGAACCTTGGTAGGTTGTTTCCCATGTGGCTTATCTTCTATCTTGTGGGGCTCGAATGGGGTCGATGGCGCTCTCTGCTGCAGGGAAAGGTGAAGGAGGTTGCCGCAATCGCCGCGATTGCGTTGGCAGCGCAGATCGCCGAGGGTTTCCTCTGGAGTACCTGCGGAGACTACGGCATGGCCACGACCCAACTGCGCCTCACAAACATGGTGTTCAGCCTGGGCGTCATAGCCCTATTTATGCTGGCATCCGACACTATCCGACATTGTTTTGCGTCCCGCGCGCCACTCGTCCGACTTGGCGACCTCTCCTTCGGCGTATACCTCTGTCACATTGCCGTGCTCATGGTGTTCCACAAGCTCTTTGTGATTGCGGGTATAACGGGCTTTCTTCCGTCACTAGTCCTCTGGTTCGCCGTTCTCTCTGCGTCGACGGTCCTCGTTGCCCTCTGCCAACGCGTTCTGCCAAAACATGTCTTATCTGTGGTCGGTTTCGTGTAGCTCTATGGCGAACTGATGCTTCAGCAATAGCTCTGTTCCAAAAGTGGTTAGGAAAAGAGACTGGTTTATTTTAGTTTGTCTATCCATACGAGCGCTGTCGGCATCTCGGCAAGCTTTCGACAGCGCTATTTCTACCGGAGTTCTATGATTCTTGATTTCTATCCATTAAGTGGCTCCTTCAGTCGTAATATGGCTACCTCGATTTTCCTTGAGTTCTTGCAGGAGAAATCTTGATCTGCAGTGGGAGGATCGCCTGCAGCTCACGTATAGCGCGAATCCTGTACGTCTAGTCGAGATCTTAAGTCTAAGGTTACGGCACCGTCCTTCTGCGTCGCATAGTCGTTGTTCTTCGTCAATTGCTGTAGCGAGGACCTCCCCGACGTGGTCGAGAAGATCCACACGCGTGGCCTGTTCCAGAGGGACTAGGTGTTGCGGCCCGTACTCTTCGTCTGAGATTGACAATGAAGAATATCGTGCAATATGGGTGCCTTTTTCATATTCGATGAAGGCGCCCTTTCTGTGTTAAATAGTGCTAAATGGGATGGGGTAGTTTTGTGCGCGCGGCGAACCCAGCGATACATGTCGCACTGGGTACAGGATTCGTTTCGATAAAGTTGGAAATCTAGGGGGGTTGCTACGTTTAATGCGGAGGACGTATACCCGCTGGCAAGCAGGTGAACCGCACCCCGTTTCTGGGACAAGGAAACCTTGATCCGGGAGACGGGAGGCATGCATGGCGATCGACCTGCGGCTGAGATACGACCGCGCCACCAAGGAGCGGGCGGCGGCGATGTTCGCCGAGGGGCTCCGCCCCGCCGCCGTCGCGGC
>ENA-OPSZ01000582-OPSZ01000582.1-human-gut-metagenome-genome-assembly--contig:-NODE-582-length-23643-cov-2.231982_pt1 | contig 23643 bp, 20 predicted proteins | sample MGYA00241814_ERZ501919 | MGnify/ENA primary metagenome ERZ501919 (study PRJEB25962, sample SAMEA2042440) | human gut metagenome | biome: human gut; feature: human-associated habitat; material: faeces... | reverse complement strand
GCGGGGGCGGAGCTGACCGCCGCCCGGAAAGAGGCCGCCGCCGTTCTGGAGCAGCGCATCCAGTCCGAGCTCCGGGACCTGGACATGCACAAGGTCCGGTTCGCCATCGACTTCGGGGACAAGGAGCCGGGCCCCGACGGCTGTGACGCCGTCCGGTTTCTGATGTCTGCCAACGCCGGGGAGGACTTGAAGCCCATCGCCCGGATCGCCTCCGGCGGTGAGCTGGCGCGCATTATGCTCGCGATGAAAAATGTACTGGCGGCGGAGGATTCCGTCGGGACCATGATCTTCGACGAGGTCGATGCGGGCGTCAGCGGCCGCGCCGCGCAGAAGGTCGCGTATAAGCTCTGGACGGTCGCAAAGGGCCACCAAGTCCTGTGCGTGACACATCTGCCGCAGATCGCTGCCATGGCCGACACGGAATTCACGGTCGAAAAACGGGTGGAAAACGGCAGAACGTATACAAGCGTTCTGCGTTTGGATGTCGCCGGACGGCGGCAGGAGCTTGCACGCCTGATCGGCGGCAGCATGATCACCGAAACAACGCTTGCCGGTGCAGCAGAGCTGCTGCGTCTGGCGGAACAGACAAAGAAGGGAGCTTCACATGAAAGTACGTAACATCCTGTTTCTGGTCCTTGCGTCGCTGCTGCTCTGCACGGCAGTCAGCGCGGCGGAATACACCGACGTATCCGACACGCATTGGGCATATAAGCAGATCGATTATCTCAGCGCAGAGATCAACGGCTATCCGGACGGCTCCTACAAGCCGGAAAAGAGCGTTTCGCGCGCGGAATTCCTCACGTTGTTCGCCCGCATTGCCTTCCCGGACGAGTGGAAGCGTGTGGAGGGAGAAGAATGGTGGAAATCGGCCTATGAGGTCTGCACCGCGCACGATCTTCTGAACAATATCACTGGCAGCCGCTCTGAGGCTATGCCGCGCGGCGAAATTGCCGCGCTTCTCGAACGGTTCTGCTCCGGCTGGGGCGGCGTGCATGAACGCGCAGACGCTGCGGAACAGTATGTTATCAACTGGAAGGAGCAGCGCATGGAGTTCCCGGAGTGGCAGCCGCTGTTTCCAGATGCTGCGGAGTATTGGAGCAGCGTGCTCATCAGTGCCAATCAGGGGCTTCTGACCGGCTATCCGGATGGAAGCTTCAAGCCCGGCAAGGGCGTGACCCGGGCGGAGGCTGCGGCCATCCTTGCCCGTCTTAAAGCGCAGCTGGTGCTCCGTGAAAAGAAGGGCTGTGAATACGTCTGCACAGTCGGGGAGTATTGGCTGATGCAGTACTCAGACTCCGGCTCCGTCGGCCTTGCGCTGTATGAGCCGCTTACCGGCAAGCTGGTTCAGACGGTCGGCCTTTGGAAAGCCGCGCAGGGAATCAGCGGGTATGCCGCGTTCGACCGCCTGCTGAGCGGATCCGACGGTATATATGTCTGGGGACGCGCGGGCCTTTATAAGCGCAGCGGCAATACGCTCGAGCAGATCGTGGCCGAGCCTGTGCTTGATTTCTGCTGGTATGGCGACAATACGCTCTATTACCTGAGCTGGGACGATACCAAGCAGATACCGGCATATTATTGCTCGGCCGCATATTTCCCCTGCGCCTCAAGCGTGATGAAGCTGGAAAACCCGGGACAGAATGCCGTGCGCACCATCCTTGCCGAGCGCGACGAGAGCAGTCCAATGCAGAATCTGACCGATATCTATGTGGAATACGGAACGCTGTATGTCGCGGGTTCGTATTGCATGGGCATTGGGGATCTGCACGCCGCGCTCTACGAGGTCAAAGACGGCAAGCTCACCGCACTGTTTGGCGAATACTAATTGACAAACCGAAAAAAATACGGTATACTGCATTTGTAATAAGATCACAGTGACGAAGGGAAGAAGTACCCTGATACCCCGTCTCCAGAGAGCTTTCGGTCGGTGCGAGAAAGCATTTCTACAAAGTGTGAATACATTCCTGAGCTGTTCGCCGAGAAAGCTTTTGCGTAAGGCGAAACGGTTTGCACACGTTACAGTGCTATGGCTTCGCTTTCTGCTGAGCCTGTAAGGTCGGGAGTTTTCCCGATAAACTGAGGTGGTACCACGATGATTCGTCCTCTGACAGATACTCTGTCAGGGGATTTTTTTATTTATGTACCGCAAAAAATAATACGGAGGTATGAAAAATGACAGTATTTGAAGAACTGAAAAGAAGAGGTCTTCTCGCTCAGCTTACTGATGAGGAGGAAATAAAGGAGCTTATCAACGCTGGCAAGGCTACTTTCTACATCGGCTTTGACCCGACCGCTGATTCACTCCACGTTGGTCACTTTATGGCACTTTGCCTTATGAAGCGTTTGCAAATGGCTGGCAATAAGCCTATCGTTCTTATCGGAGGCGGTACGGCTATGATAGGCGACCCGTCAGGCAAAACAGATATGAGAAAAATGATGACAAAGGAAACTATCAACCACAATGTTGAATGTTTCAAAAAGCAGATGTCACACTTCATTGATTTTTCTGATGACAAGGCTATTATCGTAAACAATGGCGATTGGCTTCTCGACCTTAATTATGTTGATGTGCTTCGTGACGTTGGCGCTTGCTTCTCTGTAAACAAGATGCTTACATTTGAGTGCTACAAGCAGAGAATGGAAAGGGGTCTTACTTTCCTTGAGTTCAACTACATGATCATGCAGTCCTACGATTTCTACAGACTTTTCCAGGATTACGGCTGTAATATGCAGTTCGGCGGTGACGATCAGTGGGCTAATATGCTGGGCGGTACTGAGCTTATTAGAAAGAAGCTTGGCAAGGACGCTTATGCAATGACTATCACTCTGCTTCTTAACTCTGAGGGCAAGAAAATGGGCAAGACAGAAAAGGGCGCTGTATGGCTCGACCCTGAAAAAACTTCTCCATACGAGTTCTATCAATACTGGAGAAACGTTGGCGACGCTGATGTTATCAAGTGCCTGAAGATGCTCACATTCGTTCCTATCGAGGAGATAGAGGAAATGGAGAAACACATGGAGGGTGCTGAATACAACAAGGCTAAGGAGCTTTTGGCTTACGAGCTGACAAAGCTTGTTCACGGCAAAGAAGAGGCTGACAAGGCTGACGCTGCGGCAAAGGCTATTTTTGCAGGCGGTGGAAACAGCGACGATATGCCTAGCACGACTATTGCGGCGGCTGATCTTACTGACGGCAAGATAGGTATTCTTACACTTCTCGTTAAGTGCGGACTTTGCCCTTCAAATGGCGAGGCTAGACGTCTTGTTACACAGAACGGCATTGCGGTGAATGGTGAGAAGTTCACTGACCCTAAGGGTCTTGTTGATCTCTCTGAGCCTGTTGTTATCAAAAAGGGTAAGAAGATCTTCCACAAGGCTATTGCGGAATAATATAGTGCAAAATAATTTCCACGGGTGGACAGAAGTTCACCCGTTTTTTTGTATACAAATATATGGTATTTTGCAATATTCATAAACATTCACACAAAATACATATAAGGTTTAGCTATATTTAAAGTTATTCATATATACTTTTAATCAAAGGAAAGATTACACGAAGCATACGAAAAAAACACGAAAAGAGGCGTGGATATGAATGGCAATCAGGAAGTGTTCAGACGGATAGAGAAAAAATATATCGTTGATGAACCGACTTATGAAAAGCTTATAAAAAAGCTCGATGGGCATTTTGTCAAAGACAGATATTACAAAAGCACTATCTGCAACATATATTATGACACACCAAGTCATCAGCTTGTAAGAAACTCCATTGAAAAGCCTGTTTACAAGGAAAAGCTGAGAGTGAGGAGCTACGGCGTACCTAATGATGAAGACATGGTCTTTGTGGAGCTGAAAAAGAAATACAAGGGTGTGGTCTACAAGAGGCGTATTGAAATGACCCTTGCACAGACCCGTGATTTCTTTGCAGGCAAAGAGGTACCTCATGATAATCCGCAGATAGAGAACGAGCTGAAATATTTTCTCAAATTCTATGAGGGCATTGCTCCTGCAATGTATCTTAGCTATGACAGGCTTGCTTACTGCGGTACAGAAGACCCGTCCCTTAGGCTGACCTTTGACACGCACATTCTTTACCGTGAAGAGCAAAAGGAGCTTGACAAGGGCATTTGGGGAAAAGAGCTTCTGCCTGCTGGCATGAGGGTAATGGAGATAAAGATACCGAACGCTATGCCACTTTGGTTATCGGCTATACTTGATGAACTGGAGATATATCCTGCGTCATTCTCAAAATACGGAACTGCGTATCTTAACGAATTTTCTGAAAAAATACATAAAGGTAAGGTGATAAGCTGTGCTTAATTCAACTACTCTTGCGGCTACTACTGTGACCACCACTGAAACGACCGTGGCGGCGATAACTACAAACGAATTTGTTTTCTGCACTGCGGCGTCTTTGGTGCTTGGTCTTATAATTGCATTTGCATTCAACTTCAAGCAGAAAAAGACAAAAAGCTTTATGATGACGCTTGCTTTGCTGCCTGTGATAGTACAGGTAGTGATAATGCTTGTAAACGGAAACATCGGTACGGGCGTGGCTGTTATGGGTGCATTCAGCTTGGTAAGATTCCGTTCTGTACCGGGAAGTGCAATGGACATTTGTGCTATCTTCCTTTCAATGGCTGTCGGTCTTGCGACGGGCACGAACCACCTTGCGTTGGCTCTTATGCTTGCGGTGTGCGTGAGCCTGCTGAACATTATTTATACGCTTCTGCCTATTGGCAAAAAGAAGTCGGGTCACAAGGATCTTAGTATCACTATCCCTGAAAGCCTTGATTACACTGAGGTATTTGACGATATATTTGAAAAGTATCTTTCAGAATGTGAGCTTGTTTCGGTAAAGACCACAAATATGGGAAGCCTTTTCAAGCTGAAATACCGCATTGAGCTAAAGGGTGACGCTAACGAAAAGAAGCTTATTGACGAACTTAGATGCAGAAACGGCAACCTTGAGATAATGTGTGCAGTGGCAGCAGACATTGAGGAACAATCATTCTGACAAAATAACAAAAGTATCCATAAGCAAAACCGCACAAGGCTAAAGCGGTCTTGTGCGGTTTTTTCAACCTTTTTTACCATACAAGGGGGTATTTTTCATGAAAATTTCGGACACTAAAAAGCTGGCAGCTATCACGGCGGCGTTTTTTATCACGGTCACGGCTTTTTCAGGCTGTTCAGAGAGTGCAAGTTCTTCACAGACCACAAACAGTGTTTCTCAGTCGGCAAAGTCTGACATTGACGCAAGCATTGCGGCAGAGGACATTGACGTTGGATATGACGAGGAAAGCTCAATAGGGATTACATTTGCTGATGGCAGTGCAGCTATAGACGGTGAGGGTGCGACCTCAGAAGGGGAAACTGTTACCATTTCGCAGGCAGGCACTTACATTCTTTCAGGCACGGCGACCAACGGCAGGATAATCGTTTCAGCGGACAAGACGGCTGAAATAAAGCTTATTTTCAATGGAGTTGACATAACTTGTGCTGACAACGCTCCCCTGCTTGTGAGCAAAGCTAAAAAAGTTTATATCGTGCTGGAGGACGGCACAGAGAACGTTTTGACGGACAGTGCAAGCTACTCTTTAGGAGAAGATGACAGCAACACAGACGGTGCTATTTTCTCCAAAGCCGACCTTACTATAAACGGCAGCGGTACACTTACTGTGAATGCGAACTACAAGCACGGCATTGTTTCAAAGGACGATCTTGTTATCACTGACGGCAATATCAATGTGACCTCGGCATCAACCGCTATGGAGGGCAAGGACAGCGTTAAGATATCTGGCGGAACATTCAACATTTCCGCAGGCACGAACGGCATAAAATCCACTAACACAGAGGCTTCTGACAAAGGCTTTATAAGCGTGACAGGGGGAAGCTTCACAGTAGTCACAAACAATGACGCATTCGAGGCGGAAACTGTGCTTTCTATCGAGAGCGGAAGCTTTGACATCACCACAGGCGGTGGAAGTGCAAACGCTTCTATGAAGTCTGACGGCACGCCAAACAGAAATTGGCAAAGCAACATGAGCAACGGTGGTGGTGGTCCGAACGGAATGGGCAGACCTGACGATAACGGAAACGGCACGGGAGGCGACCTGCCTGCAATGCCTACGGCTGACAACACAGGTCTGACTATCAAGACTACGGCCAACACTACTACAGACAGCGACAGCACTTCAACATCTGCAAAGGCTTTAAAGGCAGGCAACGAGGTGAACATAAGCGGCGGCGAGTTCAAGATAGATTCGGCAGACGATTCAGTACACAGCAACGGAAACATTGTTATAACAGGGGGAAACATTTCTGTGGCGTCGGGTGACAACGGAATGCACGCTGACGGAAATCTGACCATATCCGACGGCACTGTAGACATCACAAAGAGCTACGAAGGTATCGAGGGAGCTATCGTGACAATAGACGGTGGCACCATATCAGTGGTAGCAAGCGATGACGGAATAAACTGCGCAGGCGGAAGCGACACTGGATCAACAGACAGAATGGGTGCTGACCAATTCTCGTCACAGGACGGTGTTGAACTTAACATCAACGGAGGAACTGTAACCATTGACGCTGAAGGCGACGGACTTGACTCAAATGGCAACTTCACAATGGCAGGCGGTACGGTTTGCGTTTGCGGACCTACTAACGGTGGCAACGGTGCACTTGACTACAACGGCACTGCAACTGTAACAGGGGGAACGCTCATCGCCTGTGGTGCAGTTGGAATGGAAGAAGGCTTCGGTGACAGCTCCACACAATACAGTGTTCTGCACGATCTTGGTTCAACCGTTTCAGCAAACGAAAAACTGACTATCACTGACAGTGAAGGCAAGGAGATCTTAAGCTTTACCCCTAAAAAGACTTGGCAGAGCGTTGTATTCACAAGCGCTGACCTGAAGGAAGGCGAAACCTACACCGTTACGGCAGGGTCGCAGTCGGAAACCGTGACTATTGACGGCATTGTTACTTCTAATTCCAAAGGAATGAGCTTTGGCAGAGGTCATGGCGGAGGACGTGGTTTCTGATATGAACGACAAAAGGACGAACTTTGGGTTCGTCCTTTTTTATTTGGCCGATTTATCGTTCATAGTATGCGGGACGTCGAGGGCGCCGTCCCCTACATTTGTGTAATATAAATTGTAGGGGCGAACAGTGTTCGCAAGTTTTTGCTCACCTTTGTTGTATACATACGCAAAAAAGACCGCCTCATGTAAGCAATTTAGTTTTGGCTGTGCAGATTATGCAAGCTCAGCAAAGTACTTGATTGTTCTTACCATCTGTGATGTGTAAGAGTTCTCGTTGTCGTACCAAGAAACTACCTGTACCTCATAGAGATCATCAGCGATCTTAGATACCATTGTCTGAGTAGCATCGAAGAGTGAACCAAATCTCATGCCGATAACGTCAGAAGAAACGATTGGATCCTCGTTGTAGCCAAATGACTCAGATGATGCAGCCTTCATAGCAGCGTTGATGCCTTCAACTGTTACGTCAGCACCCTTTACAACTGCTGTAAGGATTGTTGTTGAACCTGTTGGAACTGGAACTCTCTGTGCAGAACCGATGAGCTTGCCGTTAAGCTCTGGGATAACAAGGCCGATAGCCTTTGCAGCACCTGTTGAGTTAGGAACGATGTTTGCAGCACCAGCTCTTGCTCTTCTCAGGTCACCCTTTCTGTGAGGACCGTCAAGGATCATCTGGTCGCCTGTGTAAGCATGGATAGTGCTCATGATACCGCTCTGGATAGGAGCATACTTGTTAAGAGCATTAGCCATAGGAGCAAGACAGCTTGTTGTATCGTCAGCTGTAAGTGTCTTCTCGTTTACTGAGTAAACGATAGTCTTGAGGTCGTTACCAGCAGGAGCTGAGATAACTACCTTCTTAGCACCAGCATCGAGGTGAGCCTGGCTCTTAGCCTTTGATGTATAGAAGCCTGTGCACTCGAGAACTACGTCTACACCAAGCTTGCCCCAAGGACAATCCTTAGCGTCCTTTTCTGCATAAATCTGAAGAGTCTTGCCGTCAACAGTGATAGTATTAGCCTCATCGTCAGCTGATACTGTGTGAAGGTTCTCACCGATCTTACCACAGTAACCGCCCTGAGCTGTATCATACTTAAGAAGATCAGCGAGCATTGAAGGCTTTGTCAGGTCGTTGATTGCAACTACCTCGTAGCCCTCTGCGCCAAACATCTGTCTGAATGCAAGACGTCCAATACGTCCAAAACCATTAATTGCGACTTTAACTGCCATAATTAATTTACCTCCTAAAAATTTTTCTGTACTTATTATACTACATTTTTCTATACATTGCAAGTGTTTTTACAAAAAACTTAGAACTTTTTTTCTTTAAGGCAATACCGCACAAAGATTGTGCGTCAGATGCGTAGTCAGATTTTTTCGTCAGGTCACATAAAAATTCCGCAGGCATACTGTCGTATGTCAAGGGATTTTTGTGTGATATGGCGGAAAATCTGCAAGCAGATGGCGTGCAAAGCCGTCAGGCGGGCTTTGTGCGGTGTTGCCTTAAAACTTCACCGTAAAGCTATCTGTGTCTTGATCCGTCAAAGCACTGCTAAATTCTTTAAAATATGATCAAATATTGATGATTTTTTATTGACTACCCCGACAGTTTAGGTTATAATATTTACATGAGATCTTTATGAAAGGCAGGCTAACAAAGTGGAACTGACATCTTCTGTGAAAGAGATATATGCTCAGTCTGAGGAAAACATTATCCTCACTGACGCTGAGCTTAATGTCATTTGGAAAAATCATGGCGATCTGCCTGATGTTATAGATATTTCTGCTTTATGCGATACTCCGGAAAACGCTTTCATTCTGCCTGTTGAAAAGACAGCTACCTTTGAATATAAGGGCAGGTTTGCAGACTCAGCGGCAATGCGGTTTGAACCGCTGAGAGATAATGGCGTTATAACGAATTATCTCATACACTATTACTCCTGCATGGACATAGAACGTCTTTCGGACAAGTCTGGGTATTTACGCTTCAAATCGAATTTTCTCGGCAACATCAGGATAGAGCTTTCTAAAATGTTAGCGATGCTTGACAGCCAAAAGAAATCCTTTTCTTCAAAAACCGGCACTGAATATGAGCATTTTGACCACGAGGCAAGGCTTCGTATACTAAAGACATTTTCCGCAACGGTGAACATGACAGAGCTTGCGAAATATTTCAGTGGCAATTTCACAACTGAATATCAGAGCCTATCAGACATATGCGGTGAGGTATGCGACGAAGAAGGCAATTTGCTGGAGGAGGACGGCTGTATTTTCAGATACTCCATTGACCCATGCATTTATTTTGAAACAAACAAAAGCCTTATTAAAAATGTGCTTGTAAATCTGCTTGTGAACGCATATATGTACAATGACAAGGAACAGCGGCAGGTTGAGCTTATCCTAAAAACCGAGGACGACAGGATAATACTGTCAGTTAGTGATAACGGCAACGGCATGACAGACGAGGTATGGCAGGCGGCTATCACGCCCTTTGGCACATTTCAAAAATACAGCAGCAATGAGGCATTGGGACTTGCACTTGCAAAATGCTTCTGCGTCCGTTTTGGCGGTGAGCTGAGTTATCGCAGTGAGATAGACAAAGGCACTTGTGTGACCATGAGTTTCCCTTGCGACAGCCGTGGTTTGCCGAAAGAATTCCATGTTAGCAGAATGCCACCCATACCGAACCCATACGGCAGCACATACTGCATAATGGCTAAGGGGCTTGATCCGCTGAAATAGGGTTTGGGCAATATACAGAGCAAGTGAATAGATAGGACACAAAAAAGGCAGTGCCGATTTTCTCGGTACTGCCTTGATTTTTTTATGAAAATTAGTCCTTGATGATAGACTTACCTGTCATTTCCTTTGGCTGCTCAAGACCCATGAGTTTGAGCATTGTAGGTGAAAGGTCAGCAAGCACGCCGCCCTCTCTGATAAGGACATTGCCTGCACCTGCGATGATAAGCGGTACAAGGTTCGTTGTGTGGGCTGTGAACGGTGAGCCGTCATCTTCCATCATCTTATCTGCGTTGCCGTGGTCTGCTGTGATAAGTGCTATACCGCCCTTTGCAAGAACTGCGTCAACTGTTTTGCCTACGCACTCGTCAACTGCTTCTACTGCTGCTACGGCTGCGTCGAACACGCCTGTGTGACCTACCATGTCGCAGTTTGCATAGTTGAGGATAATTGCGTCATACTTGTCAGACTCGATTCTCTTGAGAACTTCGTCACAAACGAGGTATGCGCTCATTTCAGGCTGGAGGTCATAAGTTGCTACCTTTGGTGAATTGATGAGGGCTCTGTCCTCGTTCTCAAAAGGAGCTTCTACGCCGCCGTTGAAGAAGAATGTAACGTGTGCATACTTCTCTGTTTCAGCGATTCTAAGCTGTGAAAGACCCTTCTTTGCGATATACTCGCCGAAAGTATTTTCAAGGCTTGCTGGCTTGAATGCAACATCAACGTTTGGCATTGTTGCGTCATACTGTGTCATGCAGACATAGTAAAGTGGGAATCTGCCATTTCTTCTCTCAAAGCCTGTGAAATCATCGTCAACGAGAGTTCTTGTTATCTCTCTTGCTCTGTCAGGACGGAAGTTGAAGAAGATAACGCTGTCGTTTGCGGATATCTTGCCGTTCTCATCGATAACTGTAGGAACAACGAACTCGTCTGTAACGTCAGCGGCATAGGAAGCCTTGATAGCGTCAACTGCGTTATCAGCCTTATTGCCCTCGCCGTATACCATTGCGTCATAAGCCTTGCCTACACGCTCCCAACGGTTATCTCTGTCCATTGCATAGTAACGTCCCATTACTGTTGCTATCTTGCCGACACCAATTTCCTTGAGCTTTTCTTCAAGCTCAGCTACGAAGTCAACACCGCTTGTAGGAGGAACATCTCTGCCGTCCATGAAGCAATGAACGTAAACCTTTGTAAGACCTGCTTTCTTAGCAAGCTCCAAAAGACCATAGAGGTGTGAATTATGTGAGTGAACGCCGCCGTTTGAAAGAAGTCCGAACAGGTGGAGTGCGCTGTCATTCTTCTTGCAGTTCTCAACGGCTGCTGTGAAAGCTTCATTTGAGAAGAATTCGCCGTCCTTGATAGACTTTGTAATTCTTGTAAGCTCCTGATAAACTATTCTTCCTGCGCCGATATTTGTATGGCCTACCTCTGAGTTACCCATTTGTCCCTCAGGAAGTCCAACGTCCATGCCGCTTGCGCCGATAAGAGTGTGCGGATAGTTGGCAAGAAGTCTGTCGATATTAGGTGTTTTGGCAGCTCTGATAGCGTTGCCGTAATCCTTGTGATTATAGCCGAAGCCGTCCATAATGATAAGTGCTATGGGTTTCTTTGACATATTTCTTAGTCCTTTCAACATCATTTATATTCGTATTATCCCCAATAACCGCCATTTTCAAGGAAGCTCAGGACATATTCCTTAAATTCCTTGGCAGTATCGTCGCTTGTGTAATAGGTCTTTGTGCCGATACGGACATAGTTGCTCTCTCCTGACTCATAGTAGATAGCTGGACCTTCTGAACATTTTATATCCAGCCAATCGCCACCGACAACATACTCCTTTGAATCCGGCTCTTTTTCTTCTGCGTTTTCAGTTACCTTTTTGGTGAACTCTGCGGTTTTGTCGAGAAGCTCGCTGTCTGTAAACTCAACGCCGCTAAGGAGCTTACTAGAGTCCATTTTGATAGTTACATTTTCAAGCTTAGCCTCAGATGTTGTCTGAGAGCTTTCTGCCGCTGGTGCGCTGCTTTCGTCAACGCTTCCGCAGGCTGCAAATGACATACACATGGATAATACTAATGCTGCAAATATTATTTTTTTCACAGTTGCGTCCCCCCTGTTCAAAAAAAGCAGAGGACAGCCGCAGCCGTCCCCTGCGGAACTTTTTATTTGTTTGTTCTTGTGACGAATGATATTTTACCCCTAGATATCCGTCTGTTAATTAGCCCTCAACAGCAGCCTGAACGATAGTGTTGAAGTCAGCAGCCTTCAGTGAAGCACCACCGATAAGACCACCGTCTACGTTCTCCTTAGAAAGAAGCTCTGCGCAGTTCTTAGCGTTCATTGAGCCACCGTACTGAATTGTAACTGCCTCTGCTGTAGCCTCGTCATAGATCTTAGCAAGTGTTGCTCTGATGAATGCACAAACTTCCTCAGCCTGATCTGCTGTAGCTGTCTTGCCTGTGCCGATAGCCCATACTGGCTCGTAAGCGATAACGGACTTCTTAACGTCCTCTGCTGATACACCGAAGAAATCAAGCTTTACCTGTCTTGCGATAACTTCCTCTGTGATGTTGCACTCACGTTCCCAAAGAAGCTCGCCAACGCAAACGATAGGCTTGAGGCCTGCTGCAAGAGCTGCCTTTGTTCTCTTGTTTACTGTTTCGTCTGTTTCACCGAAATACTGTCTTCTCTCTGAGTGACCGATAACAACGTACTCAACGCCAAGCTCAACGAGCATATCTGCTGAGATCTCGCCTGTGAAAGCACCGCTCTTCTCAAAGTGAACGTTCTCTGCACCGATCTTTACGTTTGAACCTGCTGTTGCGTTGATAGCAGTTTCAAGGTTTGTGAAAGGAACGCAAGCGATAACTTCAACCTTGCCCTCAGCGTTTGCAACAAGTGGCTTGATAGCTTCGAGAAGCTCCTTAGCCTCAGGTCTTGTCTTGTTCATTTTCCAGTTTCCTGCAATAATTGCTTTTCTTACAGCTTTTTTCATGATAAAAAACTCCTTTATTTTTTATAGGGAACAGAAAAACTGCTCCTGCTAGTTTTCCAAGTCTATTATACAACATTCACTCGTATTTGTCAACTAATTAACAAAGGCTTGGACTTATTTTATCTGTTTTTTTACAGCTTATCTATAAGCATGACCACACCGAAAACGCCAAGCAGGACACCGATAGCGATAGCCGCATAGCCGAAAGGCGTTTTCTCCTCTTTTTCCTCGGCTTCCTTTTCCTCCTCAGTGACTTCTACCTTTGATTTTTCATCGTCAAGGTAAAATTCCTGTGGGTTTTCTGGGTTATACTTTATGTCTATCATGTCGCCCTTTTCATAGCCGTTGTCTGTGACTATCTGGGTATACTTTTCGCCGTCAATGGTATAGCCTATTTTCCACTCGGTAAAAACTCTGTCCTCACCGCCGTTGAAGTCAGGCATTGTGGTCTTGACTTTCTGCAAGGCTTTTGCCTGAGTTGGTTCGTAGTGATCCTCCTCAGGGATATTATATTCCTGCTCAGGGAAAAAGCGATAGCCCTGCAAGGCTTTGATACCGAAATAGATAAGTCCCACGCCTGTGAGCAGAAGAATTATTCCGCCTATGCCCTGCCAGCCTAATCCGCTTTTTGCAAGTAGTGTTATTTCATTCATTTTTACTACCTCGATTTCTGCATAAAAAAGGGACAGGCAAAACCTGCCTGCCCCTAGCTTATAGCTTAGTAAAATATATTACTTGTCAGCAATCACGTCGATACCTGGGAGCACCTTGCCCTCGAGGTATTCAAGTGAAGCTCCGCCGCCTGTTGAGATGTGTGACATCTTATCAGCAAAACCGAGCTGGATAACTGCTGCTGCTGAGTCGCCGCCGCCGATGATAGTTGTAGCGTCTGTTTCAGCAAGTGCCTTTGCAACTGCGATTGTACCCTTTGCAAGTGTTGGGTTCTCGAACACGCCCATAGGACCGTTCCAAACAACTGTCTTTGCAGACTTAACAGCCTCGCCGAAGAGAGCCTGCGTCTTTGTGCCGATATCAAGGCCTTCCTTGTCAGCTGGGATCTTATCAGAATCAACAACTTCTACGTCGATAGGAGCGTCGATTGGATCAGGGAAGCCTGCTGCAACTGTTGTGTCGATAGGGAGAAGAAGCTTCTTGCCGAGCTTTTCAGCCTTTGCCATCATTTCCTTGCAGTAGTCGATCTTTGTATCGTCAACGAGGGAAAGACCAACTTCCTTGCCCTGTGCCTTAAGGAATGTATATGCCATACCGCCACCGATGATAAGTGTATCGCACTTCTCGAGGAGGTTTGAGATAACGTTGAGCTTATCTGCTACCTTTGCGCCGCCGAGGATAGCAACGAATGGTCTAACAGGTGTTTCAACTGCATTTCCGAGATAGTTGATCTCCTTCTGCATGAGGTAACCAACTGCTGTTTCCTTAACAAACTTTGTAACGCCAGCTGTAGAAGCATGAGCTCTGTGAGCTGAACCGAAAGCGTCCATTACGAATACTTCGTCGTCAACGAGGTCAGCAAGTTCCTTAGCGAAAGCTTCGCCGTTCTTTGTTTCCTCTGCGCCTCTGAATCTTGTGTTCTCGAGAACAACGATATCACCGTCAGCCATTTCAGCAACTGCCTTCTTAGCGTTGTCGCCAACTACTGTATCGTCAGCAGCGAATGTTACCTTTGTTTCAGGAAGAAGCTCTGCAAGTCTTGCAGCAGCAGGAGCAAGTGAGAACTTAGCCTCTGGGCCGTTCTTTGGCTTGCCAAGATGTGAACACAGAACTACCTTGCCGCCGTCAGCTACCAGTTTCTTGATAGTTGGGAGAGCAGCTGTTATTCTGTTATCGTTTGTAATAACGCCGTCCTTAAGAGGAACGTTAAAGTCAACTCTTACGAGTACCTTTTTGCCCTTTACATTAATGTCATCAACAGTAACTTTGTTTAAACCTGCCATTTTAAAGACACCTCTCAATTTAATTTTTTAATTCACGTTGTTAAAAAACTAACAACCTTACCTTTATTATATAACATACCGCCATAAAAATCAAGTATTTTTTTATAATTTTTACCCTGATTTTATAACTTTAGGCTTTTAAAGTGCGTCCACCTTTATCTCTCCGTTGTCAGCGGATATTGCCACGGCGGACACTGCTCCCTCGCCCTTGTCTATAAGCAGTTCGGCTATCTTATCCTCCACCTCGTTTCTTATGACACGGCGGATATCTCTTGCACCAAGCTTCTGACCGTATGCCTTATGTGCGATAGTTTTCAGAGCTTCATCTGTATATCTCAGGCTGATATGTTTCTCCTCCAGCGGCGACTTCATCTCGTCCAGCATAAGACCTGCTATGCCTGCGAAATTCTCCTCTGTGAGCGGATTGAACACAACTATCTCGTCAATTCTTCCAAGAAACTCAGGTCTCAGGAAATCTCTCAGGGCTTTCATTGCTTTATCCTTGGCAATATCACTGTCGGTCTTATTGAAGCCCACACCTGTATCTCTATCAGTCGAACCTGCGTTTGATGTCATGACGATAACTGTGTTCTCAAAGGAAACACTTCTGCCCTGTGAATCGTTGATACGTCCCTCGTCAAGTATCTGGAGAAGTATGTTCATAACGTCAGGGTGAGCCTTTTCTATCTCGTCAAAAAGTACCACTGAATATGGTCTGCGGCGCACCTTTTCGGTAAGCTGGCCTGCTTCATCAAAGCCTACATATCCCGGAGGTGAGCCGATAAGCTTTGATACTGAGTGCTTCTCCATATACTCGGTCATGTCAACTCTGATAAGCGGCTCGGTGGCGTCAAAAAGCTCTTCTCCAAGGACTTTCACAAGCTCTGTTTTTCCAACGCCTGTTGGGCCGACGAAAATAAATGAAGCCGGTCTGCGACGTTTTGAAAGCTGAACCCTTGTACGCTTTATTGCCTTTGCGACCTTATCAACGGCTTCGTCCTGGCCGATAACACGCTTTGAAAGGGCTTCTTTAAGATGCTTTATCTTATCATACTCGGTCTGAGCTATCTTATTGGCAGGGATACCTGTCCAAAGCTCTATTACCTTTGAGATATCTTCCTCTGTGACCTGAACGTTTTTAAGAGTTTCTTCCACTTCATTGAGTCTGTTCTGTATCCTGAGTATCTCGCCCTTTTCCTTTGCGATTATCTCATAGTCAGGGTCTGACTTCTGCTCGTAATCCTCAACGAGCTTTTCATGCTTTTTAAGTTCCTCGTTAAGTGCGTCGAACTCCTCTATCTCAGGTGTTCTGATACTTGTGCAGGCGCAGGCTTCATCAAGAAGATCTATCGCCTTGTCAGGGAGAAATCTGTCGTTGATATATCTTTCAGAAAGCACTGCACACTCTCTGAGCATATCGTCTGATATCTTAACTCTATGGAAATTCTCGTAATACTGCTTTATGCCTTTGAGGACTGTGATTGTGTCCTCAACTGTCGGCTCGGAAACTGTTACAGGCTGGAAACGTCTTTCAAGTGCAGAGTCCTTTTCGATATACTTTCTGTACTCCTTGAAAGTCGTTGCGCCTATTACCTGTATCTCGCCTCTTGAAAGGGACGGTTTCAGGATATTAGCTGCATTCATCGTTCCCTCGTTATCGCCTGTGCCAACAAGGGTATGCACCTCGTCTATAAAGAGGATAACATTGCCCTGCTCTTTGACCTCTTCCACAAGACCTTTGCAACGGCTCTCAAACTGTCCTCTGAACTGAGTGCCTGCAACAAGTGCGGTAAGGTCGAGGAGGTAAAGCTCCTTATCCTTGATATGAAACGGCACATCTCCGCCAACTATCCTCTGTGCGATACCCTCGGCAATGGCTGTTTTACCAACGCCAGGTTCGCCTATAAGGCATGGGTTGTTCTTCTGACGTCTTGACAGGATATGGATAACTCTTGATATTTCCTTATCTCTGCCCACAACGTTATCAAGCTTGCCCTCTCTTGCTTTCTGAGTAAGATTTGTGCAATAGTTGTTGAGAAATTTTAGCTTTTTCTTTTTATCCTTTGGATTTTTATCTCCGCCCTCATCGGTGGCTTTAGGCATACCTCCTGCGAGGTTGCTGAAAAGATTGGCTGCGTCACCGCCGAAAAGATTGCTCAGGAAGTTCGTTCCGCCCGGCTCAAAATCGTCCCCATCGGAAGCCTCCATAAGCTGATTTGACATTGCTTCAAGGTCATCGTCTGAGATGCCCATTGCCTTCATATAATCGTCCACCTGCGAAATGCCAAGCTCCTTGGCACAAACAAGGCAAAGTCCCTCGTTCTTCTTGTGCTGAGGGTCCTTGGCGTTCATCTGTGAGATGAACACCACAGCAGGACGCTTTTTACATCTTGAACACATTAACATTTTTATTTGCTCCTTTCCTTACTGATACACCTTACGGTAATCATTTATACAGAATATCAAAGAAGTAACTGAACAGATAGGTATTTTCAAAAACAGCGCTGTTGAACTTGGGAAGCTTGTTCTCGGTAGCATTTATCACAGTGCAGACCATAAAGGCTATCAACACCAGATACAGACCGCCTTTGCAAAGACCAAGCGCCATGCCTGCGAAACGGTTTGCCGCTGTCAGACCTGCCATTCGGGTGAAAACTCCCGACAGACGCAGGATAAGCCTTATGACTATCTCCATAAGCACATACACCGCCATAAACACGCAAAGCCTTATAAACGTCAGTGCTATAGGTCGGAAAATGTTCTTTTCCAGATACTCAGCACCAGTTCTGCCGCCCTCAGAGAGAACCCTTACGGCTTCGTCTATCTGCTCGGCAGTGAACTTCACCGCCTTAGACAGACTTTTTCCGATCTTATTGCCCTCCAGCTTTTCGCTGAGCTTTTGGGGCATAACGCTGTGGATATACTCTGAAAGCCCCTCGCCCTTTAGCTGAGCGGTATCAAGGTCTGTTCCCTTTGAAACAAGCAGCTTTTCGGTATTCTCCGCAAGAGTGCCTGCCCCAGACAGGACGTTTTTTATCTCCTCGTCTGAAAGCTCGATATCAACGCCCTCGTTTTTCAGCTCGTTGCTCACAAGCTTTGAAATGTCCGTCTGTTCAGCGGCGTTTTCAAGGCTCGTTATAAGCTGTGTTTTGAAATATTTGTTATATACATTTTCAGCCGACATATTGGCTATAAGAAAAGCCACAAGAACGGCTGCCACTGTTCCGAGCATTGTGATGACATATCTCACAAAGCCCTTACAGTATCCTGTCAGAGCAGTCACGATAAGGATCATTATAACTGCTCCGTCAAAAAAATATGCCATATTTTCCTGCCTTTCGTCAGGTCTCGAAAGCTATTTTGTTTATCTCATGCAGACCCAGAAAATAAACGCTGTCGTTGAGGTAAACAAAGTCAAGATACTCAGAGGACACTGCCGCTGTTGCAAGTAGATTTCCTGCACTGTCATAGGCTTCTATATTATCCTCGCCGAGAAGGATCACCTTCTTGTTCTCTGCGGTCATTTTCTTAGGTTTGCCGCTTTGAGTATAAACAACGCTGTCAGGCTTATCTCCGTCAGAGTCCGAACGGAACACTGCAAGAGTTCCTGTTTTACGCTGTATGCCATCGAATGCTACTGCGGCAGTGGTATCTGTCAGGGCATAGTCTGAAAGCTCCTCAGGATATTCATACTGCATAAGTATTTTACCATTGCTGTCAAGCTTGTAGAAGCAGGTATCGCCCACTACCCAATAATCGCCGTTATCGTTTCGCTGAACGGCAACTGCGAGAGTTTCAAGCTGTTCGCTCTTCATCTTCTCCTCTGTGCTGTCAAAGGTCACATAATAGATGACCGAGCGTAACGCTCCGCCACTGCTGGAAAAGGTTGAGATACAGCAGCCGCTTCCGTCCTTATCAAAGCTTATATCAAGTATTCTTCGTGAGCTTGACCACTGATATATCTCCGCTCCCGAGGAGTCATAAACTGTCAGCACTGCGGCATATTTCTCAGTCTGGGTGACCACTGCAACTGTGCTGTCAGGGGCTATCTCCGCCAAAAGTATAGACTGGTCTATATCCTTTGAGAGCAGCTCGCCCTTTTTATTCAACACTCTGAAAGAATTTCCACCATTATCGTAAACAAGCACACGCTTTCCAGATGTTCTTACAACAGGGTTTGCAAAGTTGTGAGAATTATCCGATATCTTATTGCCAGACTCGTCATAAAAAGCAATGTTCCTGTCGTCAACTCGAACTATACCGTCGGAAAGCTGTTTTATAACATTTACTGAGCTTTCATCAAAGGTCAGCGGGAAATTTCCGCTTTGCTTTTTGCCGTCGTTTACTATAGTGGCATGAGGTCTGTCCAAAATGCCCTCAAGCTTCGGCACCCACACTCCTCTTGAAGCGTAAACGCCAACTCCGAAAGCGACCACCACTGCTATGGCGGCTATCTTTTTATAGAGCTTTTTGTTTTTCTCTTTCTTTCTTGCCGCTCTTATATCGGTGACGTTGGATATCTCCTCGTCAGACCTCTCTGCTTTCTCGGCTTTTTTCTCTTTTCTGCTTTTATGCTCGGATTTTTCCTCTTTGCTTTCTGAAGCCTGCTCTTTATTTTCACCGCCTGATACTGTTATCTTGCTTTCATCAGCTTTTTCAGGCTTTTCCTCATCGGCTTTATCCTCGGTGTTCGTCAGCTCTATTCTGCTTCGTGACTCCTCGGCTTCTTCCGCTTCTTTTCGGAGCTGTTCTTCCTGCTCACGTTCCGCCGCTTTCTGAGCCGCCTTTTTCTGACGCTTTATCTCTCTGAAAGTAACGTTCGGCATAGGCTCTTCTGCACCGTGAAACTCGTCACGCTGAACAAAATCCGTCTGCTTGGTTATTCTTATTGTTTTTTCTTCTTTGGTAGGCGGATTTTTCTTTCTCCGCCTGCTCTTTGATCTTTTATCATTCACCTTGTTCAGATCCTTTATCTTTATCATAATACACTTCGTTAAGATACAATCCCTGCGGCGGAACGGTCTTTCCGCCTCTTGTTCTGTCCTTTGACGCAAGTATATCGGGTATTTGAGTTTCTCCTATCTTGCCCTCATTTATAAAAATAAGCGTGCCTACCATTATCCTTACCATATTGTACAGAAAGCCGTCTCCCGAAACTGTGAATATCACAAGCTCGCCCTCACGTCTTACATGGAAAGAGAATATAGTCCTAACTGTATTCTCCTTTGTGCAATCGGTGGAACACATGGCTTTGAAATCGTGCGTTCCCACAAAATCCTGTGCCGCTTTATCGAGCTTTTTTTCGTCTATTGGAAACCAACTGCGGTAGGCTGTATCCCTATAAAAAGGATTTTTTATCTCGCTGTTATGGATAATATACTCATACTCCTTGCCGCTGCACATATATCTTGCGTGAAAATCAAGGGGGACTTTTTCGCACTCCAGCACCGAGATATCGTCAGGGAGCTTTGAATTAAGCCCGAAAACTATCCCACGGCAGGTTATTGTGGACTCTATAAGAAAACTTGCACAAAATCTTCTTGCGTGACCTCCTGCATCTGTTCGTGAACAGCCGTTCACTGTGACTGTCTGTCCCGTCAGGGCGAGGATAGCTTCTTCAAGCACCTGCTGAACGGCAAGGGCGTTGTTCTGCCTTTGCCACCCATGATAGGCTGTGCCGTTATAGGCAAGTATTATCCTGAAATTTGTCATGAGTATATCCCGTTTCTTTAGTCGAGTGTTATGGAATCTATATTGTCAAGTCTTACTATCATGGTGCTGTCGCTTTTCTTTTCGTGGACGATAAGCTTTACCCACTCGTCGTCTGCGTCAAGAATAGTACAGCTATGACCATAAATCCCATCGCCGTCAATGGTACATTCTCTGCCGATAAGTTCTTTTATAATGCCTGACATTTTACTTCCCCCATTTGCATTTCTCTCAAGTTTCTTGACTTTTCTTTCCAAAGCATCAAGTCTGTCGTCCTGATCCATATCTTTAAAAACACTGCTCATAATACCCCTCCTAAACGACTATATTTATGACGATAACGCCTGCAAGGAACAGCACGCAGAATATAGAGCCATAGAGATCGACTATGCTCATATGGAGCTGTTTCATTCTTGTTCTGCCCTCTCCGCCGTGATAGCAACGGCACTCCATTGCGAGAGCAAGCTCCTCAGCGTGTCTGAACGATGCCACAAAAAGCGGTATCAGCACTGGGATAAGGGCTTTGGCTTTCTGTATGAGCGAGCCTGTTTCCATATCCGCTCCTCTTGCTTTCTGGGCTGACATTATCTTGTCTGTTTCCTCGATAAGGGTAGGGATAAATCTCAGGGCAATAGTCATCATCATTGCAAGCTCATGGACAGGCACTTTTATCTTTTTCAGCGGTGAAAGCAATCTTTCGATAGCGTCTGTCAGGTCGATAGGCGAGGTGGTGTAGGTAAGAAGCGAAGTACCCACGATAAGGCAGATTATCCTTATCATCATGAACACTGCCGTGTCAACGCCTTCATCGGTTATCTTGAGAAATTTCCACTCAAAATAGGCTTTGCCCGTTCTGATAAAAAGCAGATTGAGTATCGCCGTGAATATTATTATCGGCACGATAGGCTTTAAGCTTTTTAGCATGAGTTTGCCGGGTATTTTCGATATGATAAAAGTGAGAATAGTAAAAGCTATGCCCACAAGAAGTCCCCACACGCTGTTTGCGGCGAAAAGCATTACTATGAAAACCGCCGTCATTATTATCTTTATTCGTGCGTCCATTCGGTGAATGACAGAATTTCCGGGAAAATACTGTCCTATAGTAATATCCTTTATCAAGGTATATTCCTCCAATTTTCTATCTCAACTTACACAGTCCTGCTCTCTGCTCATATGGGTCAAAGGCAGTCCGCTGCTTACTTATTCTTTTTCTGCTCCAGCATTTCAAGGATGACCTTTTTCGCATAGCCAACTGTATACACATCGTCCTTAATATCTATGCCCATGGCTTTGAGCCTGTTTATAACTCTTGTTATCTGCGGCACTGCAAGCCCCATTGACACAAGCTCCTCAGAGCGGTGGAACACCTTTACTGTATCGTCATAGCAGAAAAGCTTCGATTCGTTCATGACGAGTATCTTTGAAACGTTCTTTGCGATATCCTCCATAGAATGGGATACCAGCAAAACAGTATTTTTCATCTGCTCATGATACTCTCTTATAAGACCAAGTATCTGCTCTCTGCCCTTTGGGTCAAGACCCGAAGCAGGTTCGTCAAGGATAAGCACCTTTGGGTTCATTGCCATAACGCCTGCTATAGCCACACGCCTTTTCTGTCCGCCTGAAAGCTCAAAAGGCGATTTATCAAGTATCTCAGGGCTTAGCCCCACCATTCTTGCGGCCTCTTTCACATACTTATCTATCTGATCTTCCTTGATACCCATATTCTTAGGTCCGAATGCGATATCCTTATAGCAAGTTTCCTCAAAGAGCTGATACTCAGGATACTGAAACACAAGACCCACCTTAAATCTTATAGGACGAAGCCTTGATTTATCGTCCCACAGCCTTTCTCCGTCTATATAGACGCTTCCGCTCGTGGGCTTCAAAAGACCGTTGAAATGCTGGATAAGGGTAGATTTGCCTGAGCCTGTATGTCCTATTATACCCACCATTTCGCCGTCATTTATCTCTATATTAACATTGTCTACGGCTGTTTTGCGAAAGGGGGTACCCTCGCCGTAAACATAAGTCAAGTTTTCCGTTTTAATTACTGCCATTGTTACTCCCTATCACTTAAGCATTTCATAAAGCTTCTGAACGCACTCGTCCTCGTGGATTATCTCGGTGGAGATGTCATAGCCTGCCCTTTTAAGCTCCCAGCAAAGCTCTGTCACCTGCGGCACGTCAAGTCCCAGATTTTTCATGGTTTCCACATTTGAGAATATCTTCTTCGGAACGTTATCCATTATGACCTCGCCACCGTCTATTACAACAACACGCTGTGCCTGTGCGGCTTCCTCCATATAATGGGTGATAAGCACGATAGTAACGCCCTGCTCGTTGAGCATTTTGACAGTTTTCATTACCTCGTCCCTGCCGTGAGGGTCGAGCATGGCGGTAGGCTCGTCAAGAAGTATACAATCAGGCTTCATTGCGATTATGCCAGCGATAGCCACACGCTGTTTCTGTCCGCCTGAAAGCTTATGGGGTGCATGAAGTCTGTATTCATACATACCTACGGTTTTAAGAGCCTCGTCAACACGTCTGCGTATCTCATTCGGCTCGACGCCCATATTTTCAAGGGCGAAAGCCACGTCCTCCTCCACGATAGTTGCAACTATCTGGTTATCAGGGTTTTGGAATACCATGCCCACCTTTTCTCTTATAGGCAAGAGGTTATTTTCGTCCAAAGTGTCCATGCCGTTCACATAGACAGCCCCCGACTCAGGAAGATTTATAGCGTTTATGCACTTTGCAAGTGTAGATTTGCCTGAGCCGTTATGTCCAAGCACTGCAACAAATTCACCCGGTTGTATATCAAGGTCAACGCCGTCAACCGCTCTCTGCGTATCTTCGACATTTCCATCTTCATCATATCTCAAATAGTCAAATGCAAGTTTTGCTGCTTTGATGATTCCCATCTTTTTAGTCCTTTCAGGCTTCCTCGGAAGGTTCGCCACCGGTCAGAGATTCGATCAGTTCCCTGCTTTGTCTGAGCAGAATACGGAATCACAGTTGTTCCTTTTCTTAACTGAAGGCCTTCTCTTATCGCCTTCAGATTCTTCTGAACCTGACTGCGTTTCAGTTTATCCAGTTTCGTTGCAATAATTATCGGCTCATAGCCATTATGAAGGATCCATTCATACATCTGTCTGTCATTTGCAGACGGATCATGACGGATATCGATCAGAAGAAA
>ENA-OPSZ01000576-OPSZ01000576.1-human-gut-metagenome-genome-assembly--contig:-NODE-576-length-23703-cov-3.786282_pt1 | contig 23703 bp, 18 predicted proteins | sample MGYA00241814_ERZ501919 | MGnify/ENA primary metagenome ERZ501919 (study PRJEB25962, sample SAMEA2042440) | human gut metagenome | biome: human gut; feature: human-associated habitat; material: faeces... | reverse complement strand
TGGTATTTGTATAGGGAGTGCGGATAGAAAGCCGGACTCTCCAAAAAGGGGACAACGATATGAAATGATAGGATATTCTTTCATCTTTCTCGTCTAGCTCAAAGAGTTCGCAGGCTGATTTTTAGCGTATCTAAAGGCTCTTTACAACTTGGTATAGCGACATTTCTCATCAGGCTAGCTGTTCCTCACAGTTTGAGGCTCCCCTTCTAGCGGTCCAAGCCATATAAATACGTATCACACCGATTAGTTTAGATTTCTTCCATTTTTACCAGGATTTTCGTGTCTGTTTTCAGTGAAGGAACTTAGTAAGATTAGTTTAATCTGGTACAACTTTTCCCTATTTTTCTTCTTCATTATTTGATATTATGAAAAATTTTATACCCGACCCTTAAACGAGAAAATATCCGTAATCAACATTAAACATACTACCATCTGTTACATAGGAATGTAGTCGGTTTTGTGGTAAACAACAACCACATCATTATGTGTTTCAAACACGCTCCCACTATAAACTCAAGTACTCGCATCACGAAACTCGTTCACTTCAGAACTCAGGCAATGCTTGATTATACTTAATAATTATTCTTTCTCCTGTTGTTTGAGCTCCTTTTCCTCGTTTATGATTTGCTGAGCCTCTTCTATATAATTATCCGCAATTTTCTTCAGTACACGCGAATAGCGTGAGTAACCCATGCATTGTGCTGTTTTCGCTGCTTTTTCGAACTTATCGGCAATCACTTTTTCCTGGTTCCCTATTGGATCAACAAAATGTGCTCCACGCTGGTTCATTACTGCCAGAATGTAGCCACTCCTTATTTCCTCAGCGTCCGCATCATTTAGAGCCTCTATCATCGACTCATGTATCAACACTCCATCCCTATGGGGGGCATACGAGATACCCTGTCCTACAAAATGCATCGCTACCTCATATCTGTCATTCTCCTTTGCCCACGCCTTGACTTTAGCCAGCCACTCTTCAAAAACCGTGGTATCAAAGTTTCCCGTCCAATCTGTACCTGGCACAGCCCTGAAGTTCATGGAAAGTATGCCGAGTCTCTGACTGAGCCCCTGTGGGAGTTCAATATCGTTACTCTCGCTTTGGTGGCGCTTCTTATACCCTTGTTTAATAAACTCGCAGAACAGCTCAGCGTCGCAACCAATTTTGGCAAAGAGAGCGTCAGGGCAAGAAGTTGAATATATCTCTAACATTGGCAATAGAGAGAATTCTATTTTCGCCAATCTATCACCTATATTTTCGCTCTTGCGAGACTCTAGCTCCTTGATAATCTGACGCACCGACTGTTCTTTTATGTCATTAATATCTGTTTGCTCCAATGTTTCCTCCAGTAAACTCAGAAGTAAATCAGATGAAATAACCCCCTTGCGATAAATACACAAATCACACAAGTTCAAAGCAGTCACCGACCTATGGACGTTACGCAAATGGTCAATCGCACATATGAGATCTTTACCTTCTAACCATACCAGGCTGTTTTCAGATACCTTCGCCCAATACTTATCCTCAGATTTTTCAAGCAGTTTACCGACTAGAGGGAGCTCATCCCCAGTCAACCTCATCTTTGCCAAGACCGATGCAATAAAATTGTCATTACAGTTTTTAAGCTCGGTGCCCAATATGGCCTCAGCACTGTTGATAGTGATGAAACCATTTAGGATAAATGCTAGAAATTCAACAGTCAGCACGCCAGCTTCTGTCTTTTGAATAAGTTCGTTAAACTCATCGAGGGTGAGCTTTTGGCCAAGCTTAAAACCAATGTCAGCGCTGCTGTGCACCGCACGTCCAAAGTCAACCACACTGTCAATTCCGTAGTTTTTGTATATCTCCATCACAGCTTCCGCTTTGTCAAACTCCTTTTTCTTTTCATTTGTTAAATAATCTACGCTGCGATCAATGAAGTATTTATCAAGATGAGCCAGGTAAAGTCGCTTATATTTAACTCGTATGTCCTCCGGCTCCGAAGCAACTATTGACGTTTCCAAAACCTCCATGGTAGACTCATCAAGTGTTTCTCCCTTTTCTCGGTTTAGCAATAATGCGCGATACTTGATATCACTAAGTTCATTCCATATATTATACTTTTCTTCATCTTTCAGTGCTGGTGCTTTCGTTTGGACAATGCTCAGATATTGCCAAAAATCATCCCTGTTGAAGTGACTCAAGAAGCCCGTTATCTCTGCCAATTTTTTCGGGTCGTCCTCTGCCATTTTAAACATCATGGAAATATATGCTTGACACAGATTCACATACATATCCTTGCTAGTTTCAATCTCATCTGGTACTTTGCCTACTATATAGTTTGGTTTTCGCCCAATACCGGTAATTCCCTTTCCACCAGGAACAAGCAACTTGAGCAGAGGCCATAATATATCAGGGCTTGTCCTGCCCAAACATTTAACAGCTTGTATCTGAACGTCTGCAGAGGCAAGCGTCTGCACATGCCAAGGCAAAAGAATCCCTGCAATCCCGTCCACCACAAATGATCTCACTTCTTCGTCCTCGATGCAGTCTGCTACCATACCAAAGCAGCAGAGACTTTGCGTTAAATACGCTTCCGACCAGGCCAACGTCTGTAAGGAGTCAATCAATCCTTCTTCAAATCTCGGAATGTACGCATAGTCTTTCCGACTTCTCCTAAACAACATTGATACGACCTTAGGGTTTCCTTCAATGAACTGTTCCAGTTCTGTTAAGTAAGTACCCGGATCCATCTCGGCAATAAATTTGAGCAGTTCTTGCATACTCATAAGACGAAGTTCATCACAATCACTAAAGAGCGCCCCAATAAAGCTGATCGCGTTGTGTGCTACTATGTCATCCGAGCAGGCAACCAGCTTGTTTTTGCTGTTACAGACCATACAAAGTCCTCGGGTGAGGCCTCGTCTTAAAGCTGTGGAATTTGTAAATTCATCTGTGCTTGGAATACAAAATGAATATTCACCGTCTTCAAGTATCCGCGAACTACGCTGAGTCAGAAATTTTTTCTCCACCTCAAAGGCTCTATTTATAAGGTGGTCTGTAATGTACCCAGCGCAGATATTCACAAGACTTTTTTGGCTGCATATTTTCCATACTTTATTGGAAAAGGACAACCATGGATTACTCTGATTCAATGCCTTCAGACAAGAGCGGAGAATATCAGCGTATTTACAGCCAGTCACTTGCTCCACGACTGCCACATCGTGCTCATTTGATTCATTCCATGCCCCAACCAAAGCAAGTGACGCCCAAAGCTCGTTGGCCTGATCAAAAACCACCTGCAACTCAATTTCCTGGGATTTGAAAAGTGCGTTAATATCCTCGCTTACTGTCTGCGGCATCACTACTTTCGAATTCTTGTCACATTCATCAGCGTAGTCACACAGACTCCTCCAAACTTTCATAACATCTTCATTAACGTTTTTTTCCAATAGCGCTAAAATAAGCGACCTATTAATGCTGTCCTCATAATCTAGATCAAAGGTTAACAGTGAAAACACCTTAAAAAAAGGCCACAGCACACTTATGTCAAGTTTTTCATTCGGATTTAAATCTGTTATAATTTCTTTAATGGCATCAAAAACATCTTTTGTTTTGGAGGAAAGAAAACGAGGCATATTAATTCGAGTATTTAAAAAATCGGATTCATCTGACGATGACCGTGCTTGGGTATTTAGATCCATCATGGCCTTTCTATGATCAGGGGAAATATTTCCTGAAACAAGAACAATCCTATCACGGTTTAAATCAAATAATTCAGAATTAAAATCTTTCCAGGCAGCCTGAACAGTTTCTTTAAAATCCTTATTACTCTTGACAGCTTTTACACTATGCTTAATCTGGATAAGCAGTTTTCTGCCACCATCTGTGTAACAGACAAGGTCGTCAATGTGATATCCGTGATGTCTGGCTTGAAAATCGAGCTTAACAACAGGCCTGTTAAAAATCGGATCTTTACCATCGGAAAGCATTAGAAGCAAAAAATATGCCTGTACTCTATGTTCAAAATTATAGCCTCCACCTCCCTCTAAATATGGACTTGCAAGCTGTTTGCCATCCATGTAATATCCCCCTTCTAACAGGATAGTTCTAATTAAAAAGCATAGATCCATCTTTTTCTACGTAAACATGATTTAATCGCAAGAAATGCAGAGAGGACTCCAGTTGGCCGTGTTACCTTATTAGGAATCTGCTTATCCCGTCACTTTCAACGAGATAATTGACTCAGCAGGACAGAATTATGCGGTTCATGAACATGAAGTATCTGGAGGTGACCCTTGAGAATGCTACACTGGCTGACTTCATTTTCAACAAAATCTGCGAACTAAAAGTGCGAAAAATCCTTGATACGATCTCAAAACCAAAGGCTAGACCAAAAACCTGAGAGACAACCTACAGTTTATTCGCCTAAGTGAACCCTCACAGAGAATTATTCTGCGAGGGTTCACAAGGTGTCCCTAGAGCAGGTGAGTCCATAATTCAAAAGCAAAGGGCATTTGAATTAGAGAATTGTTAAGCCACTTCTTTGTATCTCACATAGACATACTCGTAAATGCGACGTCTGTACTCAGAAATGCTAAGTTCGGTATAGCTTTCCGGCAGCTCGGCCCATAGGGTATCCCGGATCAGGTTATCCACTTCTGCCTTTGTTTCTTGTTTATCCGTCCAATGATCCAACTCAGCTATTTTCCCTTTAATCTTTGAAAGCAGATCCACTGCTACTTGCTTAATCTTCTGGATATCCTGTTTTGAAAGATTGTCTGAGAAAAGAAGGTCATAGAGGGATAACTCTTCGTCATTGGAAAAACCTTCCCGAACATATCGTTGCTCCTCCTCATCCAGACTATTCGCCAAATCCATTAACTCCATGAAAGTCTTTTCTATGGTAGCACGATTCTGCTCACTGTTGTAAGCCTCAATGATTTGCTGGTAACGCTCATAGTAGTTGATACGCTCCGGGTTGGAAAACAGCAAAGCTTCTAATCGCTGCTGAATCAAATCATCCAAATCTTTGAGAATGAGATTTTTCTTTTTGGCTTTGGCAAATTCTCGGCGAAGCAAATCAAAATCTATTTTGCTAATGTCAAACTGTCGAGACGGCACTATGCCCTCTTTAGGCGTATCCACTTGCACATATTCGCTGATTATATGGTTGATCTCGACCATTAGCTCCACATTGCTGGCACTCTTGCGCTTTTTCTGCAGCTCATGGAAAATAGCCACAATAGCTTCATATTCTTTTTTGATTGATGCAGATATATCCTGCCGGTCAGCGTACTTCATCATGCGGACCAACTCGTTAGCATAGGTTTGGAACTGCTTTCTCTCCTCCAATGTAGCGCTTACCGCATTGGCAGCGTTTTGAAGACACGCCAGCTTTTCAAAATCCTTTGCACCAATTAGATCCTGCAAAGCAAAATCTCGTTGGCCCAAAAAATCCTTTGCCGCCGAAATCGTATCTATAATTTTAGCAATGAGTTCTTCTTGATCTACAGTAGGGTCAGTGCCTCCTTGACCGCTCACATTGGCAGTGTAATCTGCCAGTGCTTTTCGAAGCGCCTTAACAATACCGATATAATCCACGATTAAACCATTGCTTTTCCCCTCCGCTACACGGTTGGCTCGGGCAATGGTCTGCATAAGGGTGTGAGCCTTGAGCGGCTTGTCCAAATACAGGCAAGATAGGCACTTCACATCAAACCCCGTGAGCCACATGGCACATACGAACACCACTCGCAACGGATTCCCAGCATCCTTGAATTCCTTGTCCAATTCCCTCTTTTCCATCTTTTGACGGTGAGTTTTGATATCCAGCCCCCATTTTTGGAAGGTGTGAATCTCATTCTGCTCCTGGCTGATGACCACCGCCATTTCTGTTTCCTTCATCCACTTCAGTTTACGGTCTAACTCTTGAGCTTCTTGCTGTCCAGCATTCTTATACTCTTTTTCCAGCCGTGAGATTTCTTCTGCCCAATATTTTTGCGCCAGATCATACACCCGAACACAAGTGACTTTATTCAGGCAAACAAACATCGCCTTTCCACTAGTCCAAATATCGGAGTAATGACTCACAAAATCTTTGGCAATAGACTCCAATCGTTGCTGGGCTGTCAACAAGTGAATTTCTTTTGCAAATTCCCGTTCCAGTTTTTCTTGCTGGTCAACGTCCAAATCGGCCTGTTCGATGGCGTCTAGAATCCGGTCGGTGATTTCTGGGTTGTGCAGATCAGCGATTTTATCGCCCCTGTTCTCATAATAGAGGGGCACCGTGGCGCCGTCCTCCACCGCCCGCTTGAAATCGTACACTGATATGTAACCACCAAAGGTACGCTCAGTAATGTTGTCATTGGACAGCAGTGGTGTCCCAGTAAAGCCAATACGGGAAGCAGTGGGCAGCAGCGCCATCATGTTGTCGGCAAATATGCCGTATTGGCTGCGATGAGCCTCATCGGACATAATCAAGATATCGTGGTCCGGATAGATCGGCTTCGGATTGGCTTTGTTGAATTTCTGAATCAGGGTGAAAATAAAACTAGGGTTACCGTTCAATTTTTGAATCAGATCCTCACCGCTGGAGGCGATAAACTGGCGAGCCTTGGTTTTGCCCAGCAAACCGCAGTTTTCAAAAGTATCGCTGATCTGTTTGTTTAATTCATCCCGATCAGTAAGCACCACAATGGTGGGGGAACCCGCAAACTTCCGCCGGATTTTCTGGGCCAGGAACACCATGGAATAGCTTTTTCCGCTGCCCTGAGTGTGCCAGAACACTCCCAGACGACCATTCTTCAATTTACGGGCTTCATAGGCTTTCACTGCCTCGTTAACGCCCAAATACTGATGGTTGCGAGCTAAAATCTTGGCAGTACGGCCACCAGAGTGGTCAAACAGGATGAAGTTTTCCAACAGGTCGAGGAAGTTTTCTTTTTTGCAGATACCTCGCAACATTGTTTCCAGCGCTACGCTACCCTGCTCTTGCTCGTTCAGTCGCTTCCACTCATGGAAAAACTCATACTTACTGCCCAACGTGCCCACCTTGGATTCCACACCGTTGGAAAGGATGAGGAAAGCATTGTAGTAGAACAGATGGGGGATAGTGTCCAGATAGTCAGTATAATTGTTGGTATAAGCGTCTTGCACGTCCACCGTGTTCTTTTTCAACTCCACAAACAGCAACGGGATACCATTCACAAAGCCCACAATATCTGTGCGGCGGCGGTAAAGATCGCCGTGGATTTTCAGCTCTTTGACAGCCAGAAAGTGGTTGTTGTCCGGATCCTGAAAGTCAATGACTGTTGCTTTTTTCTCCTCAGCTCTACCATCTGGACGCTTGACAGTGACAGGAATACCGTCCCGGATAAGGGCGTATTTTTCCTCGTTGATCTGAATCAGGGAGGCGGTGGAAAGGTGACGTTCCATTTTCTTCTGAGCTTCGTCCAGCTGGGCAGGGGTGAGCCACGGGTTCAGCCGCTGGAGGGCTTGCCGAAAATACCGGGTGAGCAGGATTTCATGATAACTTGTCCTACCAAAGGTGCCGTTCTTGCCCAGCTTTTCGGTGTTGTAAGCAAAGACCACCTGCCAGCCCAGCTCCTGTTCCAGTAAGTGTCCAGCGCTTTCCTGCACGAGGATATTTTCGGAGTAGTCGTAGCTCATGGAATCACCTCAGTTATTTGCTATACAAAGTAGATTTTCCTTCAAAAAGAATATGATTTCTTCTGCAAAATTCACGCACAATATCAACATACCATTCTGGTGCAATTGGATGAACCAAAACGCCCTCAATAAATCTAGGAATATGAGAAAAAGAAACATCTAATGTTTGTTTGGCATATTTACCAATATTGAGCAATTTCGAAATTGATTTGACCTTTTCTTCAAGTGATTTCTCTGGAAACATTTTTTCTGCTATTTCTAGACTTTTAGGGTTCTCTGAGATTGCGTACCATGCATATATATGTTGTTGATAATCATCTGCTCCTGAAAATTTATAGTGTTTTATAAGCCGAACTTCTTTTTCGTGTTGAAATGCAATGCGCTTTTGGGATAGTGTTTTTAAGTAACCAGATTCTCCTTGTTCAAATGTAGAATCTAAATTATCGGTGTATTTGACATCAATAGTTTTAACATTATCTAACAAACCAACGCTTTCACGTTTTATACTAATTCGAACTGCGCGATTATTATAAGAGTATATTCTCCACATTGCATCGCTCTCTGCAAGGGTGGTCCAGCACTGACAAAATGTTTTATAGTATACAGACCATAACATTAATTTTACATTGATGTCTTCCTGTTGTTCTACATAGTGATTAAAACATAAACATTCTTTGGGATCATCCCACAATTCTGGAAGTACAAACGTAAGTGATTTATTCTGAATCATCCCAACAAAAGTTTCAAAAGGAATGTACCTATACAAGTATTCGTCCAAATTTACACCTCCACTTCTCCGCTCATCAGCTTGGGCAGCAGACGGTCACGGGCTTGCATTGCCGTCTCAATTTGTTTTTGCAGCAGTTCCATTTTACGAAAATACATTTTGGTAGTAGACTGAAAGTGTTCCAATATATTACTGCTTGGCACAATAATGTCCAGAGCATTTAGAATATTAGTGGTCATACTTGGAACCGCAGCCCCAATATTCATAGAATACATATCAAATGATTTGACAAAGAAATAGAGAAATACCCCAATGTTAGGCATTTTCATTTTGGTATAGAACATGGTGTCCACTGTCCAAAAAGCTTCATCGACATAAATAATATTGTTAAGAGAGCCTTTTCGAGGAATAAGAACCGATTCCCCATCATAAAGAACCTGACTACATTTTCGCATAAATCCGCCTGAGCCATAGACGGGAATTAGGCCATCTGGAATGGATTTGTGGTCTTTTCCATACTTGACTTCAACAATATCACCCAGTAGTCTTTTCTTCCACCCCTCCGGCACACCATCCACGATTTTGGTGTGCTCATGGCCGGGGAAACGCAGGTCTACAAACCATACTTTATACAGCCGCTGGGCTGCTTCTTCCAGCAGTTTGATCTGCTTTCGGTTGTTCTCGATGAGGTCATCATAGGCGGAGAGAATAGTTGCAATCCGGCGCTGGATTTCGATTGGTGGGAGGGGGATAATTAATTTTTTTATATCAGATGGGCTTATATTTGCCTGATTTGCTGCACCACCTGCCTTACTGGCTAACGCAATTTTTATTTGCTCTTGAGAAAGAAAGTAATAGACATAATTTATATCACAAGAACCTTCATTTTTTACTGTAATTTTTCCAACTCGTTGATTCAGCAGTGATGGTATATTGTATTTTACACGAGCAATTCGTCCTACAACCGATGCCATTTGATTTATATGTGAACCCGTTAATGCAATTAAAACATCATTATAAGTAAGAAGATACTTTTGGTTTAACTTGGCAATTTCATTCGGCACATAAGATAAATCTTCTAAAGTTACATATGGGGGAACAATATTCTTTATCTTAATAACTGGAATACCGTTCTCTGAAAAATCCTTTGATTTAAATGCAAATCCAGACAAAATATCTATATAATCACCAAGCAATACATAAGGGTAACTCACAGCCCCATCTCCTCCCAATTCTTCGAGATGGTTTCCATCAGGCGATTAGACTCCTCCTGCAAGGAAAGCAGCTCCTTGTGGATCTCGGTCATGCGCTCGTGAAAATCCACTCCGTTGTCCTCGGTGGGAGCCACGCCTACATAAGCGCCAGGGGTAAGGGAATATCCCTTGGCCTCGATTTCTTCCAGCGTTGCCACCTTGCACAGGCCGGGAATGTCGGCATAGTCACCCTCGCCGAATTTCTCCGTCAGCCAGAGGACCTCTTTGGCGGTCTGGATGAGTTCCTCCAGACCGTCCATGCTCTCCGCATAGGCCGCCTCGATCATCTTTTTCTCTTTTCGGGCAGCTTGAGCAATTTCTTCCTTTGCCTGGGCATTCAGCTGTGTCTTTTTCTCCTCCAGCTTAGCCAGCATAGCAGGGAAATCCCGGCTTGCCAGGGTTTCAGCATACTCGTCCACCAATGCCCGATATTTGTCCGTCTCCCCCCGATACAGCCACACAATGGCGTTTAAGTTCTTGAGCTGCCAGCTGCTCCACTCATTCAGGGTGCGGTCCACCACGGTATAATAGTTCCGGGCATCAATAAACAGCACTTTGTCCCGCAGTTCGTCCTTTTTCCCTTTATCAAAGAACCACAGGGAACATGGTAAACTCTTGGTGTAAAAGAAATTGTTGCCTACGCTTACCATCACATCCACATGGCCGGTCTGCACCAACTTCTCCCGGATATCCTTATCTTTACCCTGGCTGTCAGTGGCAGAAGAAGCCATGACAAAGCCCGCCCTTCCCCGCTCATTCAGGTAAGAGTAGAAGTAGGAAATCCATAAATAATTCGCATTGCCAATCTCTTTATTTTTGTTGACAGAAGGCAGACCAAAAGGCAACCGGCCAGCGCTCTGAGCAGATTCTGCTTTAACCTTATCTACATTGAAGGGAGGATTGGCCATCACATAGTCACAGCAGCCATCCAAGTTATGTGCATCGTGATAGAAAGTATTTGCCTCATCGCCAGATTTGATAATTCCAGTAAGGCCGTGAACCGCTAGATTCATTAAGCACAACTGGGCATTGTATTCCACCTTTTCTTGCCCATAAAAAGTCATGGTATTATTGGCCAGCATACCAGCGTGCTCTACAAAGTCACCGGTCTGGACAAACATTCCACCACTTCCGCAGGCGGGATCCAACAGAATTCCCTGTGTGGGCTCCAGCACATTTACTATCATCTTAACCAAGGACTTCGGCGTAAAGAACACTCCGTCATCCTGGGCGATATTTTTAGCAAATTTATTGAGAAAGTACTCGTAGATTCTACCAATGATGTCGCCGCCGACTTCGTCCAAGGCGCTGTTGTTGAAGATTCGCAGCAGCTCAGCCAGCAGTTCGTCGGAAAACATGGTGTAATCCTTGGGCAGAACCCCGGAGAGCTGTTCACTCTGCTGCTCAACCAGTTCCATGGCGTTGTTCACCACTTCACCTAGGCTGTTCATTACTTCCCCATTTCGGTTGATCAGCCCTGCTGCAACGATATTCTCTGGAAGATCCACAAGATAGGAGTACTGTGCCTCTTTCGGAAGAAACAGTGCGCTTCGGGAGGCAAAATCGCTAGCTTCCACTGGAAGAACCCGGCCATTGCGTACTGGTCGATCTTTCAAAATTTCAGACTCCACTAATTTAAAGCGGCTAAATGCATATCGAAGAAAAATAAGGCCTAAAATAGGCATACAGTATTGATTAGAGGTTAACTTGGAACCGGCCCTAAGCAAATCAGCAGACTCCCACAATTCCGCTTCTAATTTCCGTATATTAATCACAACTTAAAACCCCTTATTCATAATCATAGAATCGCTTAAATCCTATTGTAACAGTCCTTTTATATATAGAGAAATTATACACGATTCTCCTATATTCTGCAACAAATCTGCAGCCACGATGCCCCTTTCGTGGAAATCTTATTTCCTTTTCTCCAATTCGATAATTACTTTCTTAGATCCCGTTCTCCCCCACTCCACTACCTTCCCCGCATTGCTGGCAGGGTGAGTGACATAAGCTATCAAATGAGTGCAGCGCTCCACCATCCAGCGGTTGGCGCGGGAGATCGCAAACCGTCGGGGGACCTTCTCCATTCCCGGCGGGTAGAGACTTCCATCAAAACCAGATGGCAGAACCACTTCTCTCTCTGCTGGGTGGTATGGCAAAAGCATGGTCAATCGCACCTCTGGGCGCTGCTGTTTTGCCTCGATCACCACCCGGGCTGCTAGACGGTCAAAGTTTCCGTAGTGACCCACATAGAAATCTGTCACCCCTTGTCCGATGAGTTGCTCCACGGTCCGTGCAAGTTCCGGGTAGATACTCTCCGGGGCATCTCGGTGCCCGATGAAAAAACAACGATACATTCCTCACACCCCTATTTTACGATATATCCCATACAAGTGTAGCACATTTATCTGATTTAGGATATATCCAACACGATATATCCCACTTTTGGTTACACTAATAGCATCGTAATTACCGGAGGTGGAGAAAATGAACAGCAAGGAGGCTGTGGCACAGCGAATTCAAAATCTCTGCGCAGAGCGCGGAATCGCAATAAACGCCCTGGCCAACTGCTGTGGAATGCCCCCAACTACTATTTACAGTATGCTTGGGGCAAAAAGTAAAAACCCCGGTATCGTGTCTATTCAAAAGATTTGTGATGGCTTGGATATCTCTCTCCGAGAGTTCTTCGATGATCCTCTATTTGAACATCTGGAACCTGTGGTTCAGTGATAAGCCATGAGGAATTATTTGATCCAAATTGGACCATTGACATAATATTGTTGGAACCACTCGCTAGGCGAGTGGTTTTCTTTATAAGATAAAAAAAGAGGGCAGCCAAAGCCACCCTCTCTTCTCCTCCCCGGCAGCCGCCTGGGATCTTCAACCTACTCCCTGCCAGCTGCCCTCCCACTGCTTTTCAAGTGAGCAAGAGAATCACTTCACCTTCCGGTAAAAACTGGCCTTGCTGATCCCCAGATGCCTGCAAGCCTCTGCCGCGGTGATCTCCCCTTTCTTCCACCGAGCTACCATTTCCTGGAACCCAGGAGGTGTCAACGGTTTCCTACCCTTGTACTTCCCCTGCTGCTTGGCAATTTCAATTCCCTCCCTCTGGCGCTGTAAAATGTACTCCCGCTCCAGTTCTGCCACCGCCCCAAAGACAGTGAGCATAAACTTGCCTGTGGGGGTGCTGGTATCAATGGCTTCCTTTTTGGATATGAACTCCACACCTTTGGCTGTCAACTGCTCGATGAGCTCCAGCAGGTCTCGGGTGTTTCGGGCAAACCGGCTGATGGATTCCACAATCACCGTATCCCCACACCGGACATACTCCATCATTTTCTGCAACTGCGGCCGGTCAGTGTTCTTGCCGCTGGCCTTGTCAAGGTACAGCTCCTCCACCCCCAGCTCTTTCATCATCACCTCCTGACGGATAGTATTCTGCTCCTGGGTGCTCACCCGGATATAGCCTATTTTCACAGGTCTCCCTCCTTTCCTATTTCAATAGGGTGGTCCTGTATCATGAGACGTTGCAAAAGCCTGAATCCAACTCTACTGAGACACTGTTTTCCCATCTCACACAGGTGTAGCCTATTGAGAACCCCGCCCACCAGCTCACATCGAGAGGATCTCCAGGAATTGCTGCTCTGTCAAAATCGGGAGTCCCTTGACTTTTGCTTGGATCAGCTTTACCCCCGGCTTCTCCCCACAGATCAGCAGGTCTGTCTTTTCTGTCACGTTGCGTTCAGGGATTGCTCCCAGGCTTGCCAGCTTTCGATGAGCCTCTCTCCGGGTAAAATACTCCAGCTTGCCGGTGATCACCACCACCTTGCCCTCCAGGGGATTGGGTCTTTTACCACAAGGCATCGTTTTTCCGTCGGGGAAAGTCTTGTAAAAATTCTGCATAGTAATCTCCTTTCCAGTTTAGTCCGCTTCCGTGAACACAGGCTCCACGTCAGCGGCATGGACAATGTCCATAAACTGCCGGCCAAACTCCCGGACCTTTTCCGCCTCCTCCGAACCCAAAACCTCAACCGCGTCAAAATGGAACAGGGCATAGGGTTTCCCCTCCCGGCTGGTGGCCTTTTCCAAAGTGATCTTGGTCACCACGCTGCTAAGAGGTGTCAATCGGCTCACTAAGCGAGTGGTGTATTTCAGGAACAGCTTCTTACTGGTCACTGGCACCCGGACCAGCAGGGGGAACACACTGCCCGGCCTCAACAGGAACAGGAGCACCGATTCCTTACAGGCTTTGGCATTGCTCTCCCCGTCCTTGCTGCCGAAGTCGTTGAAGGGACAGTGGGCACAGACCTTTCCGTCTGCGGAAATCAGGCTATCTTTGCTCAGGCAGGTGGGCGGCGTGCCCTCCACAGGGTCCGGGGTAGCCCAATATGCCCGGGGTGTCATGTAGTCCAGGATGATGCCGGTGAGCTCCTTCTCCGCCTCCTCCCCAGACAGCCCTGGGACGGAAAACACGGTGGAACCACCGGAAGGGGATTTGACAAGATCAAAGAGCTGGAAAGACAAGGACTGCTGTTTCAGGTTCTCCTTAATTAGGTCCAGGGCGTTACTGCTCAGGGCCAAGTACCCAGAGTCAGAGGGATTCCAAAGGTCTTCGGGTGGCGCTGCCTCCATGGCTTGGACTTTGGTGTTCATGCGGGTTTTCAGGCTGGTGTTATTCATATTAAAACCTCCTTGTTAGGCCACACTCTTGACGGTAAACCGGCGGTAGGATGTCTGGGTGGCGTACTTTTTGAAGAGCGCTGGGTGCTCGGCCTTTAGCGTCTTGCTGTCCAGCCGCTCCTGGGAGATGCTTTTCCAGATGATCACCCGGTTTCCAGAGGTGCCGGTCTCGTGGTCACCCAGCATCTGCTTCAGCTGATTCTCCGCCTCCTGCTTTTGCTCTGTGGCCATTTTCAGCACCTCACAGGACAGGTCATACTGCTGTAACAGTTCGGCGGCCTTGTCCGGCAGGGCAATTTCAGACTTGGGCACGCTGTCCGGGAACCGCTTCGCCAGGAACTTTGCCGATGCGTTGGATCCATCCAAAGCTGGGGGCACTCCCTTCTCCACGTGTTTCCAGAAGTCCTCTTCCAGGGAAATCAGCATGTGGATCAGTTCCTCATCCCGCTCCACAAACTTCCAGCGAAAAGAGTTGCCCCCAATGAGCACGGCGATGTAGGCTCCCTGGCAGCCGGTCACCGCCATGTAGTGCTGGATTTGGATCATGTACTCGTCCGGGATGGCGTCCTCCCACTCCCCCGCTTTGTAAGCAGAAGCTGTTTTGGCCTCAAAGATGCATGGGCCGTGGGTATCGTCCTCACAGAGCCCGTCCACATTGGCCAGCATGAAGGGGTGCTCCTGGCTCTGGTAGATGACGCTGGGTTTCTTCACTTCAATGCCTGTGCGCTTGGTGAACTCCTCACGGACCAGGGATTCCAGCAGGTTCCCCCAGTAGGCAGCCTCCTCTGCTTCCTGAGAAGGCAGCTGTCCGGTTTTCTCCATCCACAGTTCCACCGGGGACTTGTACCGGCTGATCCCGCAGACCACTGAGGCCGCCGATGCCCTGTTTCCTCGCTTCCAGCCAGTCCTCGTAGGGAAGGTTTTCTGTGGATAGCAAAACATTTGTATTCATGGCATGATTCTCCTTTCTCAGCAGACAGATGGTGCCCAGGTCAGAGTTTGCTCACAGAGCGCTCTGCAAATTTCTCGATGGGCAAGCAGCTCCTCCCGCAGTTGGTCACAGAGGTAGGGACGCAAGGGACCTGCCTCGGGGTGATAGGAATCCACCGCCAGGATCAGGCGGATGGCCAGGTCCTGGTAGAGGTCATCATGCTCCAACCGTGCTGCTTGTAACAGGTTGCGGTAACGGTGGAACACTTTGTCGATGCAGCATAGTTGTTCCTCCACGATCCGGTTGCGTTCGGCAACAGAATATTTGTCTTTCATGATACTTTCCTTTCTGCCCGTGGTTCCCAGAAGGGGCAATAGCCGTTTTCCCGCTCTTCCATAAGGAGAAGACGGGTGCTGGGACGAGCGTTATACTGTGGATTTACACAGTGCTGCCGCAGTCTGAAAAGGGGCAGCACTGACTCTCGGTCATGAGTCCAGTAAGAATAGGCGCAGCAGTCGCAGTGATTTTCCAAAGGCATTCCTCCCAAAATAGAAATGGCCGGGAGATACGCAATCTCCCGACCGAACACTTCCGATTGTTTCGTCATGCTGCCAAAACCAGCTCATAGGCTCGGTCCATCAAAGGATTTCCCTCCATGGTTTTGGCGAAGAGGTTCTCCCGGTAGCTGGCTGTTTCCCGCAGGGGCTTGGCATGGGTGGCGAAGTCGCTGACAGCGTTGATGAACCGATAGGCGTTTTTCCCTACATACTTGAGATCCGGAGCATCGAAGTACCGTTGCTTCATGTCCTCACGGATGCGGGTGATATTTTTCCGGTGGATCTCCGTGGGCTGATCATCCATGGGAAGAAGCTGATCGATGTACTGGAGCACCTTCTGGTCGGAGAGCTTTATCTTGGACAGCCGGGAAACCTCCATGCCCAGCTGACCCATATACTTCTCTGCCAGCAGCAAGGTGTTGTGGGCTTCGGCCATTTTCCCTGCCAGGTCACCCACGTGAATGGTGGACCACACCCGCTTCGCCGAGGAGAGTGCCAGGTTCAAAGTGTTCTGGCATACCACACGGATAGGAGTCATGGCCACCTTGATGGAGCCACTGCCGTCGTGGGAGCTGCTGAACACCAGGTAAGGGTCAATTTGATCCCCTTCGATGATGTACTTATCCGGCAGTTTGGCAAGGAGCCAGATCTTCCTGCCGTTTTGGAGGGAACCTGCGGTCTCGTACTTGACCCCCTCCCCCAGCAGCCCATCGGTAAAGGCAAAAGCTTCATCATTTTGTACCACCCGGTACCGGTCCGTAACCACTCCCAGCACCTGCTGGTCGGTGTCCCGCAAGTTAGCCCGGTAACCTGGAATGGGGGTACCGTCTACTGTTGTGATTTGCTGCTGGATCACCTGCCAATCCAAGCCGGAGAGCCGCAGCGCTTCCTGAGAACTGGGAGCTTCCTCCACCCGAACACCTAATCCATGCCAAGGGGCTTGGCGGACGTAAAACATACTCTCTACATTGGCGGGCATACTTTGTACCTCCTTCATGATTGTTGAAAACGCAAAAGAAGGGCTCCCTTACCAAGGAACCCTTCCTTTACTAAGTGCTATTGACCGTTGTTTGTGCTGCTATCCCCGTCCATTTCAGTGATCCCCTGTATGGCAGACAGCGCTATCGTGACCACCAACAGGACGATTTTAAAAATCTGACCCTTTGACAAATGATCTCCTCCCTTCGCCTTAGGTTCTACAGGGAGAATATATCATTGAGGGTTAGAAGGATACTGTGAAGTTATGGACCTGTTGACAAAAATAAAATATGGGCCGAGAAATCATATTCTCAGTCCATATTTTACCCATTAACATTGCAGAAAAGATGGCTTTGACCATCCTTTTTAGGTTTAATGCCATGGCAGACAAGAGGCATTCTTCTGTGGCTGCGAGAATGCCCCTCTTATGTATTGTGGAAAGATTGTGCTCGCGCTTCATGGCCGCAAAGCTACCTTCTGCCCAAATTTTTCGCTTTCTCATCATGTGTAGGTATTCTGGCGTATTAACCCTTGAATGCCCTCTATAAAACGCTGGATAACAACTGCTGGCCAGAATTTTTCTACGTGCACCAGTCGCATCAAAGCATCCCTCACGAGAAGGGCATTTTTTGCAGATATCTCCCTGAACCTGGTAGCAACGAAGATATTTCCCTGTGGACTGATTACAGTTCAAACGGTGATACACAAGAGGCTGTCCCATTGGGCAAATAAACGTATCCTGCTGTGGATTATATGAAAATCCATATTTACTTGGGTCATTAGGGAAGCGGATAGTTGGGATATAGCCAGTTATTCCTAATAGTTCCAAGCCTCTGTGAACAGCGCCAGTATCATACCCTCTATCCAAAGCAACTTTCTCCATAGAAAGATTCAACTGTTTTTGTTGCCGCTCCAGATGTCGCAGAACCAGGAAGCTTTCTTTTTCATTTGCCGGAAATACATCTACTCCTGTAACAATTCCATGTTTACAATCTACGGTCGCTTCCATGAGGTATCCAACACCTCGTTTATTCCCATGGTGGATATAACCACACTCAGAATCTGTTGTGCTGGTTGTAACCTTTTTAGTGACTGTACGGCTTGGCGGCTTCTTAAATCCCGGCTGTGACGTAAGCTCTTGATCCAGGTCGTCAAGATAACTCAGCATACTCCGTTTGACTTTTACCTCTACATCAACCCAGCTATTTCTGGAAACTTCAGCGGGAATATAGCTGCCATCCGCAGCCATTTCTTTACCGTCTACCAGCCTTTGTTCAATGCAGCGGCGGACCATTTCTAAGAAAATTTGCTCAAATAGGTTACTCTTATTCCATTTACGAACACGTGTCTTGCTAAATGTGGAGTGATCTGGTATTTTCTCTCCAAGTTCATATCCGCAAAACCATCGATAAGCAATGTTCAGTTGAATTTCTTGTACCAGTCGACGTTCTGACTTTATGCCATAGAGATATCCTACCAGCAGCATCTTAAACATACTGACAGGATCGACTGACGGACGGCCATTGGCAGGATAATACGATGCCACTAGGTCATAGATAAAGTCAAATGATATCATCTGATTGATTTTTCGAAGTAAGTGATTTTCGGGAATCAGTTCTTCTATATCCAGAATTAACATACTTATCTGACCGCTCTGTCGTCCCATCATCGTCTATCCCTCCTTGCTAGTATTATAGCATAGAAACGAGATTTATAGATGACTTTGTCAACAGGTCCAGTTATAGACATAAGTTTCTATGTTCCTGTCGCCAGCACCTCAAAATGCCGCGTATCCATCAGCTTCCTAAACCGTTTTCTCAGGCAATAACCGCATTGTTCATCCCCATAAAGAAATCCTCGTTTTTTCAACCTGAATCTTGGATTCCAATTATCAGGTCTATTTAGACCAAGACAATCTATAAACCTCATTTCAGCTAATACCTGCCAATATCATCCCGTAAATTTAGAAAAATAATATAGTATTTCTATGTAAAGGATAGTATAATTGGATCAGTCAGATTCCTGTATAGATATGCTCTCAGGAATGAGGAAATGCTGCTCTAAGTTTTCTGGAGAAAATCCGGCGGGAGCAGTTGGCTTAGAAATTTGTTGTTACATTAGAATCAGAATTTTTTCTGGTTACATGCAACCGTGTATCCCTGGAGACAGGGAACGAGAAATTTGAAAGCCAACTGCTCCCGCCGCCCGTATCCCATACATTGCTCATCACAGATGAATACTTGGAGAGCGCCAATTAAACAATATTTACTGGAGGAAAGGTATGGCAACAGTATCTTTGCAAAAAATAATTGACGGCTTACTTGATAACGACCCAAATGTATCGGATAGCTTAGAGTCTGATAAACGAACTCTCTACCGCAAATTCAATAAACTAATTGAAAAGTTAGGGGCAAATAAAGAAATAATAAAAAATCGCAATCACTATGAATTTTCCGAAACTCAGGTTCCTTTTATAAGAGTTCTGTTATTACAACTCCATACGGGAAAGGGAATCGTGGCTGAATTCGTAAACAAAAAAACACGAAATAAGCGTTTTTCCTCAACAGAGGTTCAGGAGCTGATACAATCTCTGCTGGATGAGGCAGATAGGCAAGGCGCCAGTGAAGATGAGCTGAAAGAAATGATGCAATTCTTTTCACTTATTTTTCGTCTATCTCCTTTGCGCTCGATTGAGTATTGCCATGCTTGCATAGATGCTTTGGCTGCCAATTTATCCGATTTACCTTACACAGGACAGGCAGAATATCTATTACATCTTGAAGATATACTAACTCATGAATTTGTTCTTCGTAGCATCGAGGCCGCTGCAAACTCCTTAACCATCGCAGAATGCCTTGCCGAAGTTAGTGACCCCAACGGTCCATCTCCATATAACGAACATTCGTCTGAAATTGAATTTGAATACACGCAACGAGACCGAGCAGTCCTTGAACTAATTCAAGAAGATGAGGATCTACGGATATATATAGAGAAAAAATTACAAAAACCAGTTGAAGAAATTTTTGCACATGTAGTTTCAGAATAAAACCCACGTGTTTATTTTCCACACCAGTAGTTTTTAGATGTGTGTCCTCATAAAACGTAGTAAGCCCCTTAATGTAGTTCTATTTTCCTACATTAGGGGGTTTTTCTTGTCCTTTTTACTGGTCCAGTTCAAACTGGGATGGCGGTCTTTTTAACTTGGAAGGCACTTCCACATGTTGACAATTCCAGGTGAGATTAACTTTAAACATTTATATCCATCTCTTTTTTCCGAAAAATATCAAAAAACTAGTTAAACTATTAGAATTCAAACCTAAGATTTTGGTAAAATCCATCGTATCTTTGACAAAATAGCCTTTGTTAACTGTCATGTACTTCGTTCCCGGACAATGCTAATATGACTACATCAGGTAACTTTACTCTGTGCTCTAAGGAAATGATCAGTTTTATTAGCCCAGCTAACTTTTGTTTCTACATTTAATGAAGTAGTTGCACTATCTTAAGGGCATGAAAGGAGGCCACGCCAAGTTTAATATTCATCCGACAAAACCGAGCAAAGGTGTTGCTACCTGATCGACTTGCTTAAAAACTGAATAACTAAAAAACGGAATTACATGGCTATGGATTACTGGCTTGATATTTCACCGAAATTCATGGTATTTCCGCGTTAGCCTATCAGGCCCAGTAATGAGATGTCCATTTTTGGTAATGAGATGTCCCAGGCCAATGGGCATCTGCCATATTTCTTTGGGGCAAATTTTGTTGTGAAAGAAGAAACATGGCATGACAAATAATAGTAATTTTATCCTCAAAAACTGTCGTCCAGTGAGAATACTTTTTGGGTATGAAAAAAAGGACTGCCGAGGAGAACGTATCGCTGACAGTTTGCTCATCCGTCGCTCTAAGATAAGCTCTGGTGTAATTTTTGGTCGTCCGAATGACTACTCAACAGATCATTTTGTAGCCATGCCTCAGGGAACAGACGGAAACATCGTAATTATTGGCGGAAATGGAAGTGGTAAAAGCTCAGGTATTGCCTTGCCTACTGTAGCTCATTACAAAGGTCCTTTTTGTGTTACTGACATCAAAGGGGAAATATCCAAGCACTATATGATGCTCTATTACAGTAATCAAGTGACTCGTCCTTACCTCATATTTAATCCAATGGACCCATGCAATCCAGGTTATGATCCTTTTTGGTGGCTGAGGAAGGATAACAAGAACAATTTAATTACAAACCTTCATGACATCGTCATATCATTACTCCCAGACATTCCTAACGATCATCAGCCATTCTGGCGAAAAATGGAACAAATGGTTCTCAAAGCCGCACTGTATTATTTCTATAAGCTAGGTCTGGATTTTATTAGCGCAATCATTGAAACCCTTTCCCAACCAATTTCTGTACTTTACAAAGAAATGGCCAAAAGCCCCGATTGTCAATTACAGATTATGTTGGGAGAAATTTCCGCTATGAAGCCAGAACAGCTAGCAAGCATCGACGCTGGATTGCGAGCCAACATAGAACTTTTTGCCTCAGATCCCTACATCTGCAATGCCTTTCAAGGTAACCGAAAAAAGCTTTTTACATGGGATGATCTAAAAACCACCAATATTTTCTTGTGTATCCCTGAGAACAAAATCGAGGCATGGAGCGGAGCAATTAATCTGATGTATAGCCAGCTGATTCGCTATCTGGAACGGCAACCTGAGAAGTATGGGCAAGGATTTGTCCGGGAAGACCGTCAAGTTCTCTTATTAATGGACGAATTTGCACGGTTTGGGAAACTGGAGCGAATCACCTCAGCCTTATCAACTCTGCGGAGTAAAGGGGTGACCATTTGTCTCATAATCCAAAGTCTTGCACAGCTCGACAAAATTTACGGTACGCATGACCGAGAAATCATGCTAGACAACTGCCAATTCCAGGTGATTCTTCGCGCTAATGATTTGGATACTCAAAAATACCTCAGTGAGAGAATTGGAACCTATGTCGCTCTTCAACGTGGACTCGGTGTCCATTATGACGAGAAAAATTGTCTCACTGGATATAATGAGCAACTTAACGAATCACGGCAGCTGATAATTCAACCCCATGAGTTGGCAATCCTTAAAGATGTGATTCTGCTATCTCCACACGGATTCCATCAGATCCATAAAATCACACCAGAGGAGAGCACTCCTTGGCCATTTATTTTCACATATAATGGCGGCCAAGTTTACAAAACAGCCATAAGACTACACGAAGCACGTAAATCAAAAGAAGGAGAAATGATAATGTCTATTGAAGAAGTAAAAAAGAGAGCCGATGCCCAACTCCGTGATGCTCGTCAAAAGGAGCAGTCGCTTCAACGGAAAGAACTTGATGAACAAAAGCGTAACACAAAACGACTCAACTACCAGATCGGCGATTTGGTCACGCAGTACTTCCCCTCCTTAAAGAATGCGAATCTCAATGGCAACGAGGAAAGTCAGGATTCTCTTCGGAAGTTTGAGGCGATCTTGTACACCCTTTCCATCGAAGATGAACTACTCCAGGAACTGGAAGACCGTGCCGAACAGCTCATCGCCAGCGATCCCAATGATGAATGGAGGCTTTCAAAAGTGCATGAATAAGACATACCCTCACGGAAAGAGTCCACTTATACATTGGGTCACTTCCCACGGGAAAAACGTATTTTATGGCAAACTATCATTCAGAAGTTGAAATGATTAGTCGTGGAAAAGGACGGTCCATATCCGCAGTGTTCAGCTACATTTTAGGGAAGAAAATCCACGACCAGTACTTGGGCAAAACCTACCGTACCAATCGCAAGGATGTGGTAGCCACAAAGGTCTACCTGCCGGAAAACGCTCCTCCAGAGTTTGCTGACCCTCAACGGCTTTGTGATGAAATCAATCTGGCAGAGCGACGATGGGATGCCCAAACTGGCCGGCAGTTCATCAACTCCCTCCCCAACGAGCTTCCTCCTGGTGAGTGGATTCGGATCGTCCGGGAGTTTGTGGAGAACAACTTTACCTCTCAAAATCTTTGCGCAGTTGCCGCAATCCACAGAGGACGCAACTTGGCAAATCCCTCCAAGAACAACCCTCATGTTCACATCATTGTTTCAACCCGAACCCTGGGTCCAGATGGCTTCAGTAAGAAGAAGGACCGGGAACACAACAAAAAGCAATACCTGATACAGTGGCGGGAACAATGGGCAGAGATCCAAAATAGGGCTTATGAACGAAACCAGTTGGACATTCGTATCAGCCACGAATCTCTTGCGGTTCAAGGTAAATTAGACCGGGAACCAACCATCCATCTCAGCCATATGGACTGGCAAAAGGAACAACGAGGTGAGCGAACAGCTGCAGGCAACCGCAAACGGAAGATCCAGGAACGTAACAGGCAACGAGAAAAGGTACCGAAACAGGAGATCAGCCTTGATCGTTCCCGCTGACCGTATACTGCGTGGTTTCAGCCATATATTCTCCCTTCAGGAGGTGAAATCATGACCAAAAGTATCCTGAAGTTTGAAGCCGCCTCAGAGGACGGCTCCACATTCCGAACCACTTTTAAGACAAAGCACGGCCGTATGCTGTACCTGTCCCTGGTCCTTCAGGGAACAACCTGCGCGATCCAGGACTGTTTTTACCTGGACCGGCACCGAAGTCCTGGAAGGCCTGATCTCCAATACAGGCCTCAGAAGTTAAAGACCCTCGTATTCCCGAAAGATACGCTTTTATCTGTGATCCAGTCTGAACTGGACAAGACTTTTTACGGGGTGGAATTCGTCCGGGACGGATCCGCCTGCTTACCCTTGGAAGAGTACCTGAAACACAAAGCGGACCAAGATCAGAAGTACCGGTTTCTGATCCTGGTTGGAGAGGGAGAGCGCCTTCAAGGCCTTCCCATCCGTCTGCGCACCCGACTGAAGAAC
>ENA-OPSZ01000568-OPSZ01000568.1-human-gut-metagenome-genome-assembly--contig:-NODE-568-length-23925-cov-3.884960_pt1 | contig 23925 bp, 19 predicted proteins | sample MGYA00241814_ERZ501919 | MGnify/ENA primary metagenome ERZ501919 (study PRJEB25962, sample SAMEA2042440) | human gut metagenome | biome: human gut; feature: human-associated habitat; material: faeces... | reverse complement strand
GCCTGCCGCCAGCGGTTTTCCTCGGCGTATATAGTTAGGAAGCTTACTGTAATGGTACTAACAAGTTAAGCGAAACAAAACCAATCTCAGGAGGACATTTTATGCTGAAAACCCTATTGGCTGAAGTAAAGCAGTACAAAAAAGCGTCCATCCTCACGCCGGCATTCATGGTGGGCGAAGTTGTCATGGAGATTCTCATCCCCATGCTGATGGCCCACCTCATCGACAGCGGCGTGGAGAAAGGGGACGTGCGCACAATCTGCATCACCGGCGGCGCAATGGCCGTGATGGCAATGCTGTCTCTGGCCTGCGGCGTGCTCTCGGGCAAATACGGCGCGCGGGCCTCCAGCGGATTCGCGCACAATCTGCGCCAGTCCATGTTCCGCAATATCCAGACATTTTCTTTTTCCAACATCGACAAATACTCCACGGCCGGGCTCGTCACCCGCATGACGACGGATGTGACAAACGTGCAGAACGCCTACCAGATGATCCTGCGCATGTGCACCCGCGCACCTGTGATGCTGCTGTGCGCAATGGCGGCCGCGTTCTCCATCAGCGCGCGGCTGTCCCTGATCTTCGTGGCGGCCATCGCGTTTCTGGGCGTGGCGCTGTTTTTCATCACGAAAAATTCTCACCCCGTATTTCGGCAGGTATTCCGCAAATACGACGACCTCAACGCCAGCGTGCAGGAGAATGTCAGCGCCATCCGCGTCGTCAAGGCCTTCGTGCGCGAGGACTACGAAACCGAGAAATTCGACGAACGCAACGACGACTACATGCAGCACAACATGGCGCAGGCCGCCGCAACGATGCAGGCGATGCAGGACGGGAGTCTCGAAAAGGAGTTGCGCGAGGCGAATGCCGCAGCGCTCGACTGGCTGGGCGAGGACGGCGGCTGGGAGATCAGGCACGCCGCGACGTGCCGGCTGACTACGGAACAGCGTCGGCTGATGGCCTTTGCCGCACCGTTGCTGGTCTACAACGACGAGGAGGTGGATGCCGTCGAGAGCGAGGTCCTGCCCGAAACCTACCGCGCGCAACTGCAGAGCTGGTGGAACATTACGGACCGGGGCTCGACGCTCGGGATTGTCCGGTGGCTGCTTCACGAAGGACACCATGCCGATGCCGACGCGGCGCTGACGCTCATGCGCGGTGGCCAACCCCATACCGGCGATCCCGAAGAGAAAGCCGAGGATGTGCAGGCCATCGCGAAGTTTATGGTCGAAAACGGATATTGCACGGCCGGGACGCTTCCGCAGACGGTCATCGCCTGGGATCTGGTGCGCATTGCCAACCTAGGGCGCTGGGCCTTTCACGCAGGTTATCTCTCCGAAGAGGAGATGTGGCAGGTGATGCAGGTGGCGGCCGATGCGGCCCGCGAGCACTTCGCCTCGTGGGAGGAGTATGGACGCAGCTTCGCCATGGGCCGCGGTGTCTGGCACGGCGACGAGGAGGATTGCCAGACGGCCTGGGAGATCGTCACCGCGCTGCTCGAAGAGGAGACCTCGCCGTGGCGGCAGATTGCGTGGAACGCATAGCCACACGACAGCACTAAAACGATGGAACGGGGAATTGAATTCTATGTGATGCTGGCCGCCGTGGCGGTCGGTGCTCTGACATGGCTCTACAAGAAAGGCAGCCGGATCTGGCGAACGGCGCGCAAGTTACGCCGATCCTTCAAGGAAATATGCCTGAACCCGAAATCGACGCTCGATGATGAACACTGCCGCCAGCTGGCCATCGGGGCGATGTACGCTTCGCAGCAGGGGGCCTGGCAGAATTCGCTGGAGACGGGGATTTTCGACACGCTGCCCGAAATTCTGGGCGGCTGGTGGGGCATCGACTCCTCCGCCGAGGCCCGCGGGCAACTGAACTACCTCTGCGAAAAGGGATTCCGCTACTACTGGCCCACGGTGCTCGAAGCCTTTCGGCTCGACGACCATCTGCGGCAGGATGCGTTGTTCCAGCAGCGGATGACCTCGCAGGAGGATTACGACAAGGCGACTTCGCAGCTCGAAAACCTGCGGGAGACCCTCGACGAACTCCTCTCGTGCGGGGTCGTCGCCTCGCGGGAGGAACTTAGCAGCTGCAACGTAACAGGCTGGGATGCCGGGCGCATTGTCTTCCTGGCGCGGGCCTGTTGCGAGATGGGCTACCTCACCGAAGAGGAGGCATGGCATTACATCGGCCGTGCCGATGCGCTGGCGCACGAAGCGTGCGGGTCGTGGCGCGAACTGGCGATGAGTTACATCCTCGGACGTTCGCTGTGGGGTGGCAAACGGGCCTACAATTCGGTGATGAAGACAACGGCCGACGTGCTGCTGAGCAACCCCAAGAGCCCGTGGGTGCGCTACCCGTGGTAAGGGCCCGACGAAACCGCGATGAAAGCCGCGCTGAAATATCCGGTCTTCTACCTCGCCCCCGCGGAGCATACGGTTTATGTCTTCTGGCGGGAGGAGAACGTAACGACACGCCGGCTGCTCGCCGAGGTCGACGGCTGGGCCGGGCAGGAGGTGGTCGACGCCTCCGGACGGCGCTATACGATCCGCCGCAGCCGGGAGACCGCGCCGGTCGGGCTCTGCGGCCGTATCGGCCCAACCGACCGACGCACCGTCCGCTATGAAACCGACTTCGAAGATGAGGTTCGCGATTGTATGCTCCCGGAGCTGCAGGCGTGGATCGCCCGCGAATATCCCCGGTCGGAGTGGTTCCGGGAGGCGTGCTGGCGCAATGCCGCCAACTTCCGGCAGGTAGTCTACAGTTGCCGGAGTTTCGAGGAGCTGGCCCGGATGTTCCGCTGCCATCCCGAAGAGGAGCCCTCTATCCGACGCGACCTCGTGCGCTTTCTCATTGTGGCCCTCGTTGTCGGAGTTGTGATTGGGCTGCTGGCCCGCTACACGTAACGGAAATTGTAAAAAAACATGAAAATCAATCATCTCATCGCATTTCTCTTTCTGCTCGCGGCCACAAGCTGCGCAAGCACCCGTAAATCCACGGAAATCAACCCGCCTTTCGTGGCATCCGAATCGACCTGGTTGTATCGGGATGCCGAGGTGGTAAACCGCCGGCTGAAGCCCCTCGAGCGTCCGCAGGTGCGCTTCGAGGTCGAGCACGCCATCCGGCACGCGGATTCGGTCTGGGTGGTGGCTCGCGTGACGGTTCCCCACCGCTCGATCCGCCGCGGAGAGTGTTTCAAGGCCATAAGTGTTCTTCAAGCCCCCGAGGGCATCATGGAGCTGGGAGAATTGTCTCTCGACTCGGGCCATTTCTTGCCCGATGAAGATGGAGACGTGGCGGTGGCAACCCGTCCCGGACGGATGCAGAACCTCTATCTCTCGTGGCGCTTTGCCTGGGACGAACGCATGCGGATGAATACCTTTATCGTGGTCTTTGCAAGCCTGACCGACGGCCGCCACCTGTTCCAGTATCTGCCCCTGATGCTGCCGCTCTTCTGGATTGATGATACGGAGGATGAGTTTTACTGGCCCCGGTCGGCCGAGATTCCCGAGGAGGCCCTGCTCGATCGTTCACCCTTCGAAACTGCCGTCGAGTGATATGGAAAGAGTTATTCGGTGCGGATTCGTACTACTGCTTGCGCTGACAATTCCTATATGGAGCGCTCGGGGTAAAGAGATTCAGGCGGACAACCATTCCGCCTTCGATGTTGCCCCAAGCAATGCTGCCCATACGGTCCTGCTCCACGCCGCCACACCGGAATGCGACACCGTGCACTGCTGCCTCTCGATCGAGGTCGGACGGCCGCGGGCTCGGGGCGACTACGAGATTGTGCTCTCCAGCAACCAATATACCGACCGAACCCCGACCATCGTCACGGAGGAGGGGACACCCTTGGCATGGATTCGGAGTGCCAGTAGCGGATCCTGGAGCGATGGCAAAACCACACGCATCTGCCGGCACTTCTACCGTTTCTCCCCAGCCAAAAAGGGCGAGTACCGGCTTCGCTGCCGGGACCTCTCGTTCGACGGCGTGGCCTACGACGGCGTGCTGACGATCCAAGTCGGAGCACCGGAGCTAAATGCCGTTCCCACCTTTCTTTTATGGGTGGCAGGAATCGGTTGTCTGCTTCTCGTTGAAGTATTCATTCGGATTGGATGCCGCAACGAAGCCCGGGTCGATACAGCCGACTTCATACGGAAACATCGCAGGCTGCCGCTCAACGCCGAGGGGGTCTGGGCCCATTACCTGCTTCCAATCATGCTCCTCTATCTACCGCTCTTCATGGTCATCATCACCCTCACGGGTATGGCGTCCATTTCGACAAGGGCGCTTCTCTGGATCTCGGCCGTTTGTGCCCCGGTGGCTTTCATCCTCTTCCGTCTCCAATACCGCAGGCTTTTCTTCCGTTGGAGAAAAACGGTGCTGCCGCCGGAGCGGATCGACGCATTGCTCCGGGAACTGGCCGAGCAGTACGACTGGACGATCGACCACATGGACCGGGATTTTTTCGTCGCACACACCCATCCCGCATGGTGGAGCGCCACGTGGGGTGAACAGATCTTCGTCGCACACGACCGCGGCGGCATCTGGATCAACAGCATCAATGATCTCGGCAAGCGCAGCTCGATCGTCTCGTTCGGATATACCCGCCGGAATATCCGCCGGGTAACGGAGGCAATTGCAGCACGGTAAAAAGATACCCATCCACCAATGTAAGCCCGATACCATGACACCGTTGAAAATCGCCCCGCTGCCCGGATGCACTCCCGGGACGGCCGAAAAGATCGACGCACTCAACCGCAAACTCGGATCGTTCATCCACGCGCCGCTCAATCTCAAGGAGATACTGCGCATGGAGCCGTTTGCCGCCGATGGGGAGGTGGTGCGGGCTGTTGCGGCCTCGCTCGATGACTACGCCATCCTCCCGACCTCGCCCGAGGAGCGCGAACGCCAACGCACGACGGGTCTGCCGAAGGATTACGACATCGTGGGGTTCTGGTACTGTGTGGCACTTCTCGCCCTTTCGGCAGAGCCGGAGGCCGTGCGTTATCTGCTCGTGCTGGCGCGCATGCTGATGGTCGAGGATCCCGCGGAGCTGTTCCTGCTGCGGCGCATCGTCCGCCTGCTGGAGGGATTCCCGTTTCCCCACCTGCAGGAACTCAGAGGCCGGATCGAAGCCTTCTACGACACCGTTACACACCAGTTGGAAGCCTTCCGGTGGCTGGAGGCCGCCGGGATTCCGTGGCCTGAGTCATACGAATGGGAGGTCATCGCGCAGTTCTCCTCCGACGGCGAGCCCTATGCCGACCCGGCGGCCCCGAAGGAGGAGCGGCGCCGGCGCGTGGTGCTGACGCTCCGGCTGAACAGCCCCCGCAGCCTCTACGGCAGCTGCCGCCAGCACAACAGCTTCGAGATCTCGCTCCGCAACGACGACAACACGACGCGTGGCCTATGGAACGAAGGCCACGGCGATCTGTTCATCGACGACCGCCCCGTGATGCAGCACCGGATGTTCACGCCGTTGCAGCTCCCGGAGCTGTTCGACGCGCTCGAAGGGTTCGGCATCCGGCTGGTGCGCAAACCCGTGATGGTCTACACAAGCCAGGGAATTCGGAATGCCCATGTGAAGGTATTTCAGATGCTCGAAAATCAGCTCGGACATGACCCTACGGCGATCGGAGAGGTCGCAGAGGCGCCGGGCCAGCCGAAGAAGGAGGACGATCCGGGCGACACATCGGCCGGTGAGAGTAAATTCCCGGAGGTCGGGCGGGCCGTAGAGGAGGCGCTGGACCTGCTCAAATACGATGGGGACGTGAACGACTCGCTGGCTGAGATGCGTAAAAAATGGGGCGAAGGGATTTCGGTGCTGCATGAAGCCCGATTCGACGAGATCGGGGTGCAATATGCCTGCCGCTCGCACGAAGAGGGACTTGAGGCTGTCGGGCAGGAGCTGACCTGCCACGGATACCGGCTCTACGACCTCGACGGCGATGAAATCTACCTCCTCACGTTGCAGCCGGAGGCTCACGCTGCGGATTTCGAAAAGGCTTGTGGAAAGGCGGATCAATATTGTCGGCAATTGAAGCAGCCGGGGCGTGCGCCGGGCACTCCGGCCCGAACACTCGATCCCAGGCGCACGATGCCCTGCGAAGAGGTGCCGTGGCCCGATGATGCCGACTACATGCTCGACTCGCTGGCCGGCGACTTCTGCAGCGGGCGGTGGAAAAGCCGTGATGCGGAGCAGTGGCAGGGGAATTTCGTCGCCGATCTCCGTCAGCGTCCGTTGCAACCGGTCAAGGTGCGTTGGAACCGGTTTTGCTGCCTGACCTACTCCCCGGAGATGGATTTCTATGCGGCGTTTTACTACATTCCGCCCATGCAGTGCTGGATGCTTCTCGGGGGCAAGAATCCCCTGGAAGCGAACAGTTGGAAGCGGCTGTGCGACCTGCCGAAACAGGAATCGCCCTTTCTTTTCTTCGACCAGCGTCCCCGATGGTTCGGCCGTTATCTCTGCTTCGGCGACCGGCAGAGCGCCACGATCCTCACGATGAATCCGCAGGGAGTGGAGCGCGTCCAGCGTTTTCCCCTGCCCAAGGCGCAGCACCCTTGCAGGTTCGCCTGCGACGGACTCGGACGCATCCTCCTTGCACACGACGAAGAGACCTATTGTTTCGAAAACGGCTCGCTCTCACCGCTGGGCTTCCACATATTGAGCGGCGACGGGTTCAACGGCTCCATCCCTGTTCCCGAAACCGGCCGCCTGGTGATGTGCGGCTTCTCGGACCGGGAGGTGGTTGCCCGGCTGCTGGAACTCGACATCGACACGCGCCGCTGCCGGGCCACCCGTATGCAGAATGTGGATCCCTGGTCGGTTCTTCTCCCGTTTGGAGAAGATTGGGTACTGGTCAAAGGCGCATGCGACTCAATGCGGCTGGATTTCGCCCGACTCTGGAACCGCACAACCGGGGAAGTGCTGCGCATCCGTCCCGGGATGTTCGGCAGCGAAAAACTCGAACACATCGGACGGCTGAGCGACAGCCGCGTGGTGTTGACCACACTTCGCTCCCATGTGGGACAAGTCGTGCACTTTCCCGCGGATTTCTGGAATTTCCTCCGCTCGGCCAGTCGTCCGCAAACGCTGGAGCCGATGCAACCCTGCGAAGCACTCTATCCCGACATTCCGCTTACACAACCCGAGTAAGGGGGGGGAGAAATCGCTGTTCAACCCTTTCCTATGAACTGGTTTGATTTTCTGGTAAGTTTTTCTCGCTTTATTTGTCTCTCTCTAGTATAATATTCCCCACTACTACCTTGGCTACGATATCGTTTTATATTTGTGAAAGATAACATCTAACTACAGAACTATTTAGACAAACAGGTAGCATAGGCTACAAAATGCCAGTACGATAAGCAATACAAACTGTCTGAAATCGTCAGGAGCTATGATCTGATTATGATAAAAACAGATGGACTTATTAATAAAGAGGTTTACCTGTAAGTTCTTGATATAAATTTAATGCATATGTATCTGTCATACCACTTACATAATCTGTTATCAACATGAATTTTTTATAATTATCTGTAGGAAACTCTTCTCCTTCATTGCAGGCCTTATCGATATAATTTTTTGAAATGAGGGAATATATTTTGAACTCTTTTGATTTCCGATTGAGTTTCCCATTCAGACATATTTCCTTAGAGAATAAAGCATTATAAAAAGTATTAAGTAAATACGATAAGACCTCCTGCCCTAATAATTCACACTTTAATACTTTAATATTTGAAAAATTATATACACTTAACTCTTTGAATACATCTCGTAATTTACTGGCTTCAGACACTTTAAGTATTTCAGAATCAAAATCACCTTCAATAATCTCATTTATCCTTCTATTATACTCCTTGGTCGTTTTTATCAACATTTTACTTTGGCATTTTATTCTAAGCAATCGAACATATAAATCCATGTTAGATTCATACTTTTTTAGTCCGACCAATTCTCCCGGACAATCATGAGTCGAAAAAGTTCGCTTAATACGGTCTAATGTTATTATTCCGAGTTTATGCCCATCCTCAATATCAGAAACAGAATATGCTATATCATCTGCAGCTTCAAGCAAGAAAGTTAAAGGATGTCTGGTTTTTCCCTTCAAACCTAATGTTTCTATTATCCTATTATAATCTTCTTTTTCTGATGTGAAATAGCCATATTTTTTCTGACTGTACTTGCCACCATCGGACATTTTTTTATTTCCTTCCAACGAAGAATATGGATATTTTATAATTGTAGCAAGAATGGGCATTGTAAGATTATAAGAAAAATTATCATGCGCCAATCCTAATTTACGCAAGATTCTAAACCCCTGTACATTACCATCAAAATTTAAGAAATCTGCTTGTTGTTCATCCGTCAAAGAATCAAACGCATTTTTTATTAAATTATCATCAGAAAAGCTCTTGATTTTTTGAAAATATGATTTAATAATTTCTTCACCAAAATGGCCAAAAGGAGGATTGCCTATATCATGGATAAGACCTGCTACTTCCAATATGGTCGGGATATACCCGATTTCTGTCTCAGTAATTATTTTCTTTTTCAATAGATGCTTTTCTACTCCTAACCCTAAACCTCTAGCAAAACATGCAACTTCCAATGAATGTGTTAATCTAGTTCGTATAAAATCACTACGTTCTAATGGAAATACTTGTGCTTTATCCTGTAATCTGCGGAAATGGGAAGATAGAACTATTCTTGAATAATCACTATCAAATGGATTACGTCCATCTGTTGGATCCTTTTTTACGCTTGATTCCCTAAAACGAATAGGGGAAATCATTTTAATAAAATTAGCTCTCATTTTATGCGGTATAAATTATTGCAATATTATTCAATCAATAATTTTTCTCTTGTCAAACTCCTCAATCCACGCCAATAATTCATTAACATCATTAGATATATCGTCGGGTAAAGGTAATTCAACGGGTGCTTCTAATGGCTGACTATGCTCATAAAAAGAATATTTTGTCATAAATTTATCAATCATCTCGCAATCATGCTTATTTATTTTTGCAAGAGAACTAACTTTTCCCATTGTGTTTACAGCTCTACGATATCGCTGAACAACATCTCCTAATAGATGATATTCAACAGTTCGTTCTATTAAAATGCGAAAGTCACTACATATCATTTTTGCGTGTAAATAATATTCTTCTGCTCCATTTTCGTTTAGGACTTTTTTGGCTCTAACAAGTTTGTTATTTAAGATATCTTTGAGTGCATTCTTTGGAGATTTTGCAGACATTGGAAGTTCTCCTATTTCGCCAGTACCCCACGACTCTCTCCTTATTCCAAGCGTTTTTATATTGTCACAGGCATCATTCAATTGGCACAATAGACTCAGTCGATGCGTGAAAACGATGACTTGCTGGCTCTTGCTTAGTTCAACCAATCGTTTAACTGTTTTTTCCTCGTATGTTTGATCGAGAGATGAAATAGGATCATCAAACACAAACGGATTAGCATAATTCCCTCCCGTAACATCTGCTAAGAAAGCAGCAAGAGATATAATGCGAGCCTCTCCTTCGCTTAAAATGTTCTCAGGATTATTATGAGTTGCATTAGCAATCTTGAGTACATGTTTAGTTGTACCTTTATTAATTTGTTTTACAAACTCTACTTGAATGTTTCCAGCGCCCAATTTATCTAACTCCTCATTAAATCGTTTTACAAAACTTTGAGTAATGACTAAATCTCCTATTTCATTTGCTTTGGTTGTGATTCCTCGTGTATTGGTTTGCGAAATCCATTGATCATATCTTATGACATTCATCTGACGAGATTGCTCGATTTTTATAGCTTCATATTGTTCAAAAGCCCATTTTTGAGCTTTTAATTCCAATAATTGTTTTGCTGCAGCATCTCTGTCAAATAATTTTGTATCATTTTCATACTCTGCAGCTGTAACTTCATATCGTCGGCTTTTTTCTTTCAGAGCAGACAAAGCAATTTGCGCGTCGTTATAAATATTGAGTAATGGGCGTTTTAAACGAATCGCTTCCCCATTATTATATATTTGAATCCATATATTAAATATTTGCTTTCCCCAGTCTCTATCTAATCCAGCAGATATACATCTGTCAATAATCTGGTCTTCGGTAAAATCCTTTGGTAAGGAATTAATACGATCATTATATCGTTTTTTTGCATCAGTTGCTATTTGTGACAACTCATTGGTTATGAATGTATCAAAATTTTGCAATCGAGTTTTCGTTTCCTCATCTAATATTTGATGGCACAATACACATCTATCATGCTGATACAACTTTTTATCGTCTAGGTATGCGTCTTTTTGAGAATACTCTTTTGCTGCAGACCATAGTAATTTCCAAGATTCGGTTCCAACGCCCTCTAATTTAGAGCTATTACTTAACACCTTAGCCGCATCAAGAACTGCTTGTTCTTTTGTCGATAAGTCAGACGCTAAAGCATCTATCTCTTTTTTACTTTGTGGAGAAACTTTTATTAGATCATCTTCAATATCTTTAATTAGTAGGCCAATCTTACGTTTTTTTTCTCGTAACTCTACAACAGCCTTTTTAAGATCTGCTTCTTTTAATTTTTGATCAAGTTCTGATAATCTATTCTCGTCTTCTCCAGCCCAGACAAACTTTGATAAGTCTAACTTTTTAGACAGATATACATTCTTTACATAGTTGGTTTCGGATAATTCATGTGGCGGTACCGGTAGTTTTGGAATTAATTGATCTTTTTGAGTAGTCAAATGTTCCTTAATAATGTCATGATACCTTGAAAAAGAAGAAAAGAATGCTACAATAGGAGGAATGTATGAAACAGAGTTCGCTTCATTCAAATATGAGGTACCTGTGTCAGAATCAAAAATATCGACAGATCTTAATGATTCTATAGCGCCATCATTCACAGACCAAAAACATTGTTCCACTTGCTCTCCTCTTTTATAAGATATGGTGCATTTACCGATACTGACATTGGGTTTATATATATTCCCAATGAGATCTCGTGTATGTGGCTTTCCGCATACTTTTTTTAAAATTCTTGTATAACCGGATTTACCTGTTCCATTCTTGCCATAAATCACGGTTAATCCTTTTTCCGCAAATTTCAGAGCATTTCGAGGAGATAGATATTCAATATTTTCTATGGAATCTATAGACAATAATACTATCGATTCTCCATTAATTGATATACCAATATTAGGGAAAACTTTATCTTCAAATTGTTTCTCCTCTTTCAACATTGACACAATTTCATCAATATCGCTATTCTCTAATTTCTCTTTAATTAAAAGCCGATAGGCTAATTCACACTGCCATCCTTTTAATGTTTTCACCCAATTGATAACTTTTTGTTGGAGATTTTCCATATTTCTCTATGACTTAAAATAATATTATAAAGATAATCATTTTAAGTAAGAATATCCAATTTATTATTATATTGTCATATCAGAAGAAATACGATAAATATTTATGATTCTGTCATTTTATTGAAGTTATAGACAAAATACAATTAGGGAATTGCATATATTTGTATTATTCGAACTAAACATCTAAATGGAACATAAATTCGTTAAGGTCATTCTCAAACGACAGAATGGATACTTGGTTATTAAATCATTGGTTATCATACATAATAACTAATTCCTATTGATCAATTATTTTTATTAGAACTTATATTTGAATAAACCTCCAATAATAGAAATGAATATACTTTACATCTTTGGTAATGGCTTTGACAAAGCACAAGGGATGGCAACCAGTTATCCTGAGTTTTATAAATATCTGCAGGAGCATGTAACAAGTGGCAGCAATTTATTAAATCGGATGAAAGCTGAAATAACTGAAGATCGAAAGTTGTGGTCCGATATGGAAGAACGTTTAGGTGCTTTTACAGATGTATCTAACAACGCTGATGAATTTTACGATTTCTATTTTGAATTGAACGAACATCTTCAAAGTTATCTAACAAAAGAGAATGAGAAGTTTTTACCAACAGATAAACTTAAGACAAAATTTCAGGACGATTTTATTAAAATCAGTAAATATCTGGGAGCATTAGATAAAGATCGGTTTAATAGGTTTATAAAGAAACACAATTTTTCTTCCAAAGATATTTCTGTTATTACGCTAAATTATACAAATACTCTCGAAAAGATATTAAACCTCAGTAGTGGCGCAACAACCAAAGGTTTTGATAGTAGTAATACATTACGTAATCTTATCCACGTTCATGGGATATTGGGCCAATCTATCATCATAGGAGTCGACAATGAAACTCAAATTAAAAATGAAGAGTTCAAAAAAAATGACGACATTAAAGATTTGATGATAAAAGAACAATCGAATCTGGTGATGAAAGAAACAAGGCATATACAATGCGAGACTTTAATTAATAATGCGAATGTAATTATATTGTTTGGAGTCTCACTTGGGGATACTGATGCCCGGTGGTGGAAGATAATAGGGAATAATCTTGTTAACAGAACGAATATAGCTATTATTCAACATCTGTATGAACCTAATGCGATTCGTCGCACACAATTACAGAAACGAGGACGTTTGGAACGAGAACAACAAAAATGCTTTATGCAGAAAATGAGAATAGAAGAAAAAAACTGGTCTGAGGATTTAACTGGCAGATTGTTTTTCACAGTAAATGAACCTACATTCATTTTAAAATAATTATATAGGCCATATAAATAGTTCTGTATCAACAATACTAATAATTTCCATCAAAATCCTCCGATGAAACACAATCAACAGTTTATCGGAGGATTCTTAGAATTTAACGCGTTTTCTTACACATAATTCTCTTTTGAGAATTATGGACGATTCGTGCCACGTATAATAGACACCTTCTCCTATACGCTTCTTCCTCCTCATCCGGCCTCCGGCCGTCCCAGCGGAGGTCGGATGAGGAGTTGCCACTGCCTCCGCCGGATGAAACGGCTACAAGTTGTCCTCCTATTAAAGCATCTGCGATGGTGAAGATCCGTTCCCGGGCAGATGGCTCCGCCATCTGGTCAAGAAACTCCTGCATCAGAGCTGTCTGATTATCGTTGAGATCCGTTAGCCGCATATTCTCCTGTTGCAGCCGTTTAAGCTCCTGATAATCGACCAGTTCATTTCGCTGCACAGCCTGCACCTGCAGCTCGGCATCCTTCCGATACAACGCTTCAATCTGGCGGACAATCTTCACGAATCGGCTGGCGATAGACCGGTTCTGCTCCTCAATCCATTTGTCAACACCGAATATCGTAGGTTTACCAGTGATTCTCGGCGGTTCGAAGTCTATCTGACGGTTGCGGAACGGTTGTGCAATCCGTCCAACACGCTCTATATCCCGTGTCATTCTGTCCAGCTCCTGCTCTTTCGCCTGAAGTTTAACGGTCTTGTCGTCCAGCTTCGTCTGGTACTCGGCAATAAGTTTCAGAAGATCGGCTTTCTGGGCGTCGTATTTGTCGAGTGTTATTCTTCCGGACGCCAGTTTCTCTTCAACATCATCGAGCAGCGATTTATAATTAAAAATCTGCGCTTCCATTCTCCGTATCATAGACTGAAGTCCTTTAACGGCTTTTTCAGCCTGTCTTGCATCGTGTGTAAGTTTACGAATATAGTCGCGTTTACTCAAATGGCTGACATGCCGCCACTCAATACTATCGCCGCGTTCCAGTCCGTATTTACTGCCGACCTCCTCGTAGAGCGAGGTATGCATCTCCCGAAGGATCCGGCCGTACTCATAACAGTTCTTCCCGAACTTCGCCGACCACATGACACATTTGCGTCCGCTTTTTGTACGTTGTCCAACCGGAACAATCAAGGCATGGATATGCGGACTGCTCTCGTCGAGATGAATCTGGAAGCCGATGATATTCTCCTGCCCGTATCGTCGGGCGCACCAGTCATAGACATCTTTTGCCCATTGTTCGATTTCCGGGCGCCGCTGAAGGTGGCTGTTATCCGCCCCCTTGTCATGATTGACGGCCTGGTCTCCGAATGCCATTTCGAGAGTGCGGTCGTGGTTACCGCCGAAGATGAATTTGGCACAACAGTTCGGCTGTATCTTGCTGTCGGCCTTGAACGGATGCCAACCCAGCTCCGTCAGCCTGTCCATAAGCCGTACCTCAAGCGACTTTTGCTGATAGCCTAACGGATGGATCTTCCCGTCGGGTCCGATCTCGAAATTCAATCTCATCCGGCTTTTGTCGTAATGGTTGGTCGGGTCCTGATTCTTTCGCTCGATCTTGTCATCATTCCAGTGTCGTTCATTTTCATTGGCCTCCGCCGTGCCGAATGACTTTCCGGCTTCGACGTGCATGGCCTGCTTTATATCTGTATTCATAATCGATGATCTTTTGATAAATGGTTCTTGTTTGAGCTTGCTCACCACAGGTCGGAGTCTGCCGAATCCCGACGGGACTTTCTTGCCGCCTGGCAAAAAGTCCTTATTGTGTTATGGACTTTCATTGTAAACTCCCAAAACCTTCCTCGGGTTATTCGACCAGTTCCAGATCCAACTCGTCGATAAGCAGTTGCAGTGCTGGATTTCGCCTTATCATCTGCTGGAGTATCTGGCGTTGTGTCGGAACGGTCAGAAAGAAGTCCGCTATGTCCAGACCTTGGCTGCGCTGTTCGTCGGTGGCCAGGCGTTCCAGCATATCGGATACAACCACCCGTTTGCAGATGTCGGCCAGCAGGGCGGATTTCTCCCGCCATCGCTCCGTCGCCCCCAGATCGGGAATGAGAGTTACCTCCCTGTCCCGAAGAACGCACATTGCCTCCTGGTTGAAGCAGCCATTCTTCCCGCCCGTTGCCAGCCAGATGTAATCCGGCATGAAGTGGCACATGACAACGGCGGTCTTCTCGCTCTCGACCAGCATCACCGGTGCCGAGGTGGAGCGGTTCAACAGGTATTCGCCGAAGAGACATTGCCGGAGATGGAAGTCCGGCAGACGCAACTCCGAATGGACCCAACTGACATACGCCCGTGGCTCCTTTATCCGATGCCCGGTAGCGGGATCGTACTGCATGATTTTCCCGGTCCGTACCTGTCCCTGCCGGTCCGTCTGCCAGAAGATGGTCGCGCCGCCCCATTTGGACGAGGTGCCGATGCGGTACAACTGGAACAGACGCAGGGTCTCTTCCTCGCCGAATGTCTGGCAGAGGTAGCGATACAAGGGGTTGATCTCATAGTGCGACAGGCTCCGCCCGACCACATCGGCTGAGATAAAAGAGGGAACGGGATGGGGCGTTTCACACTCGGCAACACTTGGCAAGATGCGACGATCGGCTCTGCCGCCGTCCGGTTGAGACTGCACATCGGGATTGTCCCGGAAATACTCCCGCGGCGTATAATGATACCCGCAGGAGTTTTCATGGTCGCATTTGCCCACCGTGTCCGGAAACCGGATGATGCCTTCTTCATCGACATAGCGGACGAAGCAGCGGCTTTTACCGCAGTTGGGACAACTGATCTTGCTCCCGTAACGGTATTTCTGGAGATGGAATCTGTACTCACTCATGGCCGCGCGGATTTTCATCGTTTGCACACTGCACTTTTGCACTTTGACCCCCGGCCCCGCCCGTTTCGCCGTCCGAAAGTGCAATAGTGCAAGGTGCAGCCGGTTTGCTCGGACAGAGTTTGCGATACGTCCCGTGGTCGATCTTCTCCAGGAGGGGATTCGGCTGGCTGCACAACTGTTTCAGCGCATAATAGACCGAGCGCCTCGACAGCTCGACCCGCTTGCCCGCGACGATCGCATCGCCGGCCGTGAAGGTATTGCCCAGCAGCGACAGCCACGCCTCTTTGGACTCGCCGATATTGCTTGCGACAATCAGTTCTTGAATCCTCCGATAGGTCTCCTCATAATAGCCGATCATCCGAATGGCCGCCTGTGCGGATTCGAGGTCTACGCATTGCATACCGTCTCCGTCCGTCGCCCATTTCAACACCTGGAACACCAGCGAGAGCCGGGCGGCATTGCCGTTGAGTTTCATCTTGCGGCTCTCCACCTCCGCATCGTCTTCGATGGCGTTCACCTCCTCGATGATGCCGTTGTACCAGTTGTAGAAATACTCCTCCGCGTCGTCGGCCATATTCAGCACAGCACCCGCCGGATACGGGAGGCTCACGATCCTGTCCAGCACCTCCCGCCACTGTCCGACCATATCCGGCCGGGCAATGGCGCCGTCGTCACGCTTCCAGCCCGAAATCCTCCGGTCTTTCGGATAGACGAACAGAAAGCGGTCGAGCAGTCCGTTTGCCATGTATTCGGCCCGGAAGATCTCCGGCAGCAGATTGGTCTGCACCGAACCGATGATGTTGATGCACGGATTCCTGATAAGGATGGGCCGGGCTTCCGACTTGCGGATCATCTTCAACGGCTGGCCGCTGTAGGCCGTCAGCAGGTCTTCGATGAGGTTGTTCCGGTTGTTGTACCGTTTCACGGAGTTGAACAGCGCCCGAATCTCATCGACCACCAGCGCAATGCCGCGCGGGTTGTGCTGGTGGGTGCTCATCATCGCCTCGGGCGTGAAGTCCGAGATGACGGTCGTTACCAGCTGCGGCTTCCGAAGCAGCGTACACTCCTCCGCCTCACCGCCGCGTCGGGTTCCGGACGAGGCAAGCGCCTTTTCATAGGCGTTCCACTCCTCGTTGTACTTCTCGTACATCCGGTCGTCGTGCTCACGGATCGGTTTGTAAAGGAAACCCAGCGGCGGTGTCTTGCCGAGCCCCGGCCTGCCGACCAGCATCATGTAGATGGAGGGGCTGGTCTTCCATTCTCCCTTTATTCGGATACGGCAGGAGTTCCCGATGGCCGTGCCCACCGCCGACAGCAGGATCGAGGCCGTATATTCTACATTGAAGTTCTCGTAACGGGCCAAATTCAGAATCAGTTCCTGAATCCTCGCCGGAAAGACCTCCAGCGGCAGGCCCGTTTCGGGAATACGCTCCACCTCCGAGCGGAGCATATTGGTCAGTTGCAGCCGGTCATACATGGGAACCTCCTTCCTGATCGGACGGCATGATGCCGGAGGCAAACGCCTCGTAGTGGAAACGGCGCAGGAAGCGGTCGACATCCGCCTGCGTGTACCAGTATTTGTCGCCTTCGCGCGAGTAGCCGAGATAGCCGTTGTCGCGCAGCTTTTTCAGATACTTCTCCTTGATGTGCAGTTTCTCCATCAAGGACTTGTTGTCATAGAGACAGTGCCCGCCTTCCTGTGTCGGAGGCGGCAGTTTCTCCTGTCTCTCCACTATGCTGAGGATCTTTTCAAGCAGTTCCCGGTCGCATAGCTTCTCTACATTCGTGTTCTTTGCCATATATATCTCAGATTATGGCCGAACCGTCCTGATGCACACTCAGACCTTCAGCCCGGTTATGCGACATGGTGCGATTGTGCACATCGCGCCAAAGTCACGGCACGAATGTATAAAGGAGTTGCAACTTCGTGAGTTACAATATATTATCCGATGTTATGACGGGTGTTATGGAAAGTTATGATTCTGCCATAACGTGGTGTGTAACCGACTGATTACAAGCGATAACGAGAGGAAAATAAAAATCAAAAAAATCGAAGATTGCCAGATTGGACAGCACGAAATACAAGACAAGCCGGATGCAAGACTTGCCATGCCCGAAGGTCATGCCCCTCGTTTTTTGTCAATCCTGAAATAACTTGTCGATTTCTCCGGCATTGGTAGGGACGGGCATATCCCTTCGGTTCTGCCGGGACTGTCCGATACCGGTCTGTTCAAACAGAGCGTTAAGCTCGGCATCGGGGAAGAGCCCGTTGCCGAATTCCCAGAAAGTCTTCTGTTCGTATTTGGAATATTCAGGATAATCGCCGCAATATATTCGACCACACATATAGGCAAGAAGAGCCTTTGTCCCTTTCCAGCTATAATGGGACCCAACCTCTTCAATATATCCAGCTTCTATTGCTTTCGCAAAGATTGTACGGGCAAGTGAAGTGTCAAGCCTTCCCGATAATACAACCCCTTTGGGGGAATCCGTACATTCAGAATGATTATCTATGGGTTGAACGGTTTGCTGGTTCTTTTCCTTAAGTTTGATGCGTAACTTTTCCGCTCCGTATGCAAATACACCCGATAAGACAAGGGCGGTGAAAATGCCTGTTATTACGACAGGATCAGGATGGTTGTTGTCCTTTACCGGATCAATTATCCCAAGACCTATAAGAAGCAAAGTCCCTATGAAAAAGACTATTGCAGCAGACCACATGATTATTCTATGGTATCGTTTGAATAGGATAGAAAGTAACAATACCAGAACAAATGCACACACCAGCAATAGGAATACCTGCGTAATAGTCATCTCAAATCAATTTAGGTGTAAAATTAATGAATGTTTTCAATAGCCATCTGCATTCATCAGACAATTTCGAGAGAAGCAAAATCCTCTTTCAGACGTGCCACTTCCGCCGACAGCGTTTCGGGCAGGAATTTGGCATAGACCTTTTCGGTGACATCCGTACTTCCATGACCGAGCAAACGGCTGACAACCGACATGGAAAGTCCCTTATTCAGTGCAAAGACCGCAAACGAATGCCGGGCCACATGCATTGAGAGGGTAAACGGAAGCCCTATCTGTTCTCCGACAACCGCCAGCGACTGATTGATACATTTCGTGGCATTGTTGCGGGCCTTGTAAAGCGCCTCCGCATCGTCGAGATCCAGATCATCCTTTACTAAGTTGAAGACATACCGGCATCCGGCACGTTTCTCCTGCCACCGATGTAGTATATGCAAGGCAGGTTCTGTAAGAGGAATTACATGGCGCTTGTTCGTCTTGATCATGATTTTTCTCAGTTCCTTCTTCTCAAAATTGACATGGCCCCACTGCAATGTCATCACATCGACAACACGGAGTCCACAGGCATGGAAGGCAAAGAAGAACATTTCCAAAAATTCCTTACGGCGCGGTTCTGTACAGGTACTGTAATATTCCAATAGCGCAGACATCTGTTCCTTTGAAAGGTACTTGCCATCAAACTCGTTGTCTTCGTCCGAAAGAGATATCTTAGAGGCGATACGCATATCCTGAATCCTCGCATTGACGGCATGGTCTATCATCTTCATTTCGGAAGCATAGGCACACGCCTTCAGAATCGGAGTCAAGGCATGGTTGATCGTTGCATCGCTGTTCTGTTTTATCTCACGCCGCCACCTGATGTATTCGTCAATCAGTTCAACCGATATTTCACCTAAATAGATACTGTCCGGCTTGTAGGTACCGTTCTTTGTTGCACGGAGAAAGATACGGAAGATATTCATTCCGCTCTTGCCGTTCTCATAGCGGCTGCGTCCGATCCTGTTCCGGGAATAGTCAGATTCAAGCCTTTCCAAAACAAACTCGATAAAATCCTTCCCTTTGTCCTCCCGTGTGAGCGGTTTATCGGCCAAAAAGTCGGCGATCACCTGTGCTGTAATCTGACTGGGATGTTTTTCCTGATATTCGGCCAGCAGTCCGTCGATCTTGTCCGCACGGGCAAGCAGCAGACTGTTGATCCGGTTGGCCTCCGGACCATAACTCGCCCTCACACCTCCGCGTCCCTTGTTGGCTTTTTCGTTCCAGTCGCCTAGCCGGACAAAGATGTTCATGCCCTTGCGTATCACCTGTCGGTTCCAGGTATATTCAAGCTGGACAAGATACTGTTTGGCTGGATCGATCTCACCCCGGATATGCAGGCGATAGCGTCCCAATGGATATAGTCGTTTCGGTCGTCCCATACTGGAGATGTTTGAAATTAAAAAACAGAGGTTGCGGTAATACTCACAAACCTCTGTAAAGGTAATGAATTTTGTCCAAACAAATCCCGATTTTTTCTCCGAAAAACGTATTTTGTCCAAATAAACTGCACCATCTGAGACGGTCAGACGCTGTTGTCCAAACAAATCAAATCCCTGCCAATCTATCTGATTAACAGGGATTTAATAATTATTCCGCGCTTAAAAACGCATTAATATTCTTCCTCGTTGAAGAAGAAATCGTCCTTGGAGGGGTAGTCGGGCCAGATGTCTTCGATAGATTCGTAGATTTCACCCTCGTCTTCTATCTCCTGCAGGTTTTCGAGCACTTCGAGCGGCGCACCCGAACGTACTGCATAGTCGATGAGTTCATCTTTCGTTGCGGGCCAGGGGGCATCTTCGAGTTTCGATGCCAGTTCAAGCGTCCAATACATAGTCACAATATTTTTAAGTTCCCAATTGTCAACGGATTATTTGTCCTCAAGGGGTGTTAACCCGTTATGGCTGATTTGCAAAAGTATAAAAAAAACGAGAAAAACAAAGAAAAATCGGCAAAACATCGTGCGTGTGTTATTATGTGGTTGGTAACCAATGTTTTGAGCGGTGAAAAAAACTCGGCTGCAAATTGCGGCGAAAGGGTTTTGCCTCCTCCGGCGGGCGGCGTTCCGTGGAATATGCCGCCGTCGTTTTTTTGCGGAGTTCGTTTTTTATCGTATTTTTGTTATGATTCGAAATAATACGACTTATTTTAAAAACGAAAACCCCGACTCCATGATCCGCATCAGCCGCTTTTTCCTGCCGTTTCTCTGTTGTCTGACGGCGCCTGCCCTCGCCGGTACGCAAACCCGCTGGGAGGTGGTTCCCGACAGCACGGCCATCGTGTGGAATGTCCGCGAGGGCGATTCGCACCGGGACCATATCGAAATGAGCGGATTGCGGATTTCCGCCGTCCTGCGCTACGGTGTCGGCGCCGACGGCAGTTTCCGGTTCGAACGCAGTATCGTGTGGCCGATGCTGCGCACCATCCCGAACAATACGCACGGTTCGCTGATGCGGCGTTTCGTGTGGGACGTTCCCCGGATGCTTTCGGTCAATGAGAATTGCCTTCAGCAGGAGAAGGTCCGCCGGATCGTGCTCGACGGCACGATGACCGTCGAGAGCGACTGGACGGCGGTCAAAGGCTCGCTTTCGCTGACGCGTGTCCTTTTCCCGTCGGTCGACGAGGCTGCCTTCTGCGAAAAATACATCCTGAAGAATACGGGCGAGAAGCCGCTTTACGTCGAGATTCCCCGGGCGCGTTCGGTGATCCGGACAGCTCCGGCAAAGGGCGTGGAGGGCAGTTACGAACTGGTGGCCGAGATCTGCGGCGACACGGCGCTGATGCTCGCTCCGCGGGCCGAGGTCGCTTTCGGGGCCTTTTTCAGCGGCCGCCGGTCCGGGGACGAAGCCTTGGCGCTGAACGCCGACGCGGAGTGCGCCAAACGCCGTGCGCTGGTGGCCGAATGGCAGCGCAATCTGGTGCTGGACACCCCCGACCCCGTGATCGACGCCATGTTCGCCTTTGCGAAAATCCGCGCTGCGGAGAGCATCTACGACACCAAGGGCGGTCTGATGCACGGTCCCGGCGGCGAGCGTTTCTATGCCGCGATCTGGGCCAACGACCAGGCCGAGTACATCAATCCCTTCTTTCCCTATCTGGGGTATGAGAACGGCAACCGTTCGGCGCTCTGCTCCTTCGGGCACTTCGCCCGGTACATGAATCCCGGTTTCCGGCCGGTGCCGAGTTCGGTCATCGCCGAAGGGACCGGCATTTGGAACGGCGCCGGGGACCGCGGCGATGCGGCCATGATCGCCTACGGCGCTTCGCGCTATGCGCTGGCCCGCGGCGACAGGCGGGAGGCCGGGGAGTTGTGGCCGCTCGTGGAGTGGTGTCTGGAATATTGCAATCGGAAACTGAATGCTGAAGGAGTAGTGGAATCGGACTCCGATGAACTGGAAAACCGTTTCCCAGCAGGGAAAGCAAATCTTTGTACCTCTTCCTTATATTATGATGCTTTGATCTCAGCAGGTTATTTAGGGAAGGATTTAGGTAAGCCGGTTGCTGCCTATGCTTGCCAGGCTACAGCCCTGAAGAAAAATATCGACCGCTATTTCGGCGGGGCCGTCGCAGGATTTGATACCTATCAATATTATGAAGGAAATGATGTCCTGCGTTCTTGGATCTGCATTCCGCTCACGGTCGGGATACAGGATCGGAAAGATGCGACCATCCAGGCGTTGTTCTCTCCGCGCCTGTGGACGGAGAACGGTTTGCTGACGCAGGCCGGAAGTGAAACATTCTGGGATCGCTCCACCTTGTATGCGTTGCGTGGCGTGTATGCTTGCGGTGAGACGGAGAAGGCTACCGATTATTTGAGATTCTATTCTTCCCAGCGTCTGTTGGGTGAACATGTCCCTTATGCAATCGAGGCATGGCCGGAAGGCAACCAGCGCCATCTGTCTGCCGAAAGCGGTTTGTATTGCCGTATCATTACGGAAGGGATGTTCGGCATTCGTCCGACCGGCCTGAATTCGTTTGTTTTTACTCCCCGCCTGCCGCAAGAGTGGGATCATATGAACCTGCGTAAGATTCGCGCGTTCAATCAAGTATTCGATATTGAAGTGAAGCGTCTTGGCGATCAACTGCAAGTTGCCGTTATCGCAGACGGAAAAACGATCAGCAACCGGAAAATAAAGGAAGGTGAAAATATTCGGATAAAATTTTAGGGGGTTGCTTTCGAGAGGTGCTTATATAACGTATGGACAGAAATGTATTACATCGATTTTTTGCAGGAACAGCCTCTTTTGAAGAGGAAGAGGCTGTTTGTGATTGGGTGGATGCTTCTGATAAGAATCGGGAAGAGCTGATAAGGGAGCGGAAATATTTTGATGTGCTGTTGTTACATAAGACGAAAAATAGCAGCATGGTGCAATCCGGTCACCGTTTCAGCCTGCCTTTTGTTATCAGAGAATCGCTGAAGATCGCTGCTGCAATTTCCGTATTGCTAGTGTCTGCCCTATACATATCTAATAATGTGGGAAAAACGGCTCCTGTATTGGAGATGAACAAGATCGTCGTTCCTCCGGGGCAGCGGGCGAACCTCACCCTGTCCGACGGGACGAATGTCTGGCTGAATGCTTGTAGTGAAATGACTTATCCGGCCTCTTTTAGTGAGGATATCCGCCGTGTGTCGTTGAAAGGTGAAGCCTATTTTGATGTATCTAAAGATGTGGAACATCCATTTGTCGTACAGACAAAGAAATGTGATATAAAAGTTTTGGGGACGGAGTTTAATGTTCGGGTGAATGAGGCGGAGTCGGATTGCGAATTTTCAGCTGCCCTGCTGGAAGGTTCCATTGAGTTAACAAATAAAATGGAGCCTGGTCCTTCCATCCGGCTTGCTCCGATGCAGAAAGCGGAATGGACGGGAGGTAAAATGGTGGTGGAATCGATCCGTAACTTGGATGATTATCGTTGGAAAGAGGGATTGATTTGCTTTGAGGATATCCGTTTTGCCGATTTGATGAAACGCTTTGAGAAGACGTATGATATCCGTATTGTAATCCAAAACAAAAGTCTGCATGACTATAAATGTAGTGGTAAATGTCGTGTTTCGGACGGGGTGGATTTCATTTTGCAGGTGTTGCAACGCAGTACGCGTTTTACTTTTTCCCGCAGCGACGATAATACGATTATCTATATAAAGTAAATGTGTAACCTTAAATTAAAAACGAAAATGCCTATGGAATGAAGTGGAACACGAAAAACAATGTAAAAAGGCGATGAATGTGCGAGATTCACCGCCTTACAACTAACACATGTCTAACACAAGTATTAATCTTTAAATATCACAAAGTTATGAATAAAATACCTTTGTCGGGGTTTTGTCTCTTATTAAAATCACGACATAAACATTTATTTAGGATTATGAGAATAACCTATATGTTATTATTTGCAGCCATTTTCTGCTTGCATGCAGAGAATGCGATATCGCAAAAGATCACCCTGCAGGGTGATAATCTTTCACTGAAAGATTATTTGAATACTATTGAAAAACAGACGGATTATCTTTTCATTTATGATGCTGGTGTAAATGTAAACGTCTTTAACCAAGCCTTAG
>ENA-OPSZ01000564-OPSZ01000564.1-human-gut-metagenome-genome-assembly--contig:-NODE-564-length-24023-cov-3.813084_pt1 | contig 24023 bp, 31 predicted proteins | sample MGYA00241814_ERZ501919 | MGnify/ENA primary metagenome ERZ501919 (study PRJEB25962, sample SAMEA2042440) | human gut metagenome | biome: human gut; feature: human-associated habitat; material: faeces... | reverse complement strand
CGTCGTTGGTTCTCATGGACACTTGTCCTCCTTTTCGGTGAGATGAAATGCCCCGGCCAACAGCTCCATGATGCTGGAGCCGGGGGCTTTTGGATTGTTCACATTCTGTTGGGGTTCCCGGGAGAGCGCTTTTCCCAGCAGCCGCTCCAGCAGCTGCCGTTTGGCGTCCTGGACTGCCTGGGGGCTTTCGTCCGCCAGAATGGCAGTGGCCACTCCCTTTTCCAGGGCCTGCTCGGGGGTAAGCCAGGTTTCATTTTTCTGCAGCTGACGGACTTCCTCCGGGGTCATGCGAGTGCGTCCCGTAAAGGCGGCAAGCCCCACCTCCCCCAGGATTTCCGCCTCCTCCGCCGCGGCCCGCAGGTCGCTGGCGTAACCGGAGGCCGAGGTGACCACCTGGTGGAAGTAATAGGCGGACAAGTGGGAGGCATAGCGCTCTTCCCCTGCCATAAAGGGATAAAGCGCCGCCGACGCCACAAAGCCGTCCCCGTAGGTGACCACTTTGGCGGGATGTTCCTGCAGGGCGTTATAAATGGCCCAGCCCTCGGACACGCTGCCGCCCCGGGAGTCGATGTGCACCCGGATCAGGTCCACGTCCAGGTTTTTGATCTGCTGCATCAGACTGTGGGCGGATACGTCGTTTTCGTCCCACCGATAGGGGGTGATGTCCCCGAAAATGTAGAGATCCGCCTCCCGGCTTGCCTGCTGCAAAAAGAAATAGGGTTTATTCATTGGATCCACCTCCTTTCCCTGTAGCGTTGACGGGCCTTGCCGCCTCCTCAATGGGAGAAATGTTCAAGGTCAGCCAGTGGGCTTTCGACCAGGGCTCCCCGATTATCGGCTTCCCGGCGGCGGCCAGCACATCGTCAATGGAGAAGGCGCCGCTTCCGATCAGCTTCTCCACCGCCGCGGCGCCGGTGAACATGTCAAAGTGAAGGATGGTGGTGGTGTCGATCTGCAAAAAGCTTCCCTGTGCAAACAGTTCTTTGCCGTACCGCTTCCGGTTGATCTCTTCCTGCAGCTGATCGCACAGGGGGTCGATGCAGGTGGTCAGCCACCGGGTCATGGCGTCCTGGGTGCCGGCCACATCTCCCAAAAGCAGCACCGGCGGAATGCAGAACGCCCGAGCGGTAAAGTCGAAAATGTCGTCTGCCAGGGACCGGATGTCCCGGGTGGTCTGGGCTTGGGAGTTTTCGGGGAACTCCTGGTAGTCGTAGCCGTCAAATTCCGGCAGCAGGGCACTGTCGGAATTGAAAAAGGGTTTTACCTGGTCATTGAGAATCTGGCGCAGCCGGGCCTGTTCTTCCTGGGTTCCCTGGGTCGTTTGGCTCACATGGACTTTCATGTGCTTCCCGGTTCCCCAGTTGTAGCTTTTCACCGCCAGCTGCAGCATCCGGTTGAATGAACTGGTCATGGCATCCAGCACGGGTTTGATGTTCACCTGGTTTAAACGGAAGTGGAGCACCTCGTTTTCCCGGAAGGTCTTGTGGTAGGTGACTTCCCCAATGGTTACCCCCTGATACTCGTTCATTTTCTGAGGGTAGTCGTGGACCTGCTGAAAGGAGTCCGCCACAAGCAGCATCTCCTCTCCGGTGCGGTGTTTGGAGGCGATGACCAGGGCCTCGTTGTGGGAGTAAAGCTGGTAGACCAGCTTGTGGAGAAACACGGTGGAATTCTGATTCCGGTTGGGCTCCACGTTCCACAGCCAGTATTCGTTTTCCCGAATAGGCTTCCTCTCCCGAAAGGTGAGAAACTCGCACTTGCCCACGGCGTTGGCAATGGTGTTCACGCAGACGTGAAAGGCCAGTTCCCGCAGGCGGTATTCCTGGACCGCCTCCCACAGTTCCCGGCAAGGGACGTCTTTTCCTCCCTTGACGCTTTTCGGGGCAAGCTTTTTGAAAAGCCACTCTTTTACGGAAATTGCCATGCCTTCGCCTCCTTACAAAACAAGGGCCCCCAGCAGGGGAGGCCGCACTACGGACCCAGCTCCCAAGGCCGGTTCCACCACCATGGACGCCACCAGCGCCATAAAGGGGTCGGTCTTCCGGGACTTGGCCTCGATTTTCGCGTAGTAAAAGTTGCCGGTGTCGGAGCCCAGCTTCCGGCTGGAGCGGACCCGTTTGGTGTTCTGCACTGCCCACCTCAGATGGGGCACATCTCCCCAGGTGAACAGCTGCCGGCCAAAACACTCCTGGATCACCGGCTCCACCTGCATGATGTCCTGGGGGCGGACCAGCTTCACGTTTTTCCGCTCTTTGGCGTCGAAGCCAATCTGCTGAAGGCTGTGTTCCAGCAGGGCGTAGCGGAAGTTGTCCAGGGCCACCATCTTGATAAAGTACTTCCGGCCAGACTCCAGAATGTACTGGGCCAGCAGGTCCGGGTGGATGCTCACGTCATCCACCAAGGTGACGTCCCCCCGCTCTACCCAGTTTTTCCAGGGAGCCTTGATCCGGGGCAGGTCCTTGGACTGGGCACAGATCCAGGCGTGGTTCAGGTCAAACCGCTCCTCTCCCCGGCGGAAGTGAAGGTTCACCGCCGCCCAGTCGCTGAGTTCCGCGTAGTCGATCCCCACGGTGCAGGCCCAGCCCTTCATGTCAGGCAGGGGCCGGTTGGTGGCCCGGACGTTGTCGTAATCCGTCACGGCGATGTCCTTCACCGTGGAGCGCAGCCCAAAACGCTTGGTGAGGAAGTCCCCGTTTTGCTCCGGGTGCTCCACCCAGTCCCGGTACTCCTCCTGGATCTCCGCCAGCAGGTCCGGCAGGTAGGGCAAGCTGGGGTTTGCCATGGGCCAGTTTGCCGGATCGTGGACCTGATCCTTGTTTTCCAGGCAGCAGATAAAGGGTAGAAATCCCTCGTCGGGCTCTCCCTCAAAGAGAATCCGTCTGCCTCGGGCCAGGTAGTCATCCAGGGGTCCGTCGCTGACGTCTCCGTTGGAGGTGAAGAAACCCACCCGGGATTGGGCCACTTTCCCCTGTCCGGTGACGAATACCTTGATGTTGTCGTAGTTTTCGTATTGGTGCACCTCGTTGAAGATCACCTTGCCGGACCGCAGACCGTCCCGGCCTTTGGGGTTGTTGGTGTGGCCCTTCATGACCCCTTTGTTTTTCCGGCCCTGGACGATCTCCTTGGTGTGGTAGTAATGGCGGTTCAGTTTCCCCTCCCACCGAGGCGTCTCCAGCACCTCCACCAGATCCAGCTGGGGGCGCTTGGCCTGTTCCTCGTTGTTGGCGCACACGTCCACGTTGTAGTGGCTCACCGGATTGTAGGGAGAGATGGAGCATGCCCCGTCAAAGGCGATGAACCCGTCCTTCCCCGCGCCCCGGCCCACCATGGCGAACACCGTCTTCCACCGGGGCCTGCCTGTTTCCCGCCAGTAGGTGCAATCCCACAGGGCGATGAGGAATTTTTCCCAGGGAAACAGATCCGTAAAGGGAAAGTACTTTGCAAGGCCCAGGTAGTTTTCCAGCTGACAAAGGTCCACTCTAAGGTCCTCCTGCCGGAAGCACCGGCGCACATGGGCCGCCAAGGCTATCTGCTCTTTGCAGGCCCGGACCTTTCCCCCCTCCACCAGCTCCAGATACTCCAAAACCTCGGGAGGGATCTCACAGCTCATCGTCCTCACCCCCTGGGGGGACCGCGGATTTTGCCTGCTCCTTAAAGCCCAAAGCGTCGTAGATGGAAAGCATCTGCCGGGACACCTGTACCGCCAGGGAAACGCTGCGATTTTCCACCAGCATGCCTCGGCGCTCATCCATCACCGTGACACCCCGTGCTTCGATGTCCTCGTCCAGCTCCTGGAACTTCTTCCACAACGCCATGTACTCGCCCAGCTTGTCCCGGAACACGTCCTCCACCAGGCCCCTGGCAGACAGGTTCTCTTCCAGGGATTTTTTCAGCCGCCGGTACTCCCCGGCCCTCGATCGTTTTGCCAATGGGTTTCACCTCCCCCCTGAGTTCCGCCCTACGCGCGCGCGGGAGCGTCAAAAAATCCAAAATGTCATGGAACACCCCGAGTAACGCCCCCCGGCGGGAACCCGTTTTTTTCGAGGGGGGGAGTCAGTCCCAGCGCTCCTGGGTGACAAACCGTTCTTTCCCCTGTTTGCGCATTCGCTCCGGGTGGCATACCGTCTCATGGCACTCCCGGCACACGCTGATCAGCTGCCGGTGCTCCACGCCTTCCTCGTCGGTGTAGGTGTCACAGAGAGCCAGGTCCGGCCGGTCCTTCAGGTGCAGCACATGATGAACCAGCGCTGCTTTCCGGTACCTGCCTCGGGCTTTGCACAGCTGGCACTCCCCCTTGTCCCGCCGCAGTACCTGTCTCCGCTTTCGTCGCCAGTCTGGGGAACAGTAAAACTCGTGTTCTCTGCCTTCCGCTACCAGCCGGGCGATCTCCTCAGCTGTCACCTTTTTCCTCCCTTGCCGCACCCTGGGGTTTGGGACGCTTTTTCCCTCTCTTCCCTGTCTGCTCCCAGACGCACACCGGCAGCACACAAAAAGGCACGCCGGCTTTTTGCCTGTCGTACCAAGGGCAGGTTTTGGGATTGGGACACGTCATAACGAACACCTTCCGGAAAAAGGATTGGCCCCCATTTCTGGGAGCCTTAGCGAGGGTGAAAAATGAGATTTGGGAGGTTTGTCTGTTACCTCAATTATCATTTTAACGGGACATTCGGGACAAACGGGACAACTTTTAAAATTTTTTTCAAGAGGCCCGGGAGGCGGCGGACCACTGTCCCCCCTCCTGCAGGATCCGCTTTTGAGCTATCCGAAACATCTCCGGATCCTGCTCGATGCCGATAAAGTCCCGGCCCATCCGCAGTGCCGCCACCCCGGTGGATCCGCTTCCCATAAAGCAGTCCAACACGGTTCCCCCTTCCCGGCAGCTGACCCGCACCAGCCGTTCCAGGATCTCCACCGGTTTCTGGCAGGTGTGCAGCCGCTTGTTGGAGGGAATGGGCGGCACATGCCACACGTTGCAGTGGAGAGGGTCGCACCGGTGGTAGTTCCGAAGCCCCTCGTACTCCCGGCGCAGGGCTTCATATCCCTGGCGCATTCCCTCATAGCCCTCCCGCATAGCGATGTACCCTTGCCGCAGCCCTTCATACCCCCGTCCGCTTTCTTCCCGGTACACAAACCCCAGAGGCTCGTACACCTTTTCGAACACCTCCTGGGTGGGGATGGCAAACTGCCGGTCCCGAAAGTAGTGGGAGAGCATGTGTGGCTTTTTCCCGGTGACCTGGGTGTATCTCCGAGCCACGTCCTGGTCCGAGATTCCCAGCCGATCCTTTTCCCGGCGGTACCAGTCCTTCAAGGGCCGGTAGCAGGCCGGATCGCTGTTGACCCGCTCCCAGCCGGTCTGTTTCCACTGGGTCCGAGAGTCCTTGGGAGTGTTAAAAAAGTGCAGGCAGAACTCGCAGACATTGAACCAGGACCGGAGAGCGGTCTTGCCATTGGGGTCCCGGTTTTTCCAGGACCTGGCCCGGTAGGCCTCCCCCTTGTCCCAAATGCAGAAGGACACAAAGGAGAAGGTGGTTTTCTCCCGGATGGCCTCCAAAAGCTGGGCAATCTGGGGGATGTCGTTGTGCCAAAAGTACAGCACCCCGTTGGGTTTTAACACCCGCTGGCACTCCAGCAGCCACCGGAGGCTCCAGTCTATGTAGTGGTCGATCTTGTCCCAGGCGTTCACCGTGCTTTTCCCCTGCCGCTGGGTGGTGACCCCCACATTGTAGGGCGGATCCGTCAGCACCAGGTCCACGGTGCTGTCCGGGATGGTTTTCAGTTTTTCCAGGCAGTCCCCTTCCATCAGTGTGAGCATAAAATCCTCCTGAAAATGAAAATCACCCTGGTACAATACCAGGGTGTTGGGATCCTGTTTGGATCCTCTATTTCTCATTGTAACGATGGAACCGGGACAAACGGGACAAATGGGACAGATTCAAAAATATTTTTTCATGGCTCGTTGATATACTTTTTTGAGCCCTTCCACGGTGTAGCGGTACCCCATCTTACCGGCGATGTCATTCCAGCTCATCCTCCCCAGCACCCGCATGGAGATCACCGCCTGGTCCGTTTCGTCCGGTACGGCATACACCGCCGCCTCGATGGCCGCTTTCTGCCTTTTCAAAGTCTGGATCCGGGAACTTTTCCCTTCTTCCACGCCTCCTTCAATGCGGATGGTGTGCTTTTGATAGGGGATCTCCGACGAGCTGCCCTGGACGGTGTCCCGCACTTTCAACGACCGCAGAGCAACGATCTGGTCGCAGATCCCCCCATATCGCTCGATTTGATCTTTTGTCATGCTCTCCTCCTCCCTTTCATTTCCGCTTCCCGCTTTTCCACTTTCGGGCCCGAGACCGGATCCAAAAGCAGGAGAACCCCGGACCAGCTCAGCTTTACCCGGTATTCCTCCAGGTCCTTGGGGGTCACATATTTCCGGCCGAAAGCGGATTTCATGTCCCACCACACCTTCCAAGGGATCCGGAACACATCCTCCTGGCCGAACCCCGCCACCACAAAACACAGGGCCCCCAGCTCCTGGTGATGTTCCAGCCGCTTGGCCTGGACACCCGTTACCCGGCTTTGCTCCATTTGCCCGGTGCTGGTGTGCTTGGCTTCAAACACCACCGCCCGGCCGCCTTTTAACGTTCCCTTGTAGTCCGGCTGGGCTGGCTTTTCAAAAATTGCCACAAAGCGGCCCTCAGAAAGCGACCGGATAGGCCGCATGGGCTCCGGAGTTTTTTCCACTGAGGCCAGCCCCAGGCGGTCATAGTAGGCCAAAGCGGCGTCGATCCGCTCCTCGAACAGCTTCCCCTGGGCACGGTTTACCTTACCTCGGTATCTCTGTGCGTCTTTTTTACTCATGGCATTCTTCCCCAGGAAGATCATGGTCTGCTTTCCAAAGCCCAACGATTTTTCTTTCCTCTTGATCCACAAAGCCAATCTTTCCATCGTAGATGCAAAGGTTCAAGCCAAGCATAATGCATGCCTCTTCAATTACTTTTTTCAGGATTTCACACCTATGCTGGGAATCAAATTCTTGAGGTCTTTTATCCATCGTCATCGCAATATGTCTCCTTTTATTTCTTTTCCCCTTTTTTTCGTGGTCCTTGATTCCTTTCCAGGAGCGGGATCACCATCTCCTCAAAGTCCAGCCGTTCCCTGTCTGACAGGGGTGTGCTTTGCCCTACGCCAATCCATGCCTTGTACCGGTCATACAGCGGCCGCACCAGTGGGTGGGCGATATTCAGCCGGTAGCCGTAAGGATTGCCCTGGGTGTAAACGCTTTGAGGCTGATCCCGGGGCGGCTTGCAGGTGGCAAAGTGGGGGACATATCCTATGGCAGTGGATTGGTCTGGATCCTGGGCATACCTGCAGGAAACCACCCGGCCATCTTTGGACACCGCTTTCTCCGGTCCGTTTTCGTCCGGGATCATGTACACCGGCTTGGCGTCGCAGGGCATGGTTTTCCCAGCGGGCGTCCGGATCCACACGATGGGCGCTCCGCATTTTTGACAAAGGCTCACAGTTCCATCTCCTCCGGCAGGTCAAAGTGGGAGAGCTCCTCTAGGTCCGCCAGGTCATAGCTGCGCACCGGCAGAGGCACCAGGTTGTCCCACTGGCGCTCTCTCAGCCACTTGGCAGCCTTTGGTATGTACCTGCCCTGCTCCTCCCGCCACTGGGGAGATCCCTTGGCCCGTGATAGTGCCTCCAGAATCTGCCGCTGGGTACCCTCCGATGGGGAAAGTTCTTCCCAAGCGGCCAGGGCATCTTTCTCTCCCGCCTTCTTGGGGTACAGGTCCCAAAATTGGGCGAACCCCTGGGACGAATTCTCTCGCGCGTACGCGCAAAGCGTACGTCTTTTACTGTATTTGTTACTGTCTATGTCTACTGTCTTATGTAAGGTTTTCTCGGGTTCTTCTAGGTTAAGGCTAGGTTCTTTTAGGTTATCATTAGGTTCTTCCCAGGTTATCTCGGGTTTCTCCGGGATATTTTTTGGGGATGATTCGGGAAGCGGCTCCTCCTTCCGGGGTCTGCCGCCCTTGGCGCCGTTCTCACGGCTGGCCTGGGCCCGGATGTTAGCTCGTTCCAGATCCCGCCGGATGACGGTGAAAAACATCCACGCCATCCCCGAAAGCTCCGGTGGCTCCTGGCCATTTTCCACCATCCACACTGCCCGCATGGCCGCGCCGATGTCCTGGTCTGTCATTCCCTCCATGTACTCCAGGTAGTCCCGGAACATGGCGAAACTCTTTTTCTCCTCCACAGTTGATACCTCCCTTTTTCTTCCCTGCTTTTTAGAACGGCAGATCGCTGTCGTCAAGTTCGGTGAAATCCTCCAGGCTTCCCTGGGAAAAGTCCTGTGTCTGACTTCCGGGGAGCGCTGATTTCAGCGGGGGTTGCCCGGCAGCCTTTCCCCTGTCCCCGTCTTTTGCCTTGTCTCCGCAAAAGGACACCTGTTGGGCCACCAGCTCCACGGCCTTGTGCTTGGCACCGTACCGGTCCTCCCAAACGCGGGTTTGCAAAAAGCCGGAGACTGCGATCATCCGGCCCTTGGTGAAATATTTGCAGATAAATTCGGCGGTCCCCCGCCAGGCCACCACGTCGATCCAATCGGTCTGGCGCTCCTCACCGGGCTTTGCGTAGTTCCGGTCCACTGCCAGGGAGAAGGATGTGACCGCCACACCGCCAGGGGTGTGCTTCAGCTCCGGATCGGCAGCAAGGCGGCCCATGACGGCGGCTATGTTCAGCATCAGGCAGCCTCCTTTTCGTCCTGGCTACGGGTTGCTACCAAACAATGCTGGTCAGATTCCCGTAGGGTATATCTGGCTTTCCGATCCTGTCGTTCCTCCCATCGGTCCCAGACCCACACAATTAAACTGGCCATGACTATCACTGCGCAAATGGCTACCACACCAAAGCCCAGTAAAATCAGCTGTTCGAACATTTTTCCACATCCTTTTTTGATGATGTTAAATTTTCCTCTTGGCTTCCCAGTCCTCGGGAATCGCAGTGAGGACAGACATAGCCGCCAAGAGGGATTTTTTTATCCCTGCACACATGCCAACGCAGACCGCATACCACGCACTTTTCCGTCATGGTCAAGCCTCTAATTTTGGAGCTGTACACCGTTTCCGTCGCCTAGAACCCGAAGTAGTAAAATTGCGTTGATAGGGTGACGGATCTCCTAGGTGGGATTGTATGTATGCCTTCAAACCACTTTCCGGAACCAAATGTTCCCTCCCCGTTTGAAGGGTTTTCCCAAACTGACCATCCAGAACCATTTGCCGAACTGTACGCGGGCTTTTATTTCCCAGCTTCTCGGCCACCTGCCGCACTGTGTAGTAGTTTTCGATCAATTGTCAATTCTCCCTTCAAATGGATTTTTGGCTGGCTCCCTCCTATGTTTTATACGGGCTTTATTAGATTTAAGAGGGAATTTCAAAATCCGTAACAATCCATATGATAATCTCCACCGGCCACACCCCCTCTCAACTGGCTTTATCTTTGATTTCTTTTTCCAACCTTCCGTAGTATAATCACACCTTGAAAGGAGTGGTATTTTTGCGTGTTCCAAAGATGGATCCGGAAATTCTTTAACATAGCCGTAGAATGATGAAAGCGAAAGATTCCGCACGAAAAAAACATGAGTTTTGGGAATGGCTCAAAGATAAGGGTGTGGATATTCTAGCTGTCATCATCTCTCTGATCGCACTTATAAGAACGTTCTAACCAGGGCTACTGTTGCAAGCACCAAAGCCAACAGCTCTGGCCATTTTTCTTTTATCCAGTCCGTCCCCCTCGCCCCCTTCCCTTCATCCCGCTTTGTCTTTGGTTTCTTTTCCCACCCTCCCGTGGTATAATCAGGCTAGAAGGGAGGTGAAACATGTGACAAAGCCTGAAATAATTGCCGCTTTGTGGATGGTTAACCACGATATGAGCCACCTGGAAACCTTGAATGACTACATCCGACAGTTTGATGAGCTAACAAAGCAGGCCGAATCTTTTCTCTCACAAATGGATGAGCCTCAAAGCTAACTCGGCCACATCTTTAAGGTCATAGGCCGTTAACCCGTTGCGCTTACACTGCTCCACCAGCGTGAGCGCAATTTCTTTTTTGACTTTCTGCTCATTCTCCATTTCTTTGACAGACTTAATTGTTGCCAAATTCCTCACTCCCTCTCATCCAGCACGTTCTTCGCCGTCCTCTGAAAAAAGGTACTCAAAGCTTTTGTTGAAATAAACGCAGAAGGCTTTGCACTCATTGGGTGTAAATCTTCCGCTTTTAATCTTTTGCTGGTAAGCCTTTCGGCTCACTCCAATGATCTGGCCCATGTCCTCATCTGTCAGATGTCTGTAAGCTTTTTGCCCTAAAAGATTCGGAAACATGACCATCACCTCCCTTTTGTATGCAATTCGCCAACCTTTGCCTTTATTATAGTGGCGTATTGCGTACTTGTCAAGGGCAAAAAGAAAAGATAGTTGACAAAACGCCACCTTCGTGCCATAATACGTTCAAGAGGAGGTGGAGAAATTGAGTTTTGCGGCACGATTGCGGAAAGCCAGAGAGGATCAAGGCCTTACCCAGCAAAATGTAGCTGATATGTTGGGAGTGTCTAAAAGTACCTATTCAGGTTATGAAACCGGAAAACGAGAACCAGATGTGTTTAAAATTAAGGCCCTGTCTGAAGCCCTTTCTATTTCTGCTGATGTTTTAATTGGATCAAGTGTCATACCGCTTTCTCAAACTTTTTCCCAAGAGGAAACAGAACACATAAAAAAATACCGTGTGCTGGACACACACGGCAGGAAAGTTGTAGACCATGTACTGGATGATGAGTACGACCGGATGACCCACATTGAGAGCCGGGAGGAAAAAGGGCATATCACGTATATCAACCTGTACGACTTGGCAGCTTCCGCCGGCACCGGAGAACCCCTGGGAACCACATACTACTCCACGAAAATAGAGATTCCCACCGAGCAGGTGCCAGAGGACGCCCATTGCTGCCTGCGGGTCAATGGTGACAGCATGGAACCCGCCTATAAGGACGGGGACATTGTATTTATCCAGCGCCTGGAAGAGTCTGTCAGGGAGGGCGAGATCGGTGTCTTCTCCCTGAATGGTGAGGGCTACATGAAGCGCCTGGGCCGCAAAGATCTGGAAAGCCTGAACCCCAAGTATCCCCCCATCCCCATCCGGGAGTTTGATGACCTGCGCTGCTTTGGTCGGGTGCTGGGAAAAGCCAATAAGTAACCTACAGCAAAAGCTGAGGAAATACATTGAGGAATGAGGTAACAGTATGAAAAAGAAAGTGTTGTCCATTATCTGTGCGATTCTACTTTCTACAAGCGCTGCAGCTTGCGGATCCACCGGCGTTTCAGATGAGGAATATCAGAGCCTTTTGGATCAAAATTCTGCTTTGCAGTCACAGATAGAAGCACTACAAGCAGAATTAGAGGCGACGCCAGAACCTACTCCCACTCCGGAACCCACCCCGACCCCTGAACCCACTCCCACTCCTGAACCTGAAATGACGGAAGAGGAATTCAAAGCGGCATGCACAGTTGGTTATGACTATAAAACCCTTGCAAGAGACCCCAAAACATATATTGGAAGCAAAGCTATGTTCCGGGGAGAAGTGATTCAGGTCATGGAAGATAGTGGTATCACAGTTTTGCGTGTAAATGTAACTCAGGATGAGTGGGGTTACTGGGAAGACACCATGTATGTGTGGTATATTCCCGATCCCGATGAACCCAGAATTTTGGAAGATGACATTATCACTATGTACGGCGAAATGCAGGATCTGATGACCTATGAGACTGTAATGGGTTCTACTGTGACAATCCCCCAAATGTACGCCCATTATATCGATATAGAATAAAAAGTGCCCCTGATGCTGGAACACCAGGAGCGACCCTAGAACAGCTTACCCGAAGAGGATAAAATCTGTCCCGAAACAAACAGATTATACCACCTCCGGGCAGGCTTTGCAAGCCATACCCTGGAGGTGTTTTTCGTGAAAAAGAGAAAGGACGGCAGGTACCAAAAAAAGGTCACCTTACCCGATGGCCGTCAAAAAGTGGTCTACGGAAAATCTCAAGGAGAAATTAAGCAAAAGGCCCAGGACCTGCTGCAAGAGTACCAGAGTGGCCTAGTGATCGGGGACGACACCACTGTGGGAGAATGGGCTATCCAATGGTTTTCAACTTACAAAACCAATCTTCGAAAAGTCACCCGGGAAAACTACGCCATCCTCTATAATAAGCATATCCTTCCCAAGCTGGGTGCCCTGCTCCTACGGGAAGTTCGTCCAGCTCATTGTCAAGGCATCATGACAGATGTGGCGAACAACTCCGAGAGCCTACAACGGAAAGTCCTGGTCATCATGCGCCAGATCTTTGGAACCGCTCGTCAGAACCGTTTAATCCTTTTTGATCCCACGGAAGGTTTGACCATCACAAAGCGGGTCGAAGCCACCAACCAAAAGTATCTGACTCCCGAGCAGCAGCGCAGGCTGATGGACTCCGTAGTAGACCCCAGAGCTAGGGCCTTTTGTGGTCTTTGCTTATACGCCGGCCTGAGAAGAGAAGAAGCGCTTGGGCTACAGTGGGGGGACATAGACACTATGATCCACGTACGCCGCGCCGTAACATTTGTAGGAAATGACCCTGACCCAGATTTATCCCTAAAAACAAAATCCTCCTACCGAGACGTGCCCATCCTAAGCGAGCTGCAGCCAATTTTGGATGCCACACCAAGATCCAGCCTTTTCGTTATCCCCACCGCAACGGGCCAAGTGATGACAAAAAGCGCTTTTCGCCGAATGTGGTACAAGGTGGAGCAGGCCGTAGATTTTCGCGTGACACCCCATATGCTGCGCCATTCTTTCGCCACAAACTTACATGGGGCAAAGATCGACCTAAAGACAGCCCAACATATTTTGGGGCATTCTTCCATCGCCGTGACCGCCAATATTTACACCCACATACAGAATGGTGAAACAGAAAAAGCAATGACTAAAGTGCAGAAATTTATATCGAGTAGTCAAAAAGTAGTCAAATCCAAGAAAAGAGCCTAGTTTTTTTCTGTTTTCCTGGATTCCCGGCTTGACTTTTAATCAAGGTGTCCGGGGTTCGAATCCCCGATGGGTCACCACAGCAATATTATACAAAATCCCCGAGAATGTTATTTTCTCGGGGGTTTTGCTATTTTAAGATATTTGACAGAGCCATTCTAAAAGGATGGGCTTTCTTTATGTAATATAAGCCGGTTAGACATTTCGTTTGTCTAGCCGGCTTTTTTTATTTCTTAAAAACTCTACCAGATTCTTAGTGGGGAACTGGTCGGGAAGCAATCGCAGCTCTCACAAGTGTTTCAAAGTCCACAATCCCTTTCAAGCGATTGTGTTTGAAACAGTACGCTTTCATAAAGTGTGAAAGTGTACTCTTTTGCTTTTGAATTTCCCGAATGGAGTAGACTAGATCATCCAGGGCCTGGGTCGTGTATTTAAATGTATAGTCGGGTCTTTTTTTATCTCTCGTATATTCATTAGAATCAAAAAGAATATTGTTGTCATTCCAACGCACACCAATTAACTTGCTACCGGGAATTATCGTTTCCCGGACAAACTCATTCTCACTGTGATAGTAACGATCCCGAACAATCCCCATTTGAATACGTCCCACTTTCATACCCTTCAATTCAGCAGCTGCAATCAACAATACCGATACTTTCCCCTTTTTACTTGGAACCATGATTCTTCTAGTTTGAACTTCCACAACTCCACCTAAACGATGATCCACACAATCATCCCACACCAAGGCATACTTGTCCATAACAAGCAGTGCTGTGCGATTGCTACCAAGATCTAATAACTCTTTCAATTTCGCAGCTGTTTTTCGTCCTTCTGTGGAAGTGAGATACCAAGCAGCTTTTAACCATTTATCAAGGGAGATATGAGAATCGTGGAAAAGCGTTCCCGCCGTCACAGTAGTTTGATATCCACAGTTCTTACATTTATATTTTCGATCGGCAATCTGCCAAAATTCATCGTGGTGGCACCGGGGACAGCGAAAGCCCTCCGGCCAGCGAAGGCTGGCTAGATAGTCAACGCACTGTTGCTCGGTGCCAAATTTCTCCTCAAATTGCTCTAAAGTATCCATATCATCAGTCTACCGCACTCATTTTGGTTCGTCAAGTGAATTTTATTTTAGAAATAGTTAGAGGTAGCAGATTTTCCAAGAAAGGATTGTTTGCTATGTTAGAAATCAGTATCTCAAAAGAATTAGCCCGTCAATTCGCTTATGAATGCTTTGACGAAATAGTGAGCGCCGTCAAAACCGATGACGAAAATCGTCAGTGCATGGACGAAGATCAGCAAAAGGCATCTTGAGAGGAGGGATTCACATGAAAACTACATTTACTCTTTATTGCAGCAAATATCGGCAGAATGAAACACGTACTTTTTTTGCAAATAAAAAAGAAATTTGCTCTTGCGAAGATTTAAAAGAGGCCGTGGTATTTGACCATGTTTGTGCTTTGTACAGAAACAGCAAAAGAGCCGCCAGCAATTTTCTTGAAGCAGATTGTGCCATGTTTGATATTGACAATACGGAAAGCGATAATCCTCAGGATTGGATGACAGTAGAAAATGTAAGGGAAGCATTCCCAAACGTTCCTTTTTATGTTTCTTATTCCAGAAACCATATGAAACCGAAAGAAGGCAAGGCTCCCCGTCCGAAGTTTCACGTGTATTTTCCCCATCAAGTTATTACAGATGCAGAGGAGTATAAAAAGTTAAAGCGGAATGTTTATACTTATTTTAACGCATTTGACCCCAATGCCATAGATGTTGCCCGTTTTTTCTTTGGTGTTGAACAGCCAAAAGTGGATTTTATTGAAGGTACTCTTTCCTTGGTTGATTTTATGAGTTCCGTAAATAGCCCTGAACCAAATGAAAGCACACCCTCTGCCCCTACCCCTACCCCTACTCCTCCCGCTACCCCTATTACCGAAAAGATAATCCCAGAGGGAAAAAGAAACACAACGCTATCACGTTATGGGGCAAAGGTTTTAACGAGATGGGGTACCAGTGAAAAGGCTTACCAGCTCTTTATGGAAAAATCGAAGTTGTGCGTTCCACCTCTATCAGAACGGGAATTGCGGTCTATTTGGACAAGCGCTGTGAAATTTTATCATGAAACAGTGGAACAAGACCCCGATTATATTCCACCAGAGCATTTTCATTCCGAAAGATCAAACCCACAATACTGCTTGGAAGTTAAAGACTTTCTAGCATGGAGTAAATTGAAAAAGTTGCTCCACATCTCCAAAAAATTCCGTGTGGACACGGTTCGATTGTTGCTAAAAATGTTTTGTGTCGAGGTACGCATCAATGATATGAGCAAAATAATAGAGGTACAAGGGTTGCCTGATATGTATCGGAATGAAGATGCATTTGCCAACTTGATGACCATTGTGTTTGATACTGCAGTAAAGCTGGGTTTCTCCTATGTCCACCAAAATAGTGTGTATAACTTTTTATCCTTACTGGCAAATGAAAGAAGATACCATCCTGTGATGGAACTTTTGGATTCTACAGAATGGGATAAGGAAGACCGTTTTCCAGAGTTATACCGAATGATGGGAATTTCTGATTCCTTTGACAAAACATTGGTTCACAAATGGGCCTTGCAGACCATAGCCGTTTTGTATAATACTCAAGAGTCACCAGTAGGAGCACAAGGCGTGTTGGTTTTGCAAGGGGATCAGGGTATTGGAAAAACCGAGCTTTTCCGCCACTTGGCCATTGAGGATAGCTTTTTTAAAGGAGGAGCTACATTAGATATGTCTAACAAAGATAGTATGATGTCCGCCACCAAAGTATGGATTTGCGAGTTGGGGGAGATTGACGCCACCACCAAAAAGGAGCAATCCGCGTTAAAGGCGTTTTTGACGGAAGTAACAGACCATTATCGGGAGCCTTATGCCAGAACAGAATCCGTCAGAACCCGGCGTACTTCTTTTTGCGGCACGGTCAATCCAAAAGAATATTTGACTGACCCCACAGGCAACCGCCGTTTTTGGACAATCCATGTGGAAAAAATGGATCTTAATGCCATTTTCAATTATTCTAAGGATTGGTACACACAGTTTTGGAAACAGGTACAAGAGGAATATATGGAGAACCCTAAAGGATACTTGTTGACACCCCAGGAGCAGGAAAAGGTCATTCGTTGCAACAGTGAATATGAATCTTCTCTGTATGGAGAAGATGAGTTTTTGACCATGTTTGATGTAGAAGCCGATGAATCCCTTTGGGAAAAGCGGACAGCAGCTCAAATTGTAAACCAGTTGAACAGCACCTTTGAGAGACTCAATTTGGCAAGTTCCAGTTTGGGGAGAAACCTTCTTCCCCGCATTGAAAAACGGATTGGGAAGAAATTTCAACGTAGCAAAAGTAATGGAAAGCAGCTCATCCTTTGTCCTCCGGTCAGACCTTCTTTCCGAGAAAAAGAACCCAATTCATATTTAGATAGCTGTTTTGAGATTCCTGATTGTGCAGGCGTCTTTCAGCTTGAAGACGATGAAGTGGAGTTCTAAATAGCATAGAAAACAGGGTAGGGTAGGGTAAGAATAAATCTATATTTAAACAAATTATAAAGATTATATTTGTTTGTGTTTTACTTTTCTCCTTCCCCTCCCTGCCCTGATAGCAAAAAAGAAGCCATTGATTTTCTCCAAGGATTTCAATGGCTTTTCTGTTTATCAGCAGTTTTTCTCACGGATAATCAATTCCTTTCCCCTTTTAGAGACCTTGCTCTAATTATCCGCAAATCTCCCAGTGAACTCTCCAGATACAGCTTCCCCATCTAAACCTTTGCAAACCATGTATCCGATCACCTTTAACATTCTACCACCCGCCTTATTTTTGTGAGAAACCCTTTTGCACACGATTTTCCCTGTGCCCATATGATTTTACCACACGTGCCTGTTCTTTTCATCTCAGTTAGATGCTCCCCGGTTTTACAGGGTTTTTGACAGTTTCAAAAGCCTGCTATCCCAAGAAAAAAACAGTGTGAGACATAATTATACCTCTTACAAAAATATACAAGGTTTTTTCGGGTAAAACAAAAATCGCCAAGGCAGATTCCCTGGCGATCAATATTCTACTTTAGATATACCGTAAGAGTAGTTCTACCCGCTCTCCCCTTTACTAACTAAGCTTTAGAAATACTCTGCACTGCTCCAGGCAAATTTTCTGCTGTTCCGGGGATAGGGCACGAAAGATACGGAGCATTTCATTCTCTAATGGAGATGCTGCTGTCCCCTGCGGGTTATCTAGAAGATAATCGATAGACACATTAAAATAATTTGCAATGGACTTTAGAATGATGAAATCTGGCTCCCGCACACCTTGAAGGTAACTTCCCAGTGTAGAGGGCGCAATATTCAGACTTGCGGCAACATCTTTTTGCTTCATGTCCCGCTCTTCAATCAGGGTGCGCAGATTCTCCCTAAAACTCATAGTATCACCTCTGTTCAGAATTCTAAAGGAAACCTAAACCTTATTCGTCTAAAATTCACAGATAGAGTTGACACAACGCGTTTCGAGAAGTAAAATGATAGAAACAAGCGTGATGGGAGCAGAGACAATGTGCGAAATCAAGAATGCCCTAAAAGCGGTTCCCCTGGTGGAGCAATATCTTCAACATCATCTTAAAGAGGACCAACGTTGGGAAAACAGCTTTATCAAGCTTCAGTACGATAAGCGCATCAAAGGCAAGACGTTTTCGTTGGAAGATCATCTCCGTGCGATGGTGTACTCTATGTTGACTTCCCAAACCATGTGGGCACGTATTGCGAAAGACATTGACCCCATAAGCAAACGCCTTATCCATGTGGACGAAATATTCTTCCAGTATGATCCTGAAAAATTAGTGTCTTGCAATCCAGAGGAAGTAATTCGTGAACTTGGCCGTTACAAATATGGCGGACAATCTCGAAAAGCACAGGTTGAGGCCATCGTGCAAAGAAATGTCTTTAAGCTAATGGAATTTAAGGATCATTCTGACAGTGTGGACAAGTACTACGCTCAAATCATGGGAGACAACGGAGAAATACAGACTCTGATTAAGACTCTCTCCGATGAAAAAAGCAGCAATAAAATGGCACAGATGGGCATACCTCTCGTTGCTGAATATCTTCGAAATGTGGGATATGATGTTGCCAAACCAGACCGCCATATCTGCCGGATCTTAGGGAAAGATTATCTAGGATGTTCTGAGGAAACGATAGTTCCTCCTTATCAGGCCATGGATATTGTGGCCGATATTGCTCAAGAATTACGCTGGCCCCAGCAGAAAGTGGACTATGCCCTGTGGGCTTACTGTGCTCAGGGGTATGGAGAGATCTGTACTAAGGCTAAGCCAAAATGCAACAAGTGCGCAGCTAGTGCCTACTGTAACCATTTTGCAAAGGAGGAAACATAACATGGCCGGTATGTTCACAAAGGGATTTAATAAGTTTGCAGATTTTGGAAATGCACTCAACAAAGGTGCCAATAAACTAGTTGGAAAAGATGTCTTTGGTGAAATAAGAAAAATTGAAGAGCCAAAGGAATTTCCTCCTCTGGACAGCTATCCCCCCTATACGATTCCAGAACCGGAACAATGGCACACCCAGTCAGGTTCAGAAAAAGCTTTTACACTAGAGGGAAGCATTATTTCGGTTTCATCTGTCTTAGATACTTGTATGAAGTACAGACCGGACTTTCTGAATTCAGCCAAATATTACGCCGAGCGGTTTGAGTTCAAATATAAACATTGTGTTTCCGATTTTGACTCATTTATTCACTATTTCCCGGATCTTTACTTTGAGGGATTAGGAAGCATGGCCAAGCGGGCGTGTGGTTTATTACTATCCTTTGGTATCTTTTCTGCCGATGCCAAAGCGTTTGCATCTCATCATAATTATCATGCAGCGTATGACTCTTACGATACCATGAGAAATCTTGAGCAATCCCAAGCCCAAACAGCAAATAAACTGGGCTCACAAGTGGGCGGAGCTATCCAGATGCAAGGCGGTGGTTTTGGAATTAAGGGTGCAATGAAAGGAATCGCAAAAGCAGAAGCATTCAATGTCGGCATGGGTCTGCTAGGCAAATATGTTGAGAATCAGGCCAAAATGTCCCCGGAAGAAAAGGCTAATGCATTTGCAAAATTCCACCATGATATACTTTTCAAAGAAGTGTATGCCGATTATTCCAATACGTTCCTGACGTTTATTCAAGTGTTGGTAGATAATCAAGTTCTTGTATGGGTTACAACTGAAATTAGCGATGATTACAGCATTACATTAAAGAACCTGAGTAATCCCATGTTTCCCCAGGACAAATTTGCGCAAGTAATTTCACAACTGATTATGAACAATCCTTTCGTACCGATGTCTTATGAATTGCTTCGGCAGCATTATGGAGACACAGAAGAAGTAAAGAAGATCATACAATATTTTGTGGCATAACATAACTCTCATCAAAGCCAATTTGGCTGTCGCCAAGAGAACACTGGTAGATTTTATAGCAAAGAAAAGCCGCTAGAAGCAACATCCAAAAGATGTGCCTCTGGCGGTTTTTACATTTACCATCAATGCGAATAGCGAGAAAAGAGGTATTTGATTTGAGTGGAAAAAGCTGCTTTTTCATTGGACACAGAGATGCATCAGAAAAAATATACCCAGCATTATATGCAACCATTGAACAGCACATTGTTGAATATGGTGTTACAGAATTTATTGTTGGCCATTATGGCAGCTTTGACCGTCTTGCAGCTATGGCAGTCAAGGAAGCAAAGCATTTCTACCCAAATGTGAAGCTTACTCTGCTCTTGCCGTATCATCCAACGGAACGTCCTATCCCAATGCCCGATGGATTTGACGGCACATTCTATCCTCCTGGAATGGAATGTGTGCCACGAAAAGCCGCTATCGTGAGAGCCAACCACTATATGATAGATCACGTAAACTATCTTATCGCCTACGTTTGGCACCCTGCCAGTAATGCGTGGGAGGCAGTGGAATACGCTCGGAAAAGTCAGAAGAAAAACTATATTTATATTACTGTATTGACATAGGCTGTCCTATAATTCTGTATGCAATAAACTTTAAAATAATCCCATCCATTTATTAGGCTATCTTGAGGTATTCCATATTCTATGATATAATAATTTTGTACACATAAACAAGTAGTTGCTGTATCAGTATCTGATGATCAAATTTTCATTGACCAAAATAATGAACCGCTTTATTTTACAAAATACCGCAAATGGGAAATTTAATGTCTTAACAAAAATGCAGAAAATAGATTTGTATCATTATAGAGCCGGTATAAAATTTGTATGCGATTAAATTGAGGCATTAATGAAATTATAGCGTTTAGGAATCACAAGTATGCTTAACTCTTCAATTCGTGCAATAGCAAAGTGCATTGACCTCATGCCGGATAGGTACGTCTACTCAGAAAGAAACAACTGTCTATATTTTTATAAAGTCAGTAATATTTGTTAGGCCAATAGGTTCTAAACGTATTAAAGCGACTAAAGAAACAATTATCTGCGCACTGCTATGGAAGTTATATTTCTATATTTTGGATTTTAAATTCTTTAAGGAGTTTTTAGAGTTTTTTGCTTAGAAAGTAAATATTTTAATTGCTGATCTGCGGAATCATATGATTCATCTATATAGAAGTAAGTTTTCCAACTGAATAAATTTTATAAGTGTTATGTGTGTATCTAAGTATATTGAGGTGTGTTTATGTTCGGGAATATAATATATTATAATAAAAAAAAGATAGATCAGTATGCAACGCTTATCCTTGGACATTCGACTGACTGGGTAAATACTGAAAAATTAGACACAGGTAATAAAGCATCCAATTGTTTGTTGGAATGCGCCAAATTTGAAGAAATTTTGCAGCAGAGAGACGATTATTTTGATTTTGCAGGTGACAGTCAAAGCATCTCAATAAAAGATGTTAGAATTTCCTCAATCATCCGCGTTACGGGCGAAATTTATGTCCCAGAACAGTTTGATATGATACATTTAATCGCTGAATACAAACCATATATTTTGAATGAAATAGAATGTAACGGGAGTGCGGAAAGAGAATTGCTTAATGCGGTTTTTTCTAACTCTAAACTGCGAATCCCCATTTTCTGTGAGTTAAGTAGCGAATGTGATTATTGGCTGGGAATTGGAAAAGTTTCACCCGATAATCTTCTAATTGATTATAATGATTTAGAAGAGTATGAAGGAAAAGAATTCACTATATTGGCAAAATTAGAATCCCGAAAGTATTACAAGGATACTCCGCTCCCTGTGTTTGATATATACAAAGATTTTCTTGGACTTAATCGAGCCTTAAGAAAGCAAATAGCATTAACAGAAAAGGGAGAATTTGAGAGTATCGATATTAAGGAAGATTACTTAGGTTTAGAATTGTTGGCAATATATTGATCGAGGCGAAAACATGAGAAATGCAATTAAGGAATTTATAGAGCCATCTAGAAGAGAAAAGCAGGATCTGTGGGAAAAAGCAACATTTGTGTTTGATACAAATGTGCTATTAAATTTATATAGATATTCTGCTAAGACCAGAAATTCTTTACTTAATGCGTTCCAGAGCTTTAAGGATAGAGTTTGGATTCCGTATCAAGTTGCATACGAATATATGCGTAAACGTTGTGAAGTTATCTATGAAACTGTCCAAAGATATGACCAGTTCAAAAAGGAGATAGAAGCGTTTACTAATAAAGCGATTGATACTCTGCGTCTCACTTCAAACGACGAAGAGATTTCAGACCTCAAAAGATACCTTTTTAAATGGTTGGATAGCAATAAAGATAGGAACCTATTGGTTTTAAACGCTGAAACCGATGAAATATTAAATAAAATATTAATAATTTTCGAAGGAAAAGTTGGCGCAAAACTGAGCGAGGAAGAATTAGAAGCTATTAAAAAAGAGGGAAAAGAAAGATATGAAAAATCTATTCCTCCTGGATATATGGATGAGAAAAAGCGTAAAGATCAAATCGACGATAATAACGCGTATGGGGATTTAATCATATGGAAGCAGATACTTCAATATGCCAAAGAAAAATCTGTGGGAATAGTTTATGTGACACATGACCAGAAAGAAGATTGGTGGAATATTGTCAAAGGTAAAACTATTGGCCCAAGAATAGAACTTAGACGGGAATTTACATCTGAAACAGGGCAAGAATTCCATATGTATTCAATGAACAGTTTCATAAGTACATATAACCAAATGAATGAAGTGCCAATTGACAAAAGTGCCATAGATGAAGTAATGGGTCTTGAAAGTACTGATAAAATAAGGGAAAACAGGAAGAAAAGATTTGAAGTATCTTTGTCGGAACAGATCGCTCGTGTAGAAGAAACACTTGACAAAATTCAAAATAGAATATCACGACGCCAAAAAATCATTTCTGATACTGAAAACAAATATCAGAAACAAGGAGTTGAACCTCCGGAAAACATTCAATATCAATATAATAATACAAAAGCAAAACTAGCGGAATTAGAGAGTGTTTATTCAGAAAAAACACAAGAGTTAGATATGCTGAAACGCTCTTTCGCTTCTAATAAAGAAGAGTTGTAAAATATGTAAGCAAAGAATGCTAGTCTCTGCCTTCTGTATATCAAAAAGGTTGCAAACAATCTACACTAAATTCTATTAAGCAAATCTGTTCCAATAATATTTAATAAGATGGACTTTGTATATTCAGGCATTTAAAACAACTTGTTCTTATATTGTCTTGATATCCACAAAAACAAAAACATCTCTTTCCGTTTATAGTTTTCTGACTCGAAAAACAGCTGTAATCATCCGTGATTATGGCTGTTTTTTATATGCGAAATTAGGAATACCCTTTCGTTTATAGACGCACTTTATCAAGTTAAAGTAATTCATTAACGAATTTGAATTTGCGTCAAATTTATCTTACAATATTTTCATAGAATCAATGCGCAGAAAGAGGGTATAGCATGATTTACGGTTATGCGAGATGCTCGACTAATGAAAGGGAACAGGATATCAACCGTCAAGTGCGTGAACTAAAACAGCAAGGGGCAACTGATAAAACCATCTACTTAGAGTACGAAAGTGGAACAAAAATCAATCGAGCCGAACTCATGAAGCTACTAAATATAGTCCAGCCAGGGGACACCATTCTGGCGACAGAGGTCAGCCGCATCACCCGCAGCACGAAACAGCTTTGTGATATCATCGAGTTGGCAAAAGACCGCCATATCAAACTCGTGCTAGGTAGTTTCGTTGTGGATTGCAGTAAAGAACTTGACCCTATGACAGAGGGAATGTTGAAGATGATGGGCGTGTTCGCGGAGTTGGAACGGAACATGATTAGCCAACGAGTGAAAAGCGGCATGGAGAACGCAAAGGCTAAAGGGAAAACTATTGGCCGTCCCTCAACTACTACAGATGACATTCCAGGAATTTTCTATAAGCACTATCCCAAATATAAAAATGGAGAGATTAACAAGAAAGAGTTTTCCCGATTGTGTAATCTTTCTTACCCGACCATTTACAAGTATTTAGAACTTGTAGAGAAAAACAAGAAGTGTAAGAATCACTCCACGAGCCGTTGTGGAAGCACTGATAAAGGGGAAAAATCATGAATGTTGTTATTTACGCCCGCTATTCTGACAGTAAACAACGGGATGAATCCATCGAAGGCCAGTTAAAAGTCTGCTATAAATTTGCAGAAAGCAACGGGTATAACGTCATAGGTGAATACATTGACAGAGCATTCAGCGCCAAGACAGATGATCGGCCAAACTTTCAAAAGATGATTCGGGACAGCAATAAGAAATATTTTCAAGGAGTCCTGGTTTATCGCCTTGACCGCTTTGCTCGAAATCGTTATGACAGCGTGTAAATGTCAACGAAAAAGTGAACCAGGCGCTCATGAAAAAGTGAGCCACAAAC
>ENA-OPSZ01000558-OPSZ01000558.1-human-gut-metagenome-genome-assembly--contig:-NODE-558-length-24234-cov-3.160098_pt1 | contig 24234 bp, 21 predicted proteins | sample MGYA00241814_ERZ501919 | MGnify/ENA primary metagenome ERZ501919 (study PRJEB25962, sample SAMEA2042440) | human gut metagenome | biome: human gut; feature: human-associated habitat; material: faeces... | reverse complement strand
GCGCTTGAATGGCATTCAAGAGGTCAGCGGTTCGATCCCGCTTATCTCCACCAAAAGCTTGTTTTCAAAAGAAGACAAGCTTTTTTCTTTTCCCTTTCTCTTTTCCTGGGAAGAGATATAAAAAGGCACCGGAATTTCCGGTGCCTTTCTCTGTTTCTGATTAAAACGTTTTGTTTAGCACATTATACCCAACGAAGGTCGGTCATCTTGTCTTCGAAGGTGATGGACCGCTTGAGCACGTCGCAAGCCTTTACCAGGCCCTCATTCTTGCTCATCAGGCTGTCCTCATGCTCAATGCTCAGCACATAGTCATAGCCCACCAAGCGCAGCTGGCTGACAAAGTCCTTCCAGAACAGCTCGTCATGACCGTAGCCGATGGAACGGAAGATCCAGGAACGATTGATCTCGTCAGAATAGGGACGAGCATCCAGGTTGCCATCTACGGGAGAGTTGATGGGATCGATCTTGGTATCCTTGGCATGTACATGGAAAATAGCGTCGCCGCCCAGAGCGCGGATCACCTTGATAGGATCCATGCCCTGCCAAATCAAATGGCTGGGATCCAGGTTGGCACCGATTTCGGGACCTACCGCTGCACGCAGCTTCTTAAGAGTGTAAGTGTTGTACACGCAGAAGCCCTGATGCATCTCCAGAGCAATCTTGTTGACGCCATGTGCCTTGGCGAACTCTACGAACTTCTTCCAGTAGGGAATCAGCACTTCGTTCCACTGCCACTCCTGAACCTCCAGGAACTCATTGGGCCATGCGCACACAACCCAGTTGGGATTCTTGGACTCGGGGCAGTCGCCGGGGCAGCCGGAGAAGCAGTTGATCTGATGAATGCCCAGCTTTTCAGCCATCAGGACAGCATCATGCATATCGTCATCAAACTGCTTGGCAATCTCCTTCACAGGATGGACAGGGTTGCCATGGCAGCTCAGAGCGCTGATCTCCAGGCCGGACTCCTTGATGGTGTCCACAAACTCCTGGAACTTCGCCTCGTCATGAAGCAGCACGCCGGGATCGCAATGATCCTTGCCCGGATAGCGGCCGCAGCCGATCTCGACCATCTGAATGCCCAGAGACTTGAAATAAGCCAGAGCGTCCTTCAAGGGAGTCTCGCCGATGACGTTAGTCAGTACACCTAATTTCATGTGTAACACTCCTTCTTGATCCATAATCTTAATCAAAAATCGGCCGGACTTATTCCAGGTCCCACGCCGACCCATTTAGCTATATTATAGAGAGTTTGCCGGAAAAATGCAATCCCCCCTTCCCATTTTTTATCAAAAAGATACCGTAATATTTCCCGAACCCCACCCCTGGATTTCTTCTTCCCCAACAAAAAAGGAGAGCGCTCTGCGCTCTCCTGGGATCCATTCTATTCAGCTTTTTCGGAAAGGGAGGCAAGCAGCCCACCCGCCTGGATGATCCTTTGGATAAAAGGCGGAAAAGGCTGGGCCTGGTAGGTTTTCCCCGTGGTTTCATCAGTGATCAAGCCCGTATCAAAGTCCACGGAGACCTTCCCCCAATTTCCGCCGCCGCTTGAGGGCATTCCAGAATCGGCAGCCCGATGTTGATGGCATTCCGGTAAAAAATGCGGGCAAAGGTGGCGGCAATGACACACGACACTCCACTGGCCTTCAGGGCAATGGGCGCGTGTTCCCGGGAAGATCCGCAGCCAAAGTTTTTCCCTGCAACCACAAGATCTCCCGGCTGTACCTTGGCGGGAAACGTGGGATCGATATCCTCCATGCAGTGAGCTGCCAACTCCTGGTGGGACGCCGTATTCAAATACCGGGCGGGAATAATCACATCGGTATTCACATCGTCTCCGTAACGGTGAACCGTACCTTTTACGATCATAAGTCACCCTCCTTTCTCTCCAGCGAAGCCGGATCTGTGAGACAGCCCTGTACCGCACTGGCCGCCGCTACCGCCGGCGATGCCAAAACCACCTCAGATTTGGGATGGCCCATCCGCCCCACAAAGTTCCGGTTGGTGGTGGACACCGCCCGCTCTCCTTCCGCCAGGACACCCATATATCCTCCCAGACAGGGACCACAAGTGGGCGTGCTGAATACTGCCCCAGCTTCGATGAAGATTTCCACCAAACCTTCCCGAATGCAATTCAGGTAGATCTCCTGGGTGGCGGGAATCACAATGCAGCGGACTCCTTTGGCCACCTTTCTCCCTTTCAGGATGGAAGCTGCCATCCGCATATCCTCCATACGGCCATTGGTGCAGGAACCGATGACACTTTGCTGAATGGGAAGGCCCGCCGCTTCGTCGATAGTCTTGGTGTTCTCCGGCAAGTGAGGCAGTGACACTGTGGGCTTTAACCCGGCCAAGTCAATTTCTATCACCCGGTCATACACCGCATCCGGATCTGCCTGGAACACGTCTACAGAGCCGTGATAGTGGGCACGGCAATACTCCAGAGTCGTTTCGTCCACTGGGAAAATCCCATTTTTTGCCCCAGCCTCAATAGCCATATTGGCAATGGTGAACCGGTCATCCATGGACAGGGTCCCTATCCCATCCCCGGTGAACTCCAGGGATTGATACAGGGCACCGTCCACTCCGATCTGCCCGATCAGGTGAAGGATTACATCCTTGCCGCACACATATTTCCCCGGTTTATTTTTAAGGACCACTTGAATCGCTGAGGGAACTTTAAACCAAGCTTTTCCCGAGATCATAGCCGCAGCCATGTCTGTGGATCCCACGCCTGTAGAAAAGGCTCCCAGTGCCCCATAGGTACATGTGTGGGAATCCGCTCCAATCACACAGTCTCCAGGACCTACCAAACCCTTTTCCGGCAGCAGGGCATGTTCGATGCCCATCTCTCCCACATCAAAAAAATGTTCCACTTTATGGGCACGAGCAAACTCCCGCACCTGTTTGCACTGCTGAGCCGCCTTGATATCCTTATTGGGCACAAAGTGGTCCAGAACCAAGGCAATCTTGCTCCGGTCAAATACGGAGTTTGCCCCGCATTTTTCAAATTCATCCACTGCTACCGGCGTGGTGATATCATTTCCCAGCACCAGGTCCAGCTTGGCTTCAATCAATTGCCCCGCTTCTACCTGATCCAGTCCCGCGTGTGCGGCCAGAATCTTCTGGGTCATAGTCATTGCCATCAGGATTCCCCCTTTGGATATGGCTCGTCTTGTGTTTTCCGATTTATGTTCTTCCTTTGGCCTTTAACAGCAAATATTCCATGGAATCTTCCAAGGCCTTCCAGCTGGCGGCCACCACGTCTCCGGACACTCCCACCGTGGTAAAGGTCCGCTCTCCATCGGTGGAAGTGATCAACACCCGTACTCCTGCTGCCGTGGCACTTTTGCTGTCCAGCACCCGCACCTTGTAGTCGGTCAATTTGACCTGGGACAATTGGGGATAAAAGATTTCCAACGCCTTGCGCAGAGCCTGGTCCAGGGCATTCACAGGACCGTTTCCCTCTGCCGCCATCAGCTGCAATTCCCCTCCCACACGGACTTTTACTGTCGCGCTGGCACCTCGGTCTTGGCCGTCGTTGTAATCCGTGTAAATGTGGTAGTACAACAATTCAAAAAAGGGCGGGAACGGATGAAGCCGTTTGCGCACCAGCAGCTCAAAGGAAGCATCTGCCCCCTCAAACTGATAGCCCCTGGACTCCAGTTCCTTAAGTTCTTGCAGCAGCGCCCGGGCTTCTTTGGAATCCAACTTGACACTGGGAAAAATCCGCTTTACCTTTTCCAACACCACTGCCCTTCCAGACATTTCCGAGGCAGGAAACCGCCTGGCGTTTCCCACCAGGTTGGGATCTACATGTTCGAAGGAACGGGGCAGCTTCAGCACTGCGGCAGCGTGCATGCCCGCCTTGTGAGCAAATGCGTTTTCCCCTACATAGGGCATCCATGCGGGAAGGTCCATATTGGCGATGGATGCCAATTCCCTGGCCCTGTGGGTCAAGAACAACAGCTCCTCCTGGGGAATACAGGGAATGCCCAGTTTCAGCTGCAAGTCCGGAATGATAGAGCTTAAATTGGCATTGCCGCACCGCTCTCCAAATCCCAACAGGGTTCCCTGTACCTGAGACGCCCCTGCCATCACCCCCACAATGGAGTTGGCTGTGGCCATGCCGCAATCCTCATGGAAGTGCACCGCCACCGGCACTGTCACCCGATTGACCAGTTCCCGGACAATCCGTTCCGCCTCTCCCGGAAAAGTGCCTCCATTGGTGTCGCACAGACAAACCATATCCGCTCCTCCACGGATGGCCGCCTGCACAGCCTCCCAAGCATAGTTCTTGTCATCCTTCCAGCCATCGAAAAAATGCTCCGCGTCAAAGATCACTTCCCGGCCATGAGACTTTAAAAAACGGCAGCTCTCTTCGATCATCCGCAGGTTTTCCTCATAACTGGTCTCCAAAACCCGATCTACATGAAGCTTCCAACATTTTCCGAATATGGTACAACAAGGGGTTCCTGCAGCCAGAATCGCCCGCAGGTTACTATCTTCTTCCGGCCGGGTATCCTTCCTGCGGGTGCTTCCAAAGGAAACAAGCTTTGCGTGCTTCAAGGTCAACTCCCCCGCCCGCTGGAAAAAGATTTCGTCTTTAGGGTTGGATCCGGGATTTCCTGCCTCTACATATTGAACTCCCACGCGGTCCAGCAAACGCACCGCCGCCAATTTGTCCTCTAAGGAAAAAGTGATCCCAGTCCCCTGGGCTCCGTCCCGCAGTGTGGAATCCAGGATCGTTACAGGCCCCATGGCTTTACTCCTCCTTCGCTGTTGTAGTTTCACCTTGACGAACCCGCTCCAGCAGATCCATACATTGATCGTAATAGTCCTTGGCCCAGTAGCTTTCCTCAATCCGCCCTTCCGACGTCCGGGTGGAAACCCAAAGCTGATCAAACAACGTGGTCAGCTGCTGGCTATCGTACTGCCCATCTGAGGTAGCTTGGGGCTCAAATTGGGCCAACCCTGCAAAATCGCTCCAAGACTCCCGAGCGTTTTCAAAGTCTGTGGCATCTTGTCCCATCGGCGTGCCGTCGGAATATTGGAACAGACCCTTCATCTCTTCCTCTACTTGGGCAAATCCGTCTTCATTGTATAAGAAAATCAGCACTTCATCGGTGGCAATATCCGCTTCCAAACGCAGCAGAGTGTTCTCCCGCTGCTGAGTATCCAGGCTGGAAGGGATGGAATAAGTGGAAAGGGATACGATCACCTTGCCGTCTTCGTTAATATCCTCTCCATATTGAGCAAACCTGGCTTCCAACTGGTCTACCGCTTCACTGGGCATGGTGTAGGAGGTGATGAGCCCAATCCGATAGTCTGGCGCTGCCTGGAAAAACAAGGTGTAAAATAACACCCCGATACCGATCAACACCACCAAGATCAGCAAAAGTTGCATCCGGTGTTCAATCCACCAATTTTTCCGCTTCTTTCTATTGTTTTGCGCTCCAATTTGATCCAAGCTTTCCCCAGCGCCTTGCAAATAGATTTCGTTCGCCATTACACCTATTCCTTCCATAGCCGAGTTTATCCCTGGCAATTGCACCGGGGAGTTGTGGTCATTTTATCACATGTGGCCTGGCTTTTCAACCCTGCCTCCTTCTCCCCTCTCCCTGAGACATCCCATTCTCTCAAAGCATTTTACACCTCTACAAAAGCCTTCTGCGTATTGTTTCTCCTCCAAATTATGGTATAATATTCCACAGAAGAATTCCTTTCCCCATTCCTTCCCGGGTATCTTTATTTTCTCCGGAGGATGGGAAATCCGTTTGTTACCCATGCAGAAGGTGATCTTTTGGAAATTCGTGTTTTAAAATATTTTTTGATGGTTGCCCGGGAAGAAAATATCACCCGTGCCGCCAATCTGCTCCATGTGACCCAGCCTACCCTCTCCCGGCAATTGATGCAGCTGGAAGAAGAATTGGGTGTCAAACTCTTCCACCGAGGAAAACATCGCATTCTCTTGACGGAAGAAGGACTGCTCCTGCGCCGCCGGGCAGAAGAAATTGTATCCCTTTCGGAAAAAACCCGGGAGGATCTGCGGCAACGAGAAGGAATGCTCTCGGGAAAAATCTCCATCGGCAGCGGAGAATTTCAAAGCTCCCGTTTCCTGGCCCAGCTCATCGCAAGCTTTCGGAAGCAATATCCTCTGGTCCAGTTTGAACTCTATAGCGGCGATGCAGACAGCATTAAGGAACGGATCGAACGGGGACTTTTGGACGTAGGGCTTTTGACGGAGCCTGTAGATATCACCAAATATGAATTTCTCCGGCTTCCTCTCCAGGAACAGTGGGGGGCCTTGGTGCGGGAAGATTCCCCTTTGGCCGCGCAAAATGCAGTCACTCCGGAAGATCTGGCCCAAGTTCCTCTATTGCTCCCCCAACGGGAAATTGTCCAGGATCAACTGGCCCATTGGTTCGGTCCTTATTGGGATCGTCTCAACGTGGTGGGCAGCGGAACTCTGCAATATAATAAGGCGATGCTGGTTCGGGAATTGCCTGGCAGCTGTGTGGTCACCATGAAATTGGAATCCCATTTTGATGGTCTGCGTTTTTTGCCCCTTTCCCCCCAACTGCAGGGAAGATCCGTATTGGTCTGGAAACGGACACAGGCCTTCTCCCTGGCTGCCCGGGCTTTTCTCCGCCACGGAAAAGCTTCTTTACAAAACCTTACTGCCTCCAAGAATTGAAAAAGCCCTCTCGGCTGCCACTGCACTGGCCGCTGAGAGGACTTTTTTCAATAGACCGTCATGTTTTGAGAGCCTATTCTGTGGGCAAGGTCTCGATCCGGGTACATACACGGTGCAGCAAAGCTTCCTGATGGGAAATAATCAAGAATCCTAAGTTTCGCCGCTCCCCTTCCTTGAGCAGAAATTCCCAGATCTGGGCCTGAGTCACCAGGTCCAACATGGCGGTCATCTCGTCGCATAAGAGAAACTTTACTCCAGAATGCAGAGCTCGAGCCAAACAAAACCGTTGAAGCTCTCCGCCAGAAAGTTCCCCAGGGTACCGGGATAACCAGCCTTTCCGAATGTGCAAGGCTTCCAGCAAAGCCGGGTCCGGTTGTCCCCCTTCCCCCAGGGAAACCCCTAAAGGCAACAGAGGATCCACCACCGTTTCCGGATGTTGCCAGATCATCTGCACCGGACAGGGATTGGGATATTTCTTTAAAGGGGATCCATCCAGCAGCACTTGCCCCCGTTTGGGCACATCGTAGCCTGCCAACAGCTTACAAAGGGTCGTCTTCCCTCTTCCACTGGGTCCAAACAGCCCTACTCGCTCTCCGGAAGCTATCTGCAATTGAATGCCCTCCAGAACAGGCCGTTTGCCCCCTGGATAGAAAAAAGTTAAATCTTTGGCTTCTAATATCATGGTTTTCCTCCTGGAACGCGGGAGCCTTCGCCCGTTGACTCAAAACAGGCTTCCGGGTATAGGCAGCGCACCTTTCCCTGACGAAAAGGCTGTAAGGGGATCTCCTTCTCTCGGGCGCACCGTTCTTTAGAATGGGGACATTGGTCCAGAAAGGGACAACCCTCTTCCCGTTCTCCCGGATAAGGCTGGGCTCCCGGAAGCGGGGCAAATTCTCCCTGGGGAAGCGCTCTCCACAGAGCCTTGGTAAAAGGATGGCGTAAATTTCCCTGGGGAAAGTCCGACGCCGCCCCTTCTTCGATGGTCTCACCCCCATAAAAAACGGCAATTCGATCCGCCACCTCCAAGGCCAATTCCAGGTCGTGGGTGATAAACAACACACCAGTCCCCTCCTGCGCCAATTCCCGAAAATGGGAGAGCAACCGTTTCGCGGCCTGCACATCCAATCCGGGAGTGGGTTCATCGGCAATGAGCAGCCGGGGACGATCCATCACCGCAGAGGCCATCAGCACCCGCCGCGCCATGCCTCCGGAAAGCTGGAAGGGATACAGATCCTCCGTTTCCGGACCCAACCCATAGCGTCCCAAGGCCTTTCTTGCTTTCCCACGCTGAACTGAACCGCCTTTTCCCCGGCAAAGCTGAGCCCCTACCTTCATGAGAGGATCCAGATAGGTGACCCCTTGGGGAACCAACGCAATTTCCTTCCCCCGGAGTGCCTGGATCCGCCGGGGCGTCAAAGGGGATCCCTCATAGAGGATGGCACCCGTCTGATGGCTGTTGTAGGGTAAAAGGCCCAGAATTCCATGTGCCAACAGGCTTTTTCCCGAACCGCTGGCCCCCACTACCGCCACCACCTGACCTGCTTCCACCGTCAGGCTCAGATCCCGGATGACAGGAAGTTCCCGCCGCCGGATTCCTCTGGCATATTGGGTAAAGGAAAGGGAAAGGTGTTCAATCTGTAACAGTGGTGCCATACTCTTTTCCTCCCGTTCACGGTAAAATTTGTGACAACTTCCACGCTCATTGATGGACACTGAACGGGTCCACCAGACGCCTGACCCGTTCCCCCAGCAGCGCAAACAGCACCACCACCAGCACCAACGCCGCCCCGGGAAACAGCGCCAACCACCATTTTCCCGTAGTCAGGTAGCGCATGCTCTCGGAAAGGATCACCCCTACCGCCGGCTGCTCCGAGGAAAGGCCAAACCCTAAAAAGGTCACACTGGCTTCGTGAAGGATCGCGTGGGGGAACAGCAAAATGAGCCCTGTCAAAAATTGGGGCACCAAATGGGGCAGTACATGAAGACGAACCCGCTTCCACCGGGATACCCCCAGCTTTTCAGCAACCTGTAAGTAAGGGGCACTTCGCAGCTGGATCACCTCGCCGCGGACCACCCGGGCCAAGGAAGTCCAATGGCTCAGGGATACCCCTACCACTACGCCCCAAAAGCCCCGGCCGCAGGCGATGGAAAGCAAAATCACCAGTAGGATATGGGGAATGCCCATCACCAGATCGATGGTCCAGGAAATCACGCTATCCACCCAGCCCCCAAACAGGGCTGCCGCCACCCCTAGAGCCAGGGCAATTCCCGCGCTGACTACCGCCGTCAAAAGCCCGATGCGGATACTTAGGGAAAGTCCAGAGAGGGTTGGAGCCAACATATCCCGTCCCATCCAGTCTGTACCAAAAAGGAAGCTTCCGCTGGGGGCAAGGTTCTTTTGGGAAAAATCTGTCACCATGGCCCTTTCCTCCAGCACCATCCCTGAAACGGTCACCGCGGCCAGCACCGCGATGACCCCCAAAAGGAAACAGAGGGTCATCACCCGGTTATTGTTTTGTCTCATCCTCTGCTTCCCCCTCTCCGAATACGGGGATCCACTACGCCATACAGCAGGTCCGCCGCCAGGTTTCCAGCAAACACCAAAGCGGAGGTGATCACGGTAATCCCCAGCAACAGCGGCAGATCACTGCCCAGTCCCGCCGTGACCGCAGCCTGTCCCAAGCCCGGATAGGAAAACACCTGCTCCACCAACACGGAGCCTCCGATGATCTCTCCCACGGAACCGAATTGCAAAGTCAGGGCAGGCAATGCCACTCCCCGCAGCCCGTGGCGCAACACAAGAGAACGTCCGCTTTCTCCCCGGGCCCTGGCAAACAGCACATAGTCGCTTTCCAGTACATCCACCAGCTTTTCCCTTGTATGCAGGGCAATATTGGCCACCCCGGTGATGCTCAGGGTCAGTCCCGGTAGAATGGCATGCAAAATCCGGTCCCCCAAGGTTACGGCGGACTCTTCTACCCCAATGGGTACCGATAGACCGATGGGCAGCCATCCCAGCCAAACGGAAAAGATGAGAAGCAATAAAAGGGCCAACCAGAAGACGGGCGTACTGGAAATGACCAGGCAGTAAGTTCGAATCAGCCGGTCCGGCCATTTCCCTCGAAATGCCCCCGCGGTGATTCCCAACGTCAATCCCAAAACACCTGAAACAACCCAGGCAAACACCAGCAGCCACAGAGAACTGGAAAGCCGATCTCCGATGACGGTCAACACCGGTTGACGGTATAGCAAGGAGGTTCCGAAGTCACCCTGGAGAACCCCTTCCAGCCACCCCAGATACCTCTGTGCCGGAGGCTGATCTACCCCCCAATAGGCTTCCAGACGCTCTACCTGTTCGGGGGTCATGGACCCCAGGGCAACCTGACCTACATTGGTTTGCAACGGGTCCAGAGGAGACGCACACAGCAGCAAAAAAGCCCCCAGGCTCACACCCAGCAAAAGCAAGGCTGCCCGTAACAATTTTTTTACTCCAAAGAGCAACGCTTCTTTCATGGATGGTTCCCCTTCCCCTTTGTCTCTCAAGCCCAACTCCACTGGTCCACATTGTTGACCACCGACCATCCGTGGCCATGGGGATGGATCTTCTGCTGGGCCACTTGCAGCCCATCCCGTACCCAATACAGATGGTCAATATTTACCAGCCACACCCAGGGAATATCCCCCTCCTGGGTTACGCCGGTGGATCCGTTCCACTGGGCCTGCTGCCACAGCTGATAGGATTCTTCCAGGTCTCCGCAGGCCAACGCTTCATCCATCAGACGATCCACGGTTTCGTTGGCGTAAGGGGAGTACTGGGCGCTGCCCGTATCCCCGATGGTGTGATAGATGTTGTACAGTTCCATGGGGCTGTGGGCTCCCCATCCCCACAGAAGGGGAGTGGACAAAGCTCGGTCATAGGCTGTATCCCATCCTACCCCTTCCATGGTGCAGGAAATTCCCAATTCCTCCAGCTGGCTCACAAAATCCGCCGTCAATGCCTGACGCACCGAATCTCCATTGGAATAGAGCAAATTCAGTTCCGCTTTTACGCCGTCCTTCTCCCGGATCCCATCTTCTCCCATCAGCCACCCGGCTTCGTCCAGCAAGGCTGCCGCTTCCTCGGGATCATAGTCTACCTGGGATTCCGGATTGTACCAGGGCATCTGGTCACAAACGCTGTAGGCAGGGGTACCGTATCCGTTGAGCACATTGTCAATCATCTCCTGTCGGTCGATCCCCACATTCAGCGCCCGACGCACCAGCACGTCGCTGGTAAAATCGTTTCCCACTGGCACCCCGTTTTCATTTTCTTCTCCCGCCGGAACCGTGGGCAGGTTAAAGCCCCGATTGTCCACACTTTGGTACGCTTCCAAAGTGTAACCCGGCACGGCTTCCTGAGAATAGGTGGCCGACGTGTAGGCCAAATCCACCTGACCCGCCTGAGCCGCTAAAAACGCCGCGTCCTCTTCCATGAACAGGATGGTCACCTGCTTCATTTTAGGCGTTTCCCCATAGTAGTCGGGATTCGCTTCCAGGATCACCTGCTGTCCCCGATCCCACTGCTTGAGTATGTACCGTCCCGACCCAATAGGCTGAGACCCATAAGTGGCGCTGTCATAGGCGTGTTCCGGAACAATCCCCACCACCGCCATGGTATAGGGCCAGATGGAAAATGCCCTAGTCATGTGAAATACCACCGTTTTTTCATCTGTGGCTTCCGCATAGTCCAACATGGTAAAATCGTTCACCGAACTGGTCTCCTTCACCGTGTTGTAGGTGAAGGCCACATCTTCCGCTGTCAATGGCTCCCCATCGGTAAAAAATACATCGTCCCGAATGGTCACCGTCCAGGTCATCCCGTCTTCACTGGCCTCACAGGAGGTGGCCAGATCGAACCCAATGGTCAAATCCGGATTGGTCACCGTTAAGGTGCTCTGGATTAAGGGCTCGTGAACATGTTCCCCTGCCCCCCAGCCGAAAGCTGGATCGAACCCCGCTTCCGGTTCGGAGGTGGGTCCCATGGCGATCACCACGGAATCCTTTTCTTCGGTCTGGGAGCTCGGCTGGGAAGATGTCTGTTCCTCCGTCCCGCAGCCAGTAAACAGTCCCAACAGCAGCATTCCGCTCAACAATAACCCAATCAGACGTTTCATACCTTCTCCTCTCAAACAAAAAAGGCGCCCGCTTTCTTCTGAAAGCGGACACCTTCCTGGTATCCCATGTTCGTCGTTTTTTTGCCCCGTTTTCCAATCTCCCGAAGGATCCAGGGGCCACGGCTTCTGCCAATGTTCCCGGCTTCCTGCCGGCTAAAACCCTTTGGAAAAAATAGCAAAATTATTATACGGGATCAGAGCTTCTTTGTCAACGGGGATGATTCGGAAAGCTCCCGCAAAAAAACCGAAAGCAAAAGCGCTTTCGGTTTTTAAGAGCCTCTGTGTAGAAAAGTTTCTTAAGCCTTTTCCTGCTGGGGCATGTGATTCTTTCCGTATACCATGGCCATGGCCACATGCTTGGTAAAGAACGCCACAAAGGGACCGATCCCCAAGGCACACACCAAGGTACCCAGTCCAATTAAACCGCCCAACAGAAAAGCAATGATGACACACACGGAGTCCGTGAAAATGCGGCACCAAAAGTATTTGAACCGAGGATGCTGCGCCATCAGCAGAGAAAGGGAATCATAAGGGGAAATTCCCACATCTGCCGTCTGGTACAACGCACAGGAGAAACTTAAAATCAGGATCCCCACCACCATAATCAGCAGTTTTTCCGGAAACGTTTCCGGCGATCCAAAGAACTGCAGGAACATCTTCTCAAAAAACGATGCAATAGGCCCCACAAAAAACCAGTTGACAAACGTGCCGATCCCGATCATCTTGCGGCCAAAAATCAATTCCACCACAAAGTAAAGACAGTTCATCACAATGATACTGATGGAAAAATCAATGCCTACCCAATCGCCTACTGCAATGCCAAGGGCACTGGAAGGATCATTGCCCATCAGCGATACTTTGAATAGACCGATCCCAACCCCCATGATCAAGATCCCTAAAAACATGACGCCTACCCGGCGGAGCATCAACTTGTCGCCGAATTTACCTTTCACGGAGTTTCCCCACTTTCTTTCCCGATTCCGATTTGGCTATCCTGAAGAATAACCTGGCTTTTTTCTGAAAGATTATACCACAGGCCTCTTCCAAAGACAAGGCCAAAACAGATTCGGACACCTCATGGAGACGACTCCCCGGAACTTCACTTTCTCTCCTGCTCTTTCAAATATTCGCAAACTTCCTGTTCCGTCTCCAGTGCCATGGCTTTTTCTGTCACCTCTTTGGCCTCTTCCATGGTCCACAGGGAAATCGCTTTCCGCAAAGGCAAAACCGCCACCGGTGCCACACTGAAATCCTTGAGCCCCAGAGCCAGCAACACAGGCGTCAAAGCTGTATCCGCCGCCGCCTCTCCGCACATGCCCACCGGGGTCCCCGTTTTCCGGGCAGAGTCCAGAACCTGCTGGACCAGACGCAGCACTGCAGGATGAAAATAGGAATAGAGATGGGCCACTCGGGCATTTCCCCGGTCTACCCCAAGGGCGTACTGGGTTAAATCGTTGGTGCCCAAACTGAAGAAATCCGCTTCCTTGGCCATGGATTCCGCCATTAAGCAGGCTGCCACCGTTTCTACCATGACCCCCATAGGCAGATTTTCGTCAAAATCCACCTCACGATGACGAAGCACTTCCTTCTCTTCCTCCAGGATCTCCCTGGCTTGCCGGATCTCTTCCACTCCGGTCACCATGGGCAGCAACAGCTCTGCCTTCCCATAAGAACTGGCTCTGAGAACTGCCCGCAAATGAGCCCGGAAAATGTCCTTTTCCCGCAGGGAAAACCGAAGTCCTCGACATCCCAGGAAGGGGTTTTCCTCATGGGGTTGGTGCAAATAGGGCAGGATTTTGTCACCGCCCACATCCAGCGTCCGAATCACCACCCGTTTTCCCCGCATGGCGCTTACAATTTGCCGGTAGGCATGAAACTGCTCCTCTTCTCCCGGCTGGGCAGTCCGGTCCATGTAGAGAAATTCCGTGCGCAACAGACCAATTCCGTCGCACCCGTATCCAGCTGCCCGAACCGCATCACTTACGCTGCCTGCGTTGGCAAACAGCTGGATTCTCTCTCCATCCTTGGTGACCGTTTCCCGTCCCACAAATTCCCGCAGGGAAGCCCGCAGCTCCCGGAATTCCTTCTGCCGGCTTTCGTAGACGGAGCACATCACTTCCCCCGGAGAGAAAACGGCGCATCCCCGGTTGCCGTCCACAATCACCGTTTCCCCGGTAGCCGTGTCAATCACCCGCTCTTCAACGCCCAACACCGCAGGAATCTCCAGCGCCCGCGCCAAGATGGCACTGTGGGAAGTGGGGCCGCCTTTTCCCAGCACAATGCCCGCCACATTGGCGGAATTGAGCACCGATACCGCCGAAGGACAAAGCTCTTCCGCCAAAAGTACCGTTCCAGGCTGCAAGGCGGAAAAATCTGTCTCTGGCAAGCCCAGCAGAATTCGCAGCATGCTTCCCCGCATGTCCCGCACATCCGCCGCCCTTTGACGGATCACCTCGTCGTCAGAGGCGGTAAACAGGTCGATAAACAGATCACAGGATGCCGACAGGGCCGCTTCCGCAGACTGACGGGATGCAATCCGGCCTTCCACCTGACCGTTTAAATAGGGATCCCGGATCATATCCACCTGGCACCGGATAATGTCCCCCTGTTCTTTTCCTGTCACCTCCGCCACTCGATCCGCTTTCGTCTGGGTGGCACGGCAAAAGGTCTCCACTGCGTTGCGGTAACGCTCCAATTCCAATTTGATATCGGTGACCTCCCGTTCCAGGGTCCCCATGGGTTTTTCCCGATATACCAAAGCGTGGCCAAATCCAATCCCCGGAGAGGCCGCTACTCCATATAACACTCGTTCTCCACTCACGTGGGATCACCTCCTGCGTCTTTCCCTATCAACCTCTTGCCCGGAAGCCAATCATTCCTCCCGGCCAGGCGTCACATAGATGGTCTTATAGTTGACATAGATGACCATTCCCGGTTTGGCCCCCTGGGGCTTGCTGACATACCGAATCTGGGTGTAGTCTACCGGCACTTGGGCTGAGTCTTTGGCACGGCTGTGTTGAGCCGCCAATTGGGCCGCTTCCACCATGGCCGTCTCCGTGGGTTCTTTTCCCTCGGTGACCAGCACCGTATGGGAGCCGGGGATGTTTTTGGTGTGGAACCAGATATCGTTGTTGTTGGCGGTCTTCAGGGTTAACCGGTCGTTTTGCCGGTTGTTCCTGCCCACCAAAACGGTAAACCCATCGGAGGTGGTAAACCGCATGGGAGCGCTGACCGATGCCAGCTTTTCCCGTTTGCTCCGAGGCACCCGCAAATACCCCTGCTCCATCAGCTCTCCCCGAATCTCCGAAAGGTCCCGTTCCGTCTCGGCACGAGCCAAGGCATCCAACACGCTCTCCAGATACTCAAGCTCTTTCCCCGCCAAGTCAATCTGTTCCGTCAGCTTTTCCTCGGCGGTTTTGGCTTTCCGGTATTCTTTATAGTACTTCTGGGCGTTTTGGGACGGGGTCAGGGCCGGGTCCAGCTTGATGTGGACCAGAGGCTGGGTTTCCTCGTAAAAATTGGGCAAGTCCACTGAGACAGCTCCCTTGGCTATGGCATACATATTGGCACTGATCAAGTCCCCTGCAATCCGCAGGGTATCCCGCTCCGCGCACTGTTCCAGTTCTCCCCTCTGGGCATTGATTTTTCGGGAAAGCCGCTCGGAATGGGTGGAAAGCAGCCGCAGTAAATCCTGCTCCCGGACCCGCATCCGTTCTTGCTGGTCCCGCTCCCGGTAAAATTCATCCAACAGGGCAGAAAAACTTTCCCCCTGTTTCACAATGGCGGAAGTGCCGTATTGACGGATTTCCAGAAAAGAAAAGTCCATGGGCTTCTTTTGCAGATTGACCGCCATATAGGGGCTTCCAGAAACCTCCGTGAGGGTCTCCTTCAACTGCTGAAAAAAGAACCCTGTCCGGAACCACTGTTCCTCATCCATGGTCTTAACCGTCAATTCTCTTCCCCGACCCACCCGGTGCTGGATTTCCCGGCACACGATGGGAGAGACTCCCTGAAGCACTGCCAGCAGCCCTTTGGACAGTTCCATATCCCGGGGAAGGGATCGAAGTGCCTCCACCACCTGCTGCTGGGTGGAGGTCAGAGGACACAGCTTGTTTTGGGGTGGAGGCAGATGATAGGTAAGTCCCGGCAAAACCAACCGCTGGGAAGACATTTCCGCATCCACTCGCTTCAGGGCATCCACAATCTTGCCGTTTTCATCGGATAAGATGATATTGCTGTAGCGCCCCATGATTTCCATGGTAAGGGTCAGGGTGACGTGATCCCCCAACTCATTGATGGCGTCAAAATCAAAATGGAGCAGGCGCTCCAGCTCCGGCTGCCGGATGGCAACCAGCTTTGCCCCTTGCAGCTTTTTCCTTAGCAGCATGCACAGCATGGGCGGCTGCTTGGGATTTTCCAGGGGAATGGCGGTAAAATGCACCCTGGCACTGTTAGCCCGGGCCGAAAAAAGCACCTTGTAAGCGCTCTCCCGAGTGCGGAACGCCACCACCAGTTCTTCCCGATTGGGCTGATGAATCTTGTCCACCCGCGCCCCAAGGAGTTTCCCTTCCAACTCCTGTTTCAAATGTCGCAAAAACCCGCCGTCCAATGCCATAACTATGTAAGTCCTTTCTGGTAAAATGCTTTCTCACAGGCTTCTCATGGGAGCGGCCTCTGCCTGAGAAAGGAGAAACGCCGTGTCCGGAATCCGCTTGCGCAAATAGGACGCCAAAAACTCGGCAAACACTTTTTCCGTGTGATAATGCCCCGCCGCCACACAGGTCATACGGGAATAGGCCGCTTCCAGTTCTTCGTGATGCTTCATCTCCCCGGTCAGGTAAGCGTCCGCTCCTCGGCAGGCCGCCTGGTGCACATACTCCCCGCCGGCGCCGCTGCAGAAGATCACCTTTTTCACGGGACGGTCTCCGGGCACAAACTTGACCGAAGGCGCAGCAAGCCGCTCTTTCACCAGAGCAGCAAAAGCATCCGGATCCAGAGGTTCCTCCAAATCTCCGGAAAAGAGCACACAGTCTTCCCCGAACACGTCCTCCCTGCGGAGGTTCCTAAGCCCCAGCTTGCTGCCCAAAGCTACATTGACCCCACACACCGGCGATAAATCCAAATTGGTATGGCAGCACAAAGCGGCAATCCCTTTGCTGGCCAGCTGATAGGGCACATCCTGGGGGCCGAGAGATTTCAGAGGGTGGAAAATCACCGGGTGATGGGAAAGGATCAGATTGGCGTTCATGGCAGCTGCCTCCGCCACCACCACCGGGGTGATATCCAGTGCCAGCAGGACCCGGGTCACCTGGGTGTTGCCGTCTCCCACCAACAGGCCGGAATTGTCAAAATCCAGTGCAGTGGAAAAAGGCGCCACCGCGTCAATGATATCGTAAATATCTCGAATTCGTGCCATAGGTTTCTCCTTTTCACTGGGGCCGCACCTTGTCCCTGCCAGTTTGCCATTCTCTCCGGGAGTTCTCCGGAACCATGCTCTTCTCCCTGCATTCCCCGGTGGGGAATCATCTCTCATGCCTGGGAAAGATACCTTTTTCTCAGGTTTTCCATCAGGACGTCCAGTTCCTTGACTCGTTCCCCTTCTCCTCTGTGAAGCGCCCCTTTTTGTTGGGAGGCCAGCATCCGCAGCATTTTCTGCGCGTACCGGTCTACGGCCGGAGCCCCCGGTCTCAGCTTACCCATGAACAAAAAAAGGGGATCTCTTTCCTGAGGGGTTTCCGTGTACCGGGCGGAAAAAGCCGAGTACACTTTTCCGGCGTCCACCACCGCTTCTTCCTGCAGCACCTGGAACCCCAATTGCCACAGTCCCTGCCGCAATTCTGCCACAGAGCTCATGGGCTGGAGCACCAGCTGTTTTTCCGGATCTCGAAGCCAGGGTGTTTCCGAAATGATTCGCAGCATCAGCTCGCCGCCCATTCCCGCAATCACCACATCCTGGGCTTCCTCCGGCCGAATCTGACGCAGCCCGTCGGACAGCCGGAAGGAGAGTCCGCCATCTACGCCGTATTTCTCTCCGTCCCGCCGCGCCGCATCCAAGGGGCCTGGATTGACGTCTGCCGCCAGAGCCTGAGAGATTTTCCCGGTTTTTAAAAGCCAGATGGGCAAGTAAGCGTGATCGGTTCCCACATCGCACAGCCGGCTTCCCTCCCGAACCAGCTGGGCGCACAGGGCCAGCCTGGGCCCCAATTGAAACAATGGTCGCATGCAATGTTCCTCTAGAAAAAACGCTGCCGCCCGGCAAAAATCGTCGCGCGGCAGTGGCTTGTTTCTTGCTTACTTATTTTTCAGATGCTCGTTGAGCTTCTCCACCAGCTCGTCCGGGTTGACCCCGTGAACGGCACAGGCTTGCTCCACTGTCTCCCCGCGCGAAGAGGGGCATCCCAGACAATGCATGCCCATTTCCAGGAAGAAGGGCGCCGTGGTCTGATCCAGATCCAGAATCTCACCGATGATCGTATCTTTTGTAATGGAAGCCATTGGTACATTCCTCCGTTTTCATTGATTTTGGATAGTATTATTATAATACCCTTTGTCCCGCTCCGCAATACAAAAAAGTAAAAAAGCGCCTCGCCGCAGCAAGACGCCTTTCTCACCTTGTTTCCGTCAACCCCGGTCTTCCTTCATCCGCGCAAAACATTCGCTGCAATAAACCGGCCGGTCTTCCCTGGGCTGGAAGGGTACCCGTGCCTCTTTCCCGCACGCAGCACAAACGGCAGTGAACATTTCACGCTGGGCACCATTGGCATTTTTTCTGGCCTGACGGCAATCCCGACAGCGCTGCGGCTCATTTACAAAGCCCTTTTCCGCGTAAAACTCCTGTTCGCCCGCGGTAAATACAAATTCCTTGCCACATTCCTTGCAGATGAGCGTCTTGTCTTGGTACATTTCCCATTACCTCACTTTGTCTGTTTCTTGGCCCCTGAAGAGGCTTCCCTGTTACAGGGATTTTAGCTTTTTCCGTACCCGGTGCAACGCATTATCAAAGGTGCGCAGAGGAACACCTGCCCTTTGTGCCGCTTCCTGTCGGCCCATGCCACACAAGTGAAGCGCCAACGCACGACGCTCCAACGGCGTTAAGGTCTGGTCCAGCTTCTCCTGAAACGCCCGGAAATTTTCCCGCACCTCCAGGTGGGTCTCCGGTCCCTCCCGGACTGCCGTGGATGCAGCGTCCTCCAAGGAAACCGACTCGTTGAGAGCCCGGTTTCCACCGCTGATGTGCTTGCGTGCCGCACTGGCCATCCGGTTATACACACATACCCCCGCATAGGTGGAAAAAGCAGTGCCGGAATCGGGACGGTAAGTGACCGCCGCGCCGTATAGACCCAGAAGGCCCTCTTGCCACAGATCTTCCTTTTCCGGGGCCGAGGGTCCCTCAAACAGACGTGCTTTCTTGCGAATCATTTCCCTGTAACGCAGGCTCAATTCCGCAAAAGCGTCCCCCTGGCCCTCCCGAGCCAATGCAGTCAGCTGGGCGTCGGTGAACTCGTGAAAATCTTCGGCCATGCCCGCACCTCTCCAGCAAATTCTTGCATTTATCATATCCTAAAGAAGATCATTAGTCAAGGAAATCTTTCTCCAAAAAACACAAAATTTCAATGAATTATGACTGAAATTCCTTGTACAATCCGGAAAATTCCCGTATAATAAAGACAGTTTAACCAAGTTTTGGGGAAAGGGCGGCGGGTAAGCATGGTGGCAAAAATCTACAGTATGGGTCTGTTCGGCATGGAGGCGTTTCCCGTAGAGGTGGAAGCCGATCTCTCCCAGGGTCTTCCTGCCTTTGAACTGGTAGGTCTTCCCGACGCCGCTGTGAAGGAATCCCGGGATCGGGTGCGTTCCGCCTTGAAAAACTGTGGGTTTGAGTTTCCCGTCAGCCGGATCACCATGAATCTTGCCCCTGCGGACAAGAAAAAGGAAGGCCCCATCTACGACCTTCCCCTGCTGATTTCTCTCTTGAAGGCCACCCACCAACTCTCCTGTCACACCGACGACGCCATCTTTTTGGGAGAACTTTCCCTTTCCGGAGAACTCCGGCCCATTCGAGGCGTCCTTCCTATGGCGGACAAGGCAAAGCAAGCTGGGTTCCGCCGAATGTATGTGCCGGCGGAAAATGCCGGGGAAGGGGCTGTGATCCAGGGACTGAACGTGTATCCCATCCGAAATGTGATGCAGTTGGTCTCTCATCTGCAGGAGGAGTTGACCCTATCCCCAGCTGTTCCCCAGTACGGTCAGGAAGAATTGCAGGAACACTTGGACTTTTCCGACGTAAAAGGCCAACCTGAAGCAAAACGCGCTCTGGAAATTGCCGCCAGCGGAGGCCACAACGTTTTGCTCATCGGTCCTCCCGGTTCTGGAAAAAGTATGTTGGCCAAGCGCCTTCCCACCATTCTTCCAGATATGACCTTTCAGGAATCCCTAGAGACCACAAAAATCCACTCTATCCGTGGGAAACTCCCTCCCGGAATTTCCCTGCTCCACTCCAGGCCTTTCCGGGCTCCCCACCACACCATTTCCACCGCCGGGTTGGCGGGAGGCGGTCCCAATCCCCAACCCGGAGAAATTTCCCTTGCCCACAACGGCGTCCTTTTCTTGGACGAGCTCCCAGAATTTTCACGGGCATCCATGGAGGTGCTCCGGCAACCATTGGAGGACGGTAAAGTGACCATTTCCCGAGTGGGAGGCACCACCTCTTACCCCTGCCGGTTTATGCTGGTAGCCGCTATGAATCCCTGCCCTTGCGGTTATTTTGGCCACCCCACCCATCCCTGTCTATGCTCTCCTCGGGCTGTGGAACGCTATTTGGGAAAAATATCAGGGCCATTGCTGGATCGGATTGACCTGCACATTGAGGTCTCTTCCGTTCCCTATGAGGCCCTTTCTTCCCATCGGAAAGAGGAAACCTCCGCTCAGATCCGGGAACGGGTCAACAGCGCTAGAGCCATACAACGCCAGCGGTTTGAGGGACAACCCTTTTTCTGCAACGCTCACATTCCAGCCGCTTTGCTCCAGGAACTTTGTCCCACCACAGAAGCGGCAAACCGGCTGCTCCAACGAGCCTTCGAAGGGTTTGGATTTTCCGCTCGGACTTATGGCCGGGTCTTAAAAGTGGCACGGACCATTGCGGACTTGGACGGCAGTGAAAAAATCGATTCCCGCCATGTGGCGGAAGCAGTCCAGTACAGAACCTTGGACCGAAAATACTGGCTACAAAAATAATTGGTTTTTGTGGCACACAGACATAGGAAAAGAGAGCCCCCTAAGGGACTCTCTTTTTGGTTGCCGCCTTTCAGCGGCGGTAATCATAATCTTTGCAGTTATCCGGGAAAATAAAGCCATACGTATTGTAAGTAAAGTTGGAGTTGCTGTGGTATGCTTCTTCGTAATCGCCAAAGAAGAAGATCTTGCACTCTGCCAGCCGCCGCCAAACCAAGCCGGGGTAGACAATGCCTCCCGCCTGGTTCCACTGGAGGAAATTGTTGGCCAATATGTTGGAATCTGCCCAAGCTAAATCGTGGGTCCAGGTACCGGACAGCCGCACATATCCTGCGGAAATCCATCCCGTTTTCCCGTTGTAAGTGGTCTTATACCAAACCTCTTGCTTGGAATCGGTTCGATATGCTTTGTAATCGGAGATGGAGATCTTGGTCCCATTGGGAATCGTCCCCAATGAAGTGGAAGTAGTACTGGAATCGGACCGCAGCACTGCCGAACCCACATTTAGGGTACCGGTAGCAGGTTTGCTGGAAGAGATCCCAGTGGGATTTACCGAGTTGACCAGCACCATAGATGTGTAGTTGGAGGATTCATTCAAGTTGCCCACCCCAACATTGAACACAAAGCTCACCAGAGCGTCAAACTGTGCCTGGTTCATCTTCATACTGTACTTGGCCCGGAAATTTTCCACAGCGGGAGAATAGGTGTTGTTGGCAATCTTCACCAACTGACCAAAGAGTTCAGAGGGATTCAGGTTGTTGTAGAAGGTGGTGTTCACCTGAACCACATACCCGTACCCCACCGTGGGATTTCCCGAAGCCAGGGGATCGTCTTCAATCTCGGGAACAGAACCCTCAAAGTTGGAAATAATGTGAAGTCCTTCGGTGCTTACCCGCCGGGAATCAGTGGTGGTGGTGTCCGAATGAATATCGTTGGATGTAACCATCACGGTGAATTCGGTATAGCTGCTGGACCAGCCGCTGGCTGTCTTGGAATATGCCCGGACGGTATAGGTTCCCGCCTTAGAGAAGGTCACGCTCTGCTTGAAGACCTTCACACTGTTGGTGGGCAAGCCATAGGACGAATTCCGGCTTTCTGTGGTGTAGGAAGTGGTCTCATAAGTATTCCCATTCACCACCTGGAACCGTACGGCTGTTCGGGAAGAATCGGTAACACCCACCAAATTAAAAGGAGTATTGACTGCCACAATGTTTTCCTCGGCGTAGGCGTATCGGACTGACTCCGCCGCTGTAACGGTAACAGTGCAGGTAGCCGTGGCACCCTGCTTGTCTGTAAAGGTGATGGTAGCCGTTCCGGGGGCCTTGCCGTAAATCATGGCTCCCTGCCGGGTGCTGCCAAATTTGATGGTGTATCCCACCACTGCAACCGAGCTGTTGCTGCTGGACCAGGTCATGGCAGCCAAATTGCTGTCCACCGAACCGTCCAACCGCACCGTCTGGTACTGGGCCAGGGACAGCTTGGAAGCGCTCAGCTTGGCCCCTGAAGCAGTGCCGGGGTCTGTGCTTCCACCATTGTACACTTCCACATAGTCGGAACTGACATATCCCTTCTGGCTCACCTGAGTGGTAACACCCAGCCATCCGTTGCTCTCAACGGACGTGACGGTAAGTAAACTGCCCGTACTCAGCAGTGTGATGGTATCGTAGTTGGTACCGGGACCGGAACGGAGACGTAAGCCGTTATCTGCCGTCACCCGTACCGTCTGGCCAACCGCAAACTTGTCCCCTCCCGGATTGGGATTGGGGTCTGGATCGGGGTCGGTAGTGGTGCCTTCACTGTAGAACTCCACATACTCCGTGCTCACATAGCCCGTTTTCCCGTCCGACGTGCTCACTTGAATCCAACCGCCCGACTCTGCCGCCAAGGCGGTGATCAGGGAACCCTTACTCAGGGAGCCAATGGCCGTATAAGAGGTACCGGGACCTGAACGCAGACGAAGCCCACCATCCGCTGTGACTCTGAGGATCTGTCCCTTTTGAAGGCCGGTGCCGGAATTGCCACCGCCTCCAACCGGATCCGCTGCCTCAGCAATGTCCAAAAACGCCCAATGGCTGGAGGGCACATCCACAAATTCCTGGGTGTACCGGTCAGAAGCAAAACCGTCCCCCGTCCGCTCCAACGCCTCGTTCAAAATGACAGGCACCTGGCACCGGAGAATCTCCGCGTCAGGCCGGAACGTGTTGTCTTCAAAGCCGTTGATCCAGCCTTTGGCCACGGCGGAGGCAATATATTTGTAGGCCCAATGATTCTTGCCCACATCGGGGAAGGGCACACTGCCGGAAGACAGGGTGAAACACTTGGATAAAGCGGTGACAAACTCCGCCCGGGTCACAGACTGGTTGGGGCGGAATGTGCCATCCTCATACCCGTTGAGCACTCCCGTCTGCGCCAGGGAATTGACCGCCGTGTAGTACCAGTCCCCGGAATCCACGTCAGTGAAGCTGCTCTTGGTCACGGCCAGCTTCGCTGCCAGCAGATTGTACAGCACTTGTGCCATCTCTGCCCGGGTCATGGAGCGGTTGGGATAAAAACGGGCTCCCGATTCGCCGGACATGTATGCGTCATGGCCTCCCACTACCAACAAGGGATAGGCCCCGTAAGTTTCTTCTTCGGTATTTTCCAAGGAAGACGCTTCCTCCTCCGAGGATTCCTCGGATGTCTCAGACTCCTCACCGGACTGCGTTTCTTCCTGGGACAGTTGACTGGAAACACTTTCCTCCTGAGAACTTTCGCTGGAAGTACCTTCCTCTAAATCGTTCTCACCGGAAGCCGTTCCTTCCTGCACGTTCTCACTGGGCGTGGACTCCTCCACGGAAACGGAATTTTCATCCACAGAGGACTCTTCCACTTGGGTGTCTGCCTCCGCGGAGAGAGCGGAACCCTCTTCTGCCGCCAGGACTCCCGGGGCAGGAAGAAGGAAAAGCAACGCCAAGAAAAGCGCGATCCATGCTGTCGCTGTTCTCTTTCCCTTTCTAACCACATTGACCTCCCAAAAAATTAAAAAAATGATGTTCCAAAAAATATACGTCCTTTATTATAGCGGAATAGTTACAAAATTGCAATCTTTTGGCAAACATTTCTGAAAACAGGCGAATTGGGAAACAATAAATATCCCCCGGCAAAGCCGGGGGTTTT
>ENA-OPSZ01000548-OPSZ01000548.1-human-gut-metagenome-genome-assembly--contig:-NODE-548-length-24544-cov-3.318265_pt1 | contig 24544 bp, 22 predicted proteins | sample MGYA00241814_ERZ501919 | MGnify/ENA primary metagenome ERZ501919 (study PRJEB25962, sample SAMEA2042440) | human gut metagenome | biome: human gut; feature: human-associated habitat; material: faeces... | reverse complement strand
CAAGCTGAATATGAGGGTTCGATTCCCTTCGCCCGCTCCAGCAGCGTGACGCTGCATTCAAGAAACGCACTTCACTTTGTGGAGTGCGTTTCTTTTTTTACCCGCGTTTCCGGCGTGGTTTCATTTTTGTCCAGTCAGCACAAATTGCGCCTGAACGCTGTCGCGTTCGGGCGCCTTTTTTATTGTCAATGCACCCAGAAACGCATTTCCCCTTTGCGGAGTGCGTTTTTTGTTATATCGCTGGCTTTTTGGACGACCATCACACAGGGGGTAAATCCAACCCTTGCGCCATGTAGTGCCAGGTCCGGATGTATGCTTTTCCAGAATTTTTTCTGGATACGTTAACTCTTTCAGTGTACAAAGCCGCTGCCATCCTGACAAATTGCACCCATAGAACAACTAACTTGTGGATATTGTCGTCACGGTCAACCTCAGATCAGGCCCCCGATTCAGGAAAAAAGAAAGCTTTCATTTGCCGCTGGCGATAGGTTCGATGATATGCGACTCCCAAAAACAAACAGGCGACCATCCATCCTAAAGGAAACGCCAAATAGATGCTCCAATATCCAATCCAGCCAGGCAACAAAAATACTGCCAGAATACGTGGGATAAGTTCGGCGAAACTGGAAAGCATGGGAATGAAAGAGTTTCCCATTCCTTGGAGACCCGAGCGATATAGACACAAAAAATTTAAAACTGGAAGAAAACAGGCAGTAACAATTAAATTTTGGCTTCCGTAAAGGAGAATTTTTTCTTGTTCTTCAGGCGCACCTGTGACAAGAAGGCCAATTAATGGCCGAGAAAAAAGAATGGCAACTACTGCGAAAGGAACAGCACAAAACCAGGTGGCTCGACCAGCAGTCTTCAATCCCTCTTTGATACGGACCAGTTTGCCGGCCCCATAATTCTGTGCGGAATAAGTGGCAAAGGCATTATCCAAGGCTCCTGTAGCCACCGTAAGAAACTCCAGATATTTTTGGGCGGCTGTATTGCCGGCAATAAATAGTGTCCCGTAGTTGTTGATCCCCCGCTGAACTAGAAGTCCTCCCACATTAATTACCGCATTGCGCAAAGCAGCAGGCACCCCCAGGCGAAGCAATTCCTTTGCGGTGGCAGCACTCCCACCGAAGGCACAAAAGGAAACCTTCAATTCTTCCACTGACCAAAGACAGCGCATACCATACAAAAAGGCAATACATTGGGCAATAACTGTACCAACTGCAACTCCCTTGATTCCCCAATGAAACCCTGCTACAAACAGAATATCCAGCGCCGCATTGCACAAACTGGAAATCACCATAGCTATAAAGGCATCCCTGCTATTGCCCAGAGATCGCAGGAGAGCGGCAACCAAATTATAAGCGATTACAGCTGGAGTACCAGCGAAAATCCAACGAAGGTAGATAAGAGCAAACGGACGAATATCGGCTGGGGTATTCATTAGAGACAGAACCGGTTGAGAAGCGAGGAAACTTCCTCCTGTCAAAACAACTGCCAAACCGGCAGACAACAAGGCCGCCACAGCCACTGTTTGCCCCAACCCTTTCCAATCTTTTTTCCCAAATCGTTGGGCAAACAGAATACCAAATCCCTCTGTAAACCCCAACACAATACTGGTAATAATCCAGGTGAAAGAACTGGCAGAGCCTACCGCCGCAAACCCCTGAGCACCCACCAACTTTCCCATAACACCAGCGTCTACCATACTGTACAGCAGCTGAAAAATATTTCCCAAACAGGAGGGGATCGCATAAGAAACCAAAAGTCTCAAAGGAGCACCGGTAGTCATATCCCTGGATTTTTTCATGGAGATCCTCCGTTCTTTTGCATGCTTTAAAAAACAGCGCTTAAAACCCTTGACAAATTATAACTCTCCCCCTGTTCCCATATCAAGATATGAATTCTCCCATCCGGCAAGTATCTCACTGTCAATTTTGGATTTAATCTGCTGGGCTGATCCCTGCAAACATCGTTCCGAACTGATCCCACTACTGAAACAATCGGTTATAAAACGATTCCTCGAAGGAACTGTTCCAGCACCCATCTTATCCTACACTATATAAAAATTATTTACAAAGGCACAAATGCGTGGTAAGATGAAAAAAACCTATCTACCTGTGCCTAACCGCACCAAAAGGAGAATGTTCGTGGGATATTGTGAAGCGCTGGGCCTTCGGCCGTCGGACCCCTCTTTCCACTCCGGATCCCCTTTGACCCTGGACGGAAAAGAAGCTCTCCCCCTAGGCAATTACGATGTCTATGAGGACAGATCCACCTTGATCAACCGCTTGTATTATGTGGTTTCGGAATTTGACGGAAAAATGCTCCACTGCCGGATTTACTACGAGGAAAATATATTTTCCAAAAACACCCAGGGAGATTTGGAATTGCGGGAAACTTCCTTCCACGCCCAGCCCTCCCTCGAATAAAGTCAGGCCGTCTCACCGGCCAAAAAAGTCCCATACCCAGATGGACAGGGTATGGGACTTTTTCCAGTTCACACAGGGCAGCATTCAATCGGGCTCTCCCAAAACGTCCCAGGGGGTGATCATCCCCAGAAGCCGTTCTCCAGGACAGCCGTGCTCCGTAATGAAGATCACGGAAACCCGCTTGTTTTTCCCCTTCACTTTTTCAAACTTTTGCCGGACAGAAATGTAGCTCTCATCCTGGGGAACAAATTCGTAATGCTCCCGGTGCTCGTTTACCTCAATATACCGGCCCAGATCCGCCACGGTCATTTCAGGTTTGATGCATTTCCCTCCGGTACGAAGCACATACTGGAACACGGTACCCACACTGAACACGCCGCAAAATTCCCCATCCCGCATGACGGGAATATGGGAATAGCCGTTTTTCTCCATGACCTCCATCAACCGCAAAACCTTTTGATGGAGATGGGCTTTCATGACCTGATCTCCTTTGGTGGCATATTCCAACGCCAGAGGCGGACGTTTCACAAATTCCAAAACTTCCTTCAAAGCAGCCACCACCGGGGCAGACGGCTCCACGATGGGTTCTCCGTCCAGATTGGCGCTGTGGGTGATCAGGTTGCGGATTTCCCGGCAAGTCTCCAGCTTATCCCGCACCGGCCCGCTCTCTACATCCTTGATAAATTCAAACACCACACTGGAATAGTGGCGCCTGGCATTGCGATATTTGTCCTCCAGCACGTCTTCCACCTGTTTGTACAAATCGAGAAATTCATCGATCCGACTTTCTTGCCGCTGCTCCTGTTCCATCCGTCACGCCTCCTTACCATGCAGCGTTTCCGTCCCGGCCCATTCTTCCCGCAACAGGGAAAACACCACATCGTCGTAAATGATCCCTCCGTACCCCTTGACTGCCCGCCGTAAAGTGCCTTCCTTTACAAATCCCAGCTTTTCCAGAACCCTCTCCGATCCCCGGTTTCCCGAAAACACCCGGGCTGAAACCACCTCAACCTGCAACACTTCAAAAGCGTAGGGCAGCAGGCTTCGAAGGGCCTCCGTCATCAATCCCTGTCCCGCAAAGGATTCCCCCAAAAAGTATTCCAAGGTGGTGGAGGGCACACCGTGGCGCAGCCTGTCTTTGGAAAGCCACACCGCTCCCACCAGAGTGCCGGTTTTCCTGTCCTCCAGGTAGAACGCCCGATCCGACAAGAGATCTTCCTGAACTTGCCGGTCCGATTCCTCTCGAGACGCCTCTTCCATGGCGTTGTACCGCAAAATATAGGGGCTGTTGCGCAGCTGAAAATACGCTTCCTGGTCTTCCTCCCTGGCCTTGCGCACAATCAACCGGGCAGTAACTACCGGGAACCTCACAGCAATTCCTCCGAGGGCAGAGCTTTTACCTGGCCCAGCAGCTGTTCTCCATCCCGGACCACCGCCTGCCGAAAACTTTCCCGGAAACTGCGCAGTGCCTTGATATCCTCAATCAGCTCATCCCGCTCCTGTTCCAATTCCTGACACACTCTGCGCTGGCGTTCTTCCGCCGGACGGGAAACCAGCTCCTTCCGGGCTTCCTCCAGCTGTCGGGAAAGTTCTTCTCCCGACTTTTGGGCGGCTTCCAGCGCCTCCTGAAGCCGGGTGTTTTCCTCTTTGAGCCGTTGGGCCTCCCGGGCCGCCTGTTCCTCCTCCCGGCAGTCCTCCTCCACGCTGGCCTTCAGCGCCTCTAAAAACGTATCCACCTGCTCCGCCAGATACCACTTGCCCCGACTGCGAAACTGCACCCCTTCCAGGGTCTGTTTTGTCAAATCCATCTCAAGCTTTCTCCTTCCAGAGCCTTTCGGCGGTTTTATAGAATTCTGCCCGGCTGAATAACCCGTTCAGGGCCTGTAACAGCCCGTTGGTGGACAGCCGTTCCGGCAGATGCAGTTCCTTTTGCAGTTCCTTTCTCCGGCGGGCACTGTCCGGTCCCCCGGTCAGACCCCATTGATACAGGTCCCCCTTGGTCAGGGGCGGCCCCTGGACAGCCCGTACTTCTTCCCCTTCCACAGTGGCCCCGGCCCGCTCCAGCACGTCTCGGAGGGTTTCCAGGTCCATTCCTTCCACCCCCAGCTTTCCTTCCTTGGAGGGGGCGGATTTGCGCCGTTCTTTCCCGTACACGTCGGGAATATACCCATGTTTCAATTGCTCCGGAGGAATGCAGGAGGTCAGCTTGTGACGGATCAGGAACCCCGCTCCGTCACTGTCCGTAAGGACAATCAATCCCCGTTTCCGGGCCAACTCCCGCAGGTATTGGAGCTTTTCCCGGTCCCGAAATATGCTGAACCCCTCCGTCTCCACAATGAGCCCATCCACCAGGGAAGAAAGTTTTGCCTTGTCGTAGCGCCCTTCCACCACGATGGCTTCCTTCACCCGGATCAAGAGGCATCCCCCTTGGCAGCCATGAGCAATTTGGCCACCAATTCGTCCAGGACAATCCTGGCGTCCAGACGGGATCCCTTCAAGGCCAGGTCTGCTTCCAGCAACAGGTGGAGACTGTTGCGCAAGGCCTTTTGAGACAGATTCCGGGCATTGCGCTGGGCATTGCGCAGCCGAAATTCCCGCCCCTTGTACTCCCCATATTGGGCGGCATCCTCGTAGGTGCCCCCCTTTTCCTGGGCTACCCGCACCCGGTACATATCCACATAGGAGGAAGCCAAAGCTCCTAAAATGGCAACCGGCTCTTCATTTTGGTAAAACAGCTGCTCCAGCAGCCCATAGGCCTTTTCGTAATCTCCTCCGATCAGCGCTCCTGCCAAAAGAAAGACCGTGGTTTCCGTGGTCTTGGGCACCAGTTCCTCGATCATTCCCAAGGTGATTTCTGGCGTTCCTTCTCCGCAGCTTCCCAGGGCGTAGGCGCAGAGCTTTTCCAGCTCATTGCGCAGGCCCGTCACATCCAGCCCTGCATACTCTACCAGCTTGCCCGCGTTTTGCCGGGACAGGGTACAGCCGGATTTTTCCGCCTCCCGCTGGAGCATTCGCTGCAGCTCGGATACACTTCGCCTGCCGCACTGGACCACCGTTCCCCTGGCTTCCCCTTGCTTTAAAAACTTCCGCCATTTGGCAGACTTTTTCCCCTCAAAATCCAGGGTGGGATACCAAAAGACCAAAGTGGTGCTTTCGGGGCAAAGCTCCCACAGCTCATAAAGCTTTTCCAGCTCCTGGGCGTTCTTGGTCTCCACATCAAAATCCGCTACCGAAACGCATTTTCGATCGGCGAAAAAGGGCAAGGCCTGGGCCGCGTCTCCAATTTTGTCCACCGACGCTTCGTCTGTGAAGGTCTGATTGTTAAACTCCGGAAAGGCGTCCCCTGCCGCTTTTTTGATCAGCTGTTGGGAAAGCCGGCGCACCAGATACTTTTCCTCTCCCGCAATCACGAAAAGTCCTTCCAGCTCCCCTTCGGCAATCTGTTTTTTCAACCCGTTTTCGTCCACGGATGGCATCAGCCTTCCCTCCTTGCTTGCACCCGGCCCCCGGGCAGAATCTCCACCGCCACCGAATAGGTGTCTACCGGCAGCACCAGGCTTTCCCCCTCCTGGGGAAATTGAGTGATTTCCTCTATTATAGCATCGGTCTGCCAAACAGTAAATGAGGAATTTACCAGGCTCTTTTCCAAACAGGTGACCAAAATCTCACACTGCTGCTTTTGGGCCTTTTCCCACTCCACCAGAACTTCCACCCCATACAGGTTCAGCCGCACTCCCTCCCACCGAGGCAGTACTTCCGCCGTCACACCGGGCAGGGCCTGAAAGGTGTCCCCACCTTCCAGATACAGCGCTTCCGGGGCCTCCTCCAAGGATTGATCCCGATAGGTCCCCTGGGGCAGAACCAGCTGCCGTGTTCCATATTTCTCCAAAACCTGGGCTGCCCCTTCCAGGACATCGGCGTCCTGCATGGGCAGGCAGAGGGTTTCCACCGACCTGACACCCCGGCGGTTTAACACCTCCGTCACCGTTCCCGTCTGGTAACCGCCCAGAGAAAGCACCGCTGCCCGATCTTGGGACACCAACACCACACAGGAAGCTCCGCCGGATTCCGGCACCACCAAGGTAAAGGCCCGCCGGTAACCCACGTCCATTTGCCAGCTCCACAACAGAATTCCCCCACCGCAGATCACCGCAACACCCCGCCGGACCCACCTGGCTTTTCCTCCTCCCAGAGAAGCCACGGCCAACCCCAGCAGCAGAACTAAAACGCCCAGCACCGTCATCAGGGGAGCCCAACGGTCCACGGCCCAAAACATTCCCTTTCCCTGAGCCAGGAAGGCGCCTGTCTCCAAAAACAGCCGGGAAACCCATCCTGCTGCCCACAGGAAAGGTTCACACAAAGGCGCCAACGGAGGGCAAACCGCCAGCATCAATCCCCCAAAGGACAAATAGAGCAGCAATGTACCGGGAAGCACCACCAGCAGATTGGCCAGGGGAAGCAACAGGGAAAACCCCCGGAAGGAAGCCATCTGAACGGAAAATGTTCCCAAGGTGGCAGACCCTGTCAAAGCCAAAGAAGAAGCGATTCCCCTCCAAGGACCACGGCGGGAAAGACCTCGTTTCCCCAGCAGCATTCCATACAGGGGCCGGTACGCCAGCAGAATTCCCAAGGTGGCCAGCACCGAAAGGGCAAAGCCCATGTCCCCGCCGGAAAAGGGATCTCCCAGGCACACCAGCAGCACCGCCAGCCCCAGGGAATTGAGACTGTCCGCAGGACGGCCGAAGGAATCCGCCACCAGAATGACTCCATACATGGCGGCTCCCCGGCAGGCAGAAGGGGAAAAGCCCGTCAAGGCCAGGAAAACAAAGAGCACCAAACCGGTCAGCAAATTGCGCACCGCCTTCACGGCGGCGGTTCTCCGGAAGAGCAGGTGCAGAAAGCCTGCCAGAGCTGTCATGTGCAGACCGGAAACCACCAGGATGTGGGACACGCCCAATTGCCGGAAATTGCTGATATCCTCCTGGGAAAGGCGGCTGTTGTCTCCCAGTGCAATGGCCCGGATGAGCCCGGCCTCCCGCTGGGGCAACCGCTGATCCAATTCCCGGCCCAGCCGGTGACGGAGCCTTGCCAGCAATTCCCACAGGGGCGTCACCGGATCCTCCACCACCTGGACCCCTTCATACTGGACCAAGGTCGCCCCCAGGGAAATGCCGTCTGCCAACCGGGAATTCCGCAGGGAAAACAGGCCGCCGCTGTAATCAAAGGCGTAGAACCGGACGTCACATTCCACCCAATCCCCCGGCTGACAGGACAGAGGCAAGGAAGCAGAGAGCCGCAGGGTAAAGGGGTCCGTTTCCTGTAAGGTTTCTTCCCCCGCGGGATCTCCCAAGCCTTCCACCCGGATGGAATAGTAATAGGTATGATACTGCTCCCGGGGATACTCCAACACTTGCCCCCAGATGGTTCTGGTTTGACCATCCAGCTCCCAGCAAGGGGACACTCGGTTCCAGGCATTTTGGTAGGAAAGGAGCATTGCCCCGATGGCCAAGAAAACCCAAAATCCTCCCAAAAACGCGCAAAGAGCCCCCGGCTTTTGCACCGGAAGCTCTTTTTCACAGGAGATTCTCCTGCTCCGCCCGTACAAGGATACTCCCACCCAGGCGATTCCGCATATGGCGGCCAATCCCAGGCATAGCGCCGCCAGGGGCCAGGAAAATTCCGGTCCCAACGCGGCGGCCAGCACCAAGGCCGCATACACGGAAAACCCCACCAGGGCCAGAGGACGGGCCATGCTTTATTTGAAGAACAAAGGCAGCGGCTCCAGATAGATAATGTCTGTCCGGTCCTTGGCATCGCCTTCCGCCAGCACGCAGGCTTTGCCCACCACCTTGGCGCCGATGGAATGGAGCAGTTCCTCCATGGCAGCCAGGGACTCACCGGTGGAGATCACATCGTCCACAATGAGAACGCGCTTATCCTTCAGATTTTCACAGTCCGCCTTGGACAGGTACAATTTCTGCACATGGTCCGTGGTGATGGACTTCACTTCCACATGGATGGGATCTTCCATATAGGCTTTGACCCCTTTTCTGGCAACCACATAATCCCGGCATCCAATGCGGGCCATCTCATAGGCCAGGGGAATCCCTTTGGATTCCGCGGTGACGATCACATCGTGCTCCGGGCATTTTTCCATGAGAGCCTTGGCGGTCTTCTCCGTGATCTCCACGTCGCTGAACATCACGAAGCCTGCAATGTCCATGTGGTCGTCAATAGGGCAAATGGGAAGTTCCCGTTCGCATCCGGCAATATTGATTTTGTACACGTCTCCCATAATAGGGCCTCCTTATTCTCTCCCTTTCACCCTTTCTTGAAAGAAAGGATCAAAGAACTTTTACTTCGCGGCGTTTCTTTTCAGCTTCCTCATGCCTCGCTCCTCGCGATGGAGGATTTCTCCCGGGGGAGATTATTTTTCCTCCGTGGGGGGGAAGGGAGGCCAGCCCATTTTCCGTTTGCCCAGCAAGTGGAAATGGAGATGCTGCACGCTCTGCATCCCATCCCGACCACAGTTGTTCACCAGACGGAACCCGTTCTCCAAGCCCATTTCCTGAGCGATTTTGGGAACCGTCTCAAAAATATGAGCCACCACGCCGCTGTTTTCCGGCGTGATCTCCATGGCGGAGGCGATGTGCTCCTTGGGAATAATCAGCACATGGACAGGGGCTTGGGGATCCTGGTCGCAGAAGGCGATCAACTGGTCATCCTCATACACGGTCTTAGAGGGAATCTGTCCCTGGGCAATTTTGCAGAAAATACAGTCAGTCATGGTCAGAACTCCTTTCAAAGGTAATGATATGTGTCACGGGCTCCATTAGCCCAATTGCTTTTTCACCAGCTCAGGCACAGCGGTCAAAGCGTCGTCCAGCTTGGACTGGTCTTTGGCTCCTGCCATGGCAAAGTCGGGACGGCCACCGCCGTTGCCGCCGCACAACTGAGCCACCTCTTTCACCAGCACGCCGGCCTTCAAGCCCTTGGCCTGGGCCGCCTTGTTGCAAGACGCCGCCAGGGTGGCCTTGCCATCGTTGATTCCGGCAAACACTGCCGCCACAGCGCCCTCATACTCCTTGGCCTTGTCGCAAAGGGCCCGCAGGGCATCGCTGCTGGTACCGGACAACAGGGCAAACACCACTTTCACCCCGTCGATATCCTGAGCGTTGCGGAACACGCCTTCCAGATTGGCAGAGGCCAACTTGGCATTCAGGGAATCGATGGTCTTGTCCTTTTCCTTCAGTTCGCCCATCATCTGCCGGGCGTGGAGAGGCAATTCCATGGGATTGGCCACCTTCATGGCCACCGCCGTATCCCGCAGGGTAGTCATCTGGGATCCCAGCAGATTCAGCACGCCCATTCCGGTGACGCCCTCAATCCGGCGCACACCGGAAGCCACAGAGGATTCGGAAAGAATTTTGAACAGGCCCAGCCGGGCAGTGTTGTCCATATGGGTGCCGCCGCAGAATTCCTTGGAGAAACCGTCTTCCACGGAAACCACCCGAACCACGTCTCCGTACTTCTCGCCAAACAAAGCCATGGCACCGCTCTTGCGCGCTTCCTCAATGGGCATCTCCACCATGGAAACAGGTACTGCCTTCAGGATTTCCTCATTGACCAGCATTTCCACCTGGGCCAGTTCCTCGGGTGTCATGGCAGAGAAATGGGTGAAGTCAAACCGCACATGGTGCTCGTTGACCAGCTGGCCTGCCTGCTCCACATGGTCGCCCAGCACACGGCGCAAAGCCGCCTGCAGCAGGTGAGCCGCCGTATGGTTGCGCATGATGGACCCCCGGCGATGGGCGTCCACTTTGGCAGTCAGGCTGTCTCCCACGTTCAGGGTGCCCTCGTTGACCACCGCCCGATGGAGATAGATTCCCTCATGCTTGGTGGTGTCGATCACGTCCACAGAAACTCCTTCAGACTCCAGCACGCCGCTGTCGCCCACCTGGCCGCCGCCTTCCCCATAGAAGGGAGTGGTATCCAGGACCACGGAGACTTCCGCCCCTTCGGAAGCGGAATCCACACGCTGACCTCCTTGAATAATGGCCAGCACCTTGCCTTCCCCTTCCATCTGGGTATAGCCGGTGAACACAGTCTCCGGCAGGCCCGAAGCAGCGCTGCCCTCGCCCTTCCAGGCATCGGCACCCGCGTCCTTCCGGGCATTCCGGGCACGCTCCCGCTGCTCCTGCATCAGCTGACGGAACCGCTCTTCATCCACCTGCATGCCCCGTTCAGAGAGGATCTCCTTGGTCAGGTCCAGGGGGAATCCATAGGTGTCGTTGAGGGTGAAAGCGTGCTCTCCGGAAAACACCTTGGAGTCCGCCTTGTCGATGAGGGTGTACAGCAGGTTCAGACCCTGGTCGATGGTCTTCTGGAAGCTCTCTTCCTCGAAGCTCACAATTTTCTTGATGGTCTCACGCTTTTCCAGAAGCTCCGGATAAGCCTTTTCGTTCTCCTGAATGACCGTATCCACCACGTCTTTCAGGAACGCTCCCCGGATTCCCAAAAGCTTTCCATGACGGGCAGCCCGGCGCAGCAGACGCCGCAGCACATAGCCTCGGCCCTCATTGGAGGGCAGCACGCCGTCGCCGATCATGAACACGGTGGAGCGGATATGGTCGGTAATCACACGCAGGGACACGTCGGTCTTCGGGTCGTCCCCGTAGTGCACTCCAGCAATCTCGCAGATCTTCTTCATGATGTTCTGGACCGTGTCCACCAGGAACAGGTTGTCCACCCCCTGCATGACGCAGGCCAGGCGCTCCAGGCCCATTCCGGTGTCGATGTTCTTTTGGATCAGGTCGGTATAGTTGCCCTGGCCGTCGTTGTTGAACTGGGAAAACACCAGGTTCCAAACCTCTACAAAGCGGTCGCAGTCGCAGCCAAAGCCGCAGGTGGGCTTGCCGCAGCCATGCTTTTCCCCGCGGTCAAAATAGATCTCAGAGCAAGGGCCGCAGGGGCCGGAGCCGTGCTCCCAGAAGTTGTCCTCTTTGCCAAACCGCTTCATGTGGCTCTCTTCCACGCCGATCTCCTTGGTCCAGATGTCCCAGGCCTCGTCGTCGTTTTCATACACGGAAATGTACAGCAGCTCCTTGGGCATCTCCAGCACCTGGGTGAAAAATTCCCACGCCCAGGAAATGGCCTCCCGCTTGAAGTAATCCCCAAAGGAGAAGTTGCCCAGCATCTCGAAGAAAGTGCCGTGACGGTCGGTGTAGCCCACAGTTTCAATGTCGCCGGTGCGGATGCACTTCTGGCAGGTGGTCACGCGCCGCCGGGGCGGAGTGACTTCTCCGGTGAAGTACTTCTTCATAGGTGCCATACCGGAGTTGATCAGCAGAAGGCTGTTGTCCCCCTGGGGAATCAGCGAAAAGCTGGGCAGCCGAAGGTGCTCCTTGGATTCAAAAAATTTCAGAAATTTCTCTCTCAGTTCGTTTAACCCTGTCCACTGCATGGTTCTTTACCTCTCTTTTTCTACTCTCTATCTTCTCTATCCCGTGGTCCCCACACTTGGGAAACTTATTTTCCACAGGTGTACTGCCACAAAAGCTTCAAGGTGTTTTCCACACCCTCCACATGGGAACGCTCGTACCCGTGGGAGGCGTACACTCCCGCGCCGATGAGGCCGTGGCGCACGTCATACCCAGCCCGAAGGGCCGCTTCCGCATCGCTGCCATAGTGGGGATATACATCCACCGCATAGGCTGCCCCCGCGGCCTGGGCTGCTTCTACCAGAGCGGTGGTCACCTTGTAGTCGTAAGGCCCGCCGGAATCCTTGGCGCAGATGGAAACCTCCCGCTCGGTGCACCGAAGGCCTTCCCCTACGCAGCCCATGTCCACGCTGATGAGCTCTTCCACATCCTCCGGCACCGATGCGGCAGCTCCGTGGCCCACCTCCTCGTAGACGGTGAAGTGGAGATACACCTTCCGGTTGGGGGTGATCCCCTGTTCCTTCAGCTCTTTGGCGTATCCCAGCAAAATAGCGGCACTGAGCTTGTCGTCCAGGAACCGGCTCTTGATATAGCCCGATTCCGTCACCACCGTGCGAGGATCAAAGCAGACAAAGTCCCCTTCCTGGATACCCAAAGCCCTGGTTTCCTCGGCTGTTTTCACCGGCTGATCGATGACCACTTCCATGACGGGGAATTTCCGGTTCTTGCTGCCATACTCTCCGTTGACATGGACCGAGGCATCATTGAGCTGCAAACAGCCCGTATAGGTGCCCTGGAACCTGGTGTAAATCCGACAATTTTCCGTCTCGCAGTTTTCCGGCTGCAAGCCCCCCACAGGGGAGAGGATCAGCCGGCCGTTTCCCTTTATGGACTGGACCACAGCTCCCAGGGTGTCCACATGGGCCATCAGCAGCAGCCCTGCCCCCCGGCCTCCCAGGCAGACGGTGACCCCGCCCTTCCGGGTCTTTTCCGGGGCGTACCCCAAAGCCTGCAATTCCTCCATCAGATAATCCGCCGCCCGGTCCGTAAAACCGGAGGGGCTGTCGATGGACAACAGGCGTTTTACTTGTTCCACACAATAGGATGTCTCCATGTTTCTCCCTTCTCTTTCCTGACCTGGCGCTTCCCTCGGGAATCATTCCGGGGTTCCACGGATGTGTTCAAAAAAAATAGACTTTCCCGCCCCTATGGGACGGAAAAGTCCGTGGTACCACCCAAATTGCCCGCTCCCTGCTGGGGACAGGCCTCTTTGCTCCCGATAACGGGGGAACCGTGCCGCTCCTCGCGGCGTGCGCCGAAACCGCACTGCGTCCTTCCGCAGTGGAAGCGGCCTGCCTGATCCTTTCCTGGCAACCTTCCACCATAGGGCCGCCTCTCTGCAAGGAGGGGAAAAAGGCATCTTCTTCGCGCATTCTTCCAGGATTCAACTTTACCCCTATTATAGCCGCCCCAGTTCCTTCTGTCAATTCCTTCCCCGCACCTTTTCTGGAAAGAACCTTCTCTTACGACAGGGGAAGCCCTTCGGCCACCTGGCGGAACACCCGGGCCGCCGCTCCCTGGTCGTCGGGCGTGGATTCCGCCAAAACGGTGATGCAGTATTTGGGCCCCGTTTCCCCGCTGACAAAGCCACAGTACCAGAAATGAAGCAGCTCCTCTTCCCCTTCCATCACCCCCGTTTGAGCGGTTCCGGTTTTGATCCCCGAAACCCGTCCCTCCGGCGCCCCTGCCTTTCCGGTGCCCTCCTGAGCAGCGTTGGTCAGCATTTCCCGGAGGGTGTTGGCGGTCTTCACTCCCATGACCTGGACCTTCCGATCCGCTGAAGAAGTCAGGTTGGTCAGTTCCTTCCCCTCATCCACCAATCCCAAAATCAACTTGGGAGAGGTATAGGTGCCCCCGGAAACAATGGTGTTCATCATGGCGCAAAGCTGTAACGGGGTCACGGTCAGCTCCCCTTGGCCAAAGGAAAAATTCGCCAGCGCCCGGGCGTTGTTCAAGTCCTCCAGGGTGGGAAGCACTCCCGAGGAGGTCCACAGTCCCCGGCCAAATTCCTGAGCCGATCCGAACCCCAGATTGTACCCCATGGTCAAGACCGTTTGTCCTCCCAGAATCCTGGCGGCGTTGATGAAGTAACAGTTGCAGGATTTCTCCAGTGCCCCTTCCAGATCCAACTCTCCGTGGGCCGTCTGGTTGATACAGTGAAATTGCAGCCCGCCTCCGTTGATGGATCCCTGGCACTGAAAGGTCAAATCTCCCTGGCCTGCTTCCAGAAGGGCAGCCGCCGTCACCAGCTTGAACACCGACCCGGGAGCATAGGCGGAAAAAGCCCGATTGAGCAGGGGAGAGTCCTCCTCTTCCATGGCCTCTCCTATCTCCAGGGGGGAGAAGTCCGGCACGCTGGCCACCGCCCGGATCTCACATCCCGGCACCTGGGTGACCACCACGGCTCCCTTCTCCAACCCTTGGGCAGCCTCCTGAACCAGACTCTGGATCTCCCGGTCCAGGGTCAAAGCCACCCCTCCTGTGGACTCCCCAAGGGTGTTGGTCACCTGACGCTCTTCCCCCGCTAAGGCACGCCCCAGGGCATCCACCCGGTAGGTGACAGAGATTTCTCCCTCATACTGACTCAGCACGTCATTCATGGCCAGTTCCACCCCCGATGCCCCATTGCCCAGGCTGTCCAGATACCCGATGATGTGGGGGGCAAGCTGATCCTCCTGATACCGCTGAGGAACCTCAAACACATCGATCCGGGGATCGTCCACCGGTTCTTCCAAGGTAAGCTCAAAGGGTTTCCCGTTTTCCAGGGCTAGCGCCAATTCTTCCCGATAGGCTCCGCCTGTGGCCACCTCCAAGGCTCCAATGGCCTCAATGGTAGGAGCTACTGCCGCCACATATTCATTTTCGCCTCCTACCAAGGGAAGAAGGTTGCAGTCGTAAATGGTGCCCCGGCCCTGCCACACATCCAACCGATACAGGCTTTGGTTTCCTGCTGCGGCCACATATTCCACCTGCCGGGTAGTACGCACAATGGACACACAGGCGGCCCCCAGCAAGACCATCAGAAGGCCAAATACAACATAGATTTTTTTCTTCATGATCCGGTCTCCTTTCCTCTTTTTTCAGTATGGAAAAGAAAATCCGTTTCATACAGGGATTTCCGGAAAATGGCCTTTGGGGGGAATTTTTCCAGCGGCCGGTGCGGATAATTGTTTTTCGTTTCGAGCAAACTTGTTTCAGCCAATTGGTTTTCGGAAGGGAGGATCGGCTTTGAAACAACAATGGAAATGGGCCATCACCGGAGGATTGGCCGGCCTGGCCAACGTGCTTTTCGGCTCGGGAGGCGGCTTATTTCTAGTCCCCCTGCTGACCCGTTGGGGCGGGCTGGAACAACGGAAATCCTTTGCCACCTCCGTGGCGGTGATCCTCCCCCTGTCCCTGGTCTCCGCAGGAGTCTACCTGACCAAGGGCGGGCTGGATCTGGGCGGGGCTCTGCCCTATCTGGCAGGGGGCGCCTTGGGAGGCATTCTCTCGGGGCTTTGCTTTCGCAGGGTGTCCCTCACCTTCCTTCGCCGAGCCTTCGGAGCCCTGATCCTCTACGGCGGAATTCGGGCGGTGCTTGCCCTGTGAAGTGGTTCCTTCCCGCTTTGATCGGCGCCGCCACCGGTATCCTCTCGGGATTCGGAGTAGGCGGGGGTACTCTGCTCCTGCTGTGGCTGACTTTAATCCAAGGCATGGATCAGTTTCGGGCCGGGGGCATCAATATGCTCTATTTTGTCAGTTGTGCCCTCCCTGCCCTGTGGAGCCATTTCCGCCACGGCCTGGTGGAAAAGAAAGCCGCTCTATGGTGTGTGGCAGCCGGCGTCCCCGCCTGTATTCTGGCTTCTCTCTGGGCCGCCCATCTGGATGTGACCGTCCTGCGCCGATGCTTCGGGGCATTTCTGTTGGTGGTGGGCGCCCGAGAGTTGTTTTCCAAACCCCGCTCCAAGAATCCAAAATCCAAAACGCATAAATGAAAAAAACCGGCACACACTAGCCTCGAGACCCAATCCGGCCCTTGGCCGGGAAATCTACACAGAAGGGGTAGTCAACCATGAGCATCTTGGATCGAATCGCACTGGCCTTGGTCGTCATCGGCGGCCTGAACTGGGGCCTGATAGGCATTTTCCGTTTTGACCTGGTGGCCTGGATCTGCGGCGGACAGGCGTCCGTTGTGGCCCGGATCATTTACACCTTGGTGGGCATTGCCGCCCTCTGGTGCATCACGTTGATCTTCCGGGACTGGGACACAGTCAAGGAATAAATTTCCAAACAAAAAAAGAAACCGGCAGCCGTTCCTTTCCAAGCTGCCGGTTCCTTTTTGTCCCTTAGGGGGGATCAAGCTCTTTAGAAAGATACAGCACTAGATCGTCATCGGCGGCGCACGGGCCGTAAGGCTCCATGAGACGGTCCCGGTACCACACCCCGGTGCCGTCCGGCACATAGCCCCGCTTGACGTACAGCCGCTGGGCCGCTCCATACCCTCTGTGGAGCCCCACCCCTAAACAGACGGTGCGGCTGACCTTCCCCGCCAGCTGTTCCGCCACGTCCAGGATCCTGCTTCCGATGCCTCTGCGCTGGAATTTCTCCAACACGTTAAAGTCGCAGATCTCCGGCCAGCCTGTTCCCGCGAAGGCCCCTGCCGGCGCTTCGGGAAGCAGGGTGGCATAGCCTGCCTGTTCTCCCTGCCACAGGGCCACAATCACCTGGCGCTGCCCCCGTCCCTGCTCTTCCAGATACCTGCAAAACTGGGACAGGGGTTTGTCCCATCCCTGGGCCTGGAAGCCACGGAAAAAAGCCTGGCAGTCCTCCGGTTCCATGGAGCGGATTGTCACCGCCCTCTGCTGAAAATAAATCACCACAGTTCCTCCTCATGAAAAGAGGGCGCGCCTTCCGGCGTGCCCCCATCCTTCCTTATTTTCCCTGTCCGTAATAGGCGTTCGCCCCGTGCTTGCGCAGGTAGTGCTTGTCCAAAAGCTCCTGCTGCATGGGAGGCAAGGCGGGATCCATCATCAGGGCATGCCAGGCCATAAAGGCAACCTCCTCCAGCACCACCCCATTGTGAACCGCCTCTTTGGCGTCGGCTCCCCAGGCAAAGGGACCGTGGCTGTGAACCAGCACTCCGGGGATCTCCTGGGGATCTTTTCCCTGGAATGTCTCCACAATCACGTTGCCGGTTTCCAGCTCATACTCTCCCCCGATCTCCTCCGGAGTCATTTTCCGGGTGCAGGGGATCTCCCCGTAAAAATAATCTCCATGGGTGGTGCCCAGGGCAGGGATTCCACGGCCCATCTGGCTGAAAATGGTGGCCCAACGGCTGTGGGTGTGCACCACTCCGCCGATTGCGGGAAATGCCCTATACAGGGCGCAGTGGGTATCCGTATCGGAAGAGGGATTCCATTTTCCCTCCACCTTTTTCCCGGTCTTCACGTCCACCAGCACCATGTCTTCCGGGGAAAGGACCTCATACTCCACCCCGCTGGGCTTGATGGCCATCAAACCGCTTTCCCGGTCCAGACCGCTGACATTGCCCCAGGTAAAGGTCACCAGATGATGCCGGGGCAGCAGCAGATTGGCCTGGTAAACCTGTTCTTTCAGCTCTTCTAACATGGCAGACAATCCCCTCCAAACAAGACAAAACACAGACGCTGTCCCCTTCCAGGCGGATACCCTGGTTTTTCCGAGGCCTTGGGACGCGCCCTACCCTCTTACTTTTGCAGCTTCTTGATCCGCTCCATGGCCTCCACGGTCTTCTGGGCGTCGCCAAAAGCGGTCAGGCGGAAATAGCCCTCGCCGTTTTTGCCAAAGCCTTCTCCGGGAGTGCCCACGATCTCCGCGTTGTGAAGCAGGTAGTCAAAATACTCCCAAGAGCCCATGCCCTGGGGGCACTTCATCCAAATATAGGGGGAGTTGGTGCCGCCGGTAAACCACACACCCATCTCCCGGAACGCATCCATCATCACCTGGGCGTTCTTCTGATAGTAGGCGATGGTCTCCCGGATCTGCCGCTGGCCTTCGGGGGTGAACACAGCTTCAGCGGCCCGCTGGGTTACATAGCAGGTGCCGTTGAACTTGCATCCCTGACGGCGCTGCCACAGCTTCGCCACGGAAACCCCATCGAACTCCAGCTCCTTGCGGATCACCGTATAGCCGCACCGCATCCCGGTAAAGCCTGCCGTCTTGGACAGAGAGCAGAACTCAATGGCGCACTTCTCAGCGCCGGGGATCTCAAAGATGGAGTGGGGCAGCTGAGGATCGGTGATAAAGCTTTCATAGGCGGCGTCGAACAGAATCACCGCGTTCTGGTCCAGGGCGTAATTCACCCAAACCTGCAGCTGCTCCTTGTTATAGGCGGCGCCGGTGGGGTTATTGGGGGAACAGAGATAGATGATGTCTGCCTTCTGATTGGGGTCGGGCAGGGGCAGGAAACCGTTTTCCTCGCTGGCGTCCAAATAGGCGATTTTCCGGCCGGAAATGATGTTGGTGTCTACATACACAGGGTACACCGGATCGGGCACCAGAACCGTGTTGTCCACGTCGAACAGGTCCACAATGTTGCCCACGTCGCTCTTGGCACCGTCACCTACGAACACTTCGGAGGGATCCAGCTCCACGCCAAAATTCTTGTAGTAGCCGGCAATGGCTTCCCGTAGGAAGGGATAGCCGTCGCTGTCGGGGGAATAGCCGTGGAAGGTCTCCTTGTGAGCCTGCTCCTCGGTGGCCTTATGCATGGCTTCGATGACCACGGGAGCCAAAGGCATGGTCACGTCGCCGATGCCCATTTTGATGATCTTGTTGTCCGGATGCTCCTGGGTATAGGCTGCCACCTTCTTGGCAATGGTGACAAACAGGTAGCTCTGCTGCAAATTCTGGAAATTGCCGTTTAATTTCATAGGGACCCTATCCTTTCTCTTAACGCGTCGCTGATTGCGTGGCCCTGGATCTTGGGGCCTCTTCCTTTATTTTCCCCGGCTTTCCCGGTATTCCACCGCCGCCCGGATAAACCCTTTGAACAGGGGATGGGGCCGGTTGGGGCGGGACTTAAATTCCGGATGGAACTGGCCTGCCACAAAGAACCGGTGATCCGGCAGCTCCACCGTCTCCACAATCCGTCCGTCGGGAGAGGTGCCGCTGAGGGTCATGCCTGCGGACTCCACGGTCTCCCGGTAGTCGTTGTTGAACTCATAACGATGGCGGTGGCGCTCCTGGATCAGCTCTTTGCCGTAACATTCCATCATCTTGGTGCCGGGCTTGATCTGGCAGGGATAGCTGCCCAAACGCAAAGTACCGCCCTTGTTGATGTTTTTGTTCTGGTCGGGCATAAAGTCGATGACCTTGTGCAGGCCGTATTCGTCAAACTCACCGGAGTTGGCGTCCTTGATGCCGCACACGTTCCGGCAGAATTCGATCACTGCAATCTGCATGCCCAGGCAGATGCCCAGGTAGGGCACGTCCTTTTCCCGGGCGTACTGAGCTGCCAGGATCATGCCTTCAATGCCCCGATGACCAAAGCCTCCGGGAATGATAATGCCATCGCAGTCTCCCAGACGGGATGCCACATTTTCTTCCGTCAGGGTTTCCGAGTCCACCCAGTCGATTTCCACCCGGGCGCTCAGGTCGTACCCTGCATGGGACATGGCCTCCATCACCGACAGATAGGCGTCGTGGAGCTGGACATATTTGCCCACCAGGCCAATGCGCACCAGCTTTTTCCGGTTGCGGATCTTTTCCACCATATCCAGCCATTCGCTCATGTCCGGCTCCGGAGTCTCCAGATGGAGTTCCCGGCAGACAATATCGGAAAAGTGATTCTTCTCCAGCATGATGGGGGCCTCATACAGCACCGGAATGGTCAGGTTCTCAATGACACAGTCGGGCTGCACATTGCAGAACAGGGCAATCTTTTGGAAAATGCTGGGAGCGGTAATGGGTTCGTCTGTGCGCAGCACAATGATGTCCGGTTTGATGCCCATGGACTGCAGCTCCTTGACAGAGTGCTGGGTGGGCTTGGACTTGTGCTCCCCGGAACTCTTCAGGTAGGGCACCAAAGTCACATGGATAAACAGGGAATTGTCCTCCCCCACCTCCTGGGACACCTGACGGATGGCCTCCAGGAAGGGCTGGCTTTCGATGTCGCCGGCGGTGCCGCCGATTTCCGTAATCACCACATCCGCGTTGGACTTCTGGCCCACGCTGTAAATAAAGCTCTTGATCTCAGACGTGATGTGGGGGATCACCTGGATGGTCTCTCCCAAATATTCGCCCCGGCGCTCCTTGTTGAGCACATTCCAGTACACCTTGCCGGTGGTCAGGTTGGAGAATTTGTTCAGGTCCTCGTCGATAAACCGTTCATAGTGACCCAAATCCAAGTCGGTCTCCAGGCCGTCCTCGGTGACGTACACTTCCCCGTGCTGATAGGGACTCATGGTACCCGGGTCCACGTTGATATAGGGGTCCAGTTTCTGGGCTGCCACCTTCAATCCCCGAGCCTTTAACAGACGGCCTAAACTGGCCGCAGTGATCCCCTTTCCCAAACCGGAAACAACGCCTCCGGTCACAAAAATATATTTCGCCAAAATTCGGTTCCCTCCTTGCGGTACTGTTTCTTGGTCTCGCTGTTTATACCTTTACGGTGCCTTCAAATACGGTGCGTGCTTCGCCGGTCATGAAGACACGGCTTCCCTGGCAGCGGATGGACAGATCCCCGCCCCGCAGGTGCACCAGGATTTCCCCATCCTCTTTGCAAGAGGATGGCCGCCACGGCGCTGGCACAGGCTCCCGTGCCGCAGGCCATAGTCTCCCCGCTGCCACGTTCCCACACCCGCATTTTCAGGGTGTGGTCGTCCAGCACCTGGATAAACTCCGTGTTGACCTGCTCCGGGAAAATGGGATCGTGCTCGAACACTGGCCCAATCTCCGGCAGATCCAGCAGATCCGGGTCCCCTCCGAAAATCACACAGTGGGGGTTGCCCATGGACACGCAGGTGATCTCATAGATTCCTCCCGCCACTTCCACGTTCCGTTTGACCACCCGGTCTCCCGGCAGGTTTACCGGGATCTCCTGAGGCCGGAGCTCCGCGTCTCCCATGTCCACGGTGACGGTATCTGCTTCCCCGTCTTTTTCATGGATCCGACAGGTTTTGATGCCGCTGAGGGTCTCGATCTTCAGCTCCTCCTTGTGGGCGATGTGGTGGTCATACACATACTTCGCCACACAGCGGATGCCGTTGCCGCACATTTTCCCCTCGCTGCCGTCCAGATTGAACATCCGCATTTTGGCGTCTGCCACCTGGGAAGGGCAGATCAGAATCACTCCGTCGCCCCCGATCCCCTTGTGACGGTCGGACAAGCGTACCGCCAGGCCGTTGGGATCCTCCACCTGTTCTTCAAAACAGTTGATGTAGATGTAGTCGTTGCCGCAGCCGTGCATTTTCGTAAACCGCAGTGTCTTTTCAGCCATTGCCGTCCCCTTTCTCTCCCGGTTGTTCGGGAAATCCATAAAGGACTTTCCAATTGGGAAAGTCCTTTTCGGAATTGCTGTTGTTTGACAGGGTGAAATTTCTGCCCTAAGGCTTACACTTCCACCACGCCGTCGTATACCTTCTCCGCCTTGCCGGTCATGAGAACCCGCTCGTCGGTATAGTTGATCTTCAGCTCGCCGCCCTTGAGAATCACCCGGATATCCTTGCCTTTCTCGCAGTATCCGTTCAAGGTGGCCGCTACCACTGCCGCACAAGTACCAGTGCCGCAGGCCATGGTCTCGCCGCTGCCCCGCTCCCAGATCCGGGCTTTCAGGGTGTGCTGGTCGATGACCTCCACAAAGCCCACATTCACCCGCTCCGGGAACATGGGATCGTGCTCAAACTTGGGACCCAGGTCCTCCAGATCCAGCTTGTCCACAGAGGGAACAAACACGGTGCAGTGGGGATTGCCCATGGAGCAGCAGGTAATCCGGTACACGTTGCCTCCGATGGAAATGGGCTTGTTGACCACCTGGTCACCTTCCAGCCGCACAGGGATCTTCTCCGGTGCCAGCTCCGCCTTGCCCATGTCCACAGTCACCTTGGACACCAGGCCGTTCTTGGTGATCACCACGCATTCCTTCACGCCGCTCTTGGTATCGATATGCAGCACATACCGGCCTTCGCCTATCTTTTCGCCCTTGGCAATGCCGTTGTCAAACAGGTACTTGGCCACGCACCGAATGCCGTTGCCGCACATGAGACCTTCACTGCCGTCCAAGTTAAACATCCGCATTTCCGCGTCCGCCACCTGAGAGGGGCAGATCAGGATCACGCCGTCGCCGCCCACGCCGTTGTGCCGGTCAGACAGGAAGATGGACAGGAACTCGGGAGAGGAAACCTTGTTCTCCGGATCGAAGCAGTTGATATAGATATAGTCGTTGGAGCAGGCGGACATTTTGGTGAACTTCAGGGTCTGCTTGCTCTTCTTCAAGTGGTTGATGTCGATGATCTCCGTGTTCTCCGGGGTGTACCGGCTCATGAGGGAGTCGGCCAGAGCGTTGGCCGTATCCAAAGCCGTCAGGCAGGGAATGCCCAAGAGACTTGCTTTCCGGCGGATCTTCACGCTGTCACGGGCGGGGTTCCGGCCCTTGGCGGAGGTGGAGATCACATAGTTGACTTTGCCGCTTTCCAGCAGAGTAATGGTGTTCACGGAGCTCTCGTGGATCTTGTCCACAATCTTCACAGACAGGCCCACCTTGGCCAACACCATGGCGGTGCCGGTGGTGGCATACAGGGCAAAGCCCATCTTGTCGAACTTCTTGGCGATTTCCCCGATTTCCGGCTTATCCTGGTCCCGGACGGTGATAAACACGCCGCCGCCCTTGCGCATCTGGTGCCCGGAAGCGATCAGGCCCTTGTAGAGGGCCTCCTCCAGGTTGTTGCCGATGCCCAGCACTTCGCCAGTGGACTTCATCTCGGGCCCCAGGTGGGTATCCACGTCGGTGAGCTTCTCGAAGGAGAAGACAGGCACCTTCACCGCCACATAGGGGGAGGGCTTGTACAGACCGGTGCCAAAGCCCAGATCCGTCAGCTTATAGCCCAGGCTCACCTTGGTGGCCAGATCGCACATGGGAACCCCGGTGACCTTGCTGATATAGGGCACGGTACGGGAAGCACGGGGATTCACTTCGATGACGTAGATCTCCCCGTCCATGATGATATACTGCAAATTGATCAGGCCGATGCCCCGGAGCTCCCGGCAAAGGGTCTCGGTGGTGGCCACGATCTTGGCGCTCATGTCGTCGTCAATATCGGAGGCGGGATACACGGCAATGCTGTCGCCGGAGTGGATACCCGTGCGCTCCACATGCTCCATGATGCCGGGAATCAAAATATTGTCCCCGTCGCAGATGGCGTCCACTTCGATCTCCATGCCGGACAGGTACTTGTCGATCAGCACCGGGTTGTCCTGCTTGTGGGTCAGGATGATGGCCATGTACTCCTGAATGTCCTCATCGCAGTAGGCGATGATCATGTTCTGGCCGCCCAGCACATAGGAGGGCCGCATCAGCACGGGATATCCCAGATCCCGGGCAGCATTCAGGGCCTCTTCCGTGGTCATGATGGTGTGGCCCTTGGGACGCTTGATGCCGGACCGCTCCAGCAGCTCGTCAAACCGCTCCCGGTCCTCGGCCATGTCGATGGTGTCGGCAGAGGAGCCCAGAATGGGAATATTGTTGGCCGCCAGGGTCTTGGTCAGCTTGATGGCCGTCTGGCCGCCAAAGGCCACCACTACGCCGATGGGCTTTTCAATCTTGATGATGTCCAGCACGTCCTCGGGGGACAGGGGCTCGAAATACAGCCGGTCGCCGGTGTCAAAGTCGGTGGACACGGTTTCCGGGTTGTTGTTGATGATGACCACCTCATACCCCAGCTTCTGCAGGGACAGCACACAGTGAACGCTGGCGTAGTCGAACTCGATGCCCTGACCGATGCGGATGGGGCCGGAACCCAGCACGATTACCGTGGGCTTGTCCCGGTCTTCTCCGATAAACTCCAGAGCCTCGTCCTCACCGCCGGACTCTTCCGTGTCATAGGTGGCATAGAAGTAGGGCGTGTGAGCCGCGAACTCGCCGGCGCAGGTATCCACCATCTTGAAGGTGGGCTTGCGCTCAAAGGTCACTTCGCACCCGGACAGACGGGCAATGGTGGAATCGGGATAACCCAGCTGCTTGCCACGGGTATACAGTTCCTGGGTCAGCTGACCCTTTGCCAGTTCCCGCTCGTACTCCAGCAGGTTCATAATCTTGGAGAGGAACCAGCAGTCGATCATGGTTTCCTCATGCATCTTCTCCACAGTCACCCCGCGCTTTAACAGCTCGTATACGGCAAACAGCCGCTCGTCGGTAGCGTGGATGGCAATGTGCCACAGGTTTTCGTCGGTTTCTGTGGCGAACTTGGGCAGGTTCAGGGTATCCAGGGAAATCTCCGCGCCCCGGACCGCCTTCATCAGGGCCATTTCAAAGGTGTCGGCGATGGCCATGACCTCGCCGGTGGCCTTCATCTGGGTGCCCAGGTCACGCTTGGCGTAGACGAATTTATCGAAGGGCCACTTGGGGAACTTCACCGCCACATAGTCCAGCGCCGGCTCGAA